>JACCEC010291227.1_pt1 | contig 14293 bp, 9 predicted proteins | sample 7450121 | NCBI WGS metagenome assembly JACCEC01 (sample SAMN15323455, study PRJNA562643) | freshwater metagenome | isolation source: river surface water | place: USA:Blue River Watershed | collected 2017-08-18 | reverse complement strand
TAGATTCTCCATTTTATAAAATTCTATCAATTAATGACTTATTACTTTCTGCAACAATTGATGGAGAAACAATAGACTTTGGTTTGTTAGAAAATCAAAGAACACCTGGAGTGTTGTACTACAAATATAATGCAAAAACGATTTCAATTACATACATAAAAGCGTCCACGAAACAAATAATAACAACATCAGATATTAGTTTTGTTAGAACTTATTCTACAATTGCAAGTTATAAAGATGGACCATTACAAGGGGGGTTTTCAACAAATATAACAGAATCAACTGTTGGTTCTATAAATAATTCAACTAAAAAAACCAATCGCAGAACTTTATCATTTTTATCAAAAAAATGATTATTTAAAATTTAATTAAATTAAAAAATAAGATTAAAATATAATCTACGATAAATGATAATAAAATAAATATTTTTTTATAATATGACTTATGAAAACTCAAAAAAAAATACTTATGAAAACATAAAAAAAAATACTTATGAAAACTCAAAAATGATAAATAGTTTGATTGAAATATATGGAGACAAAATAGACACACTCTATATTTTTGAAGGACAAAAGGCAAACAGATTTGTGAAAAGTTTGTGCCCAAATGTTTATCTTCAGATCAAATTAAATCCTTCTTTACATGCATATGACCTTGATAAATCGTGTGTTTCAATAAACAGTATTTTTTATAGGGGAAAACATTATGTGTTTGTAGTATATAATGTTGATACTTTTAGTTGGAAAGAAAAATTTCCATTTAGGGAAGGAATGTCCAAAATATTAAATATATTATCGAGCAAAAATATAATTTGACAATATTCAAAAAGATTTTTAGCAAACATATTTATGAGAAGAAGATTTTTCAAATCATTTTTTTCAAAGAAATCTGAAAATGATTATAAAAAAAATATTTCAATAAATGATGAAGAAGCGGAATCTATATTAGACTTTACAGGTAATTCATTAGAAACAGATAAAAAATTACATACAATACCTAATAAATCAATCAGTTTTGTATCCAGGTTTTTTCAATGGTTTCGTTCAATGAGTCTTTCATTTTGTGTACCATCACCTAAATAAAAAGAATAATATTTAATTATTTTATTAAATTCTTACTTTATATATTTATATAAAGTAATGAACAGTTTATCAAAAAAAAAAATAAATAATTATAATAAAAACAATAATTCTAAAAAGAAACTTCTCAAATTTGTTCATATAACCAAAACGGGTGGAACTTCTATTGAAGAATTAGGACAAAAATATGGCGTTGACTGGGGAAAATTTGATATAGAATATAGGGATGCATTATATAAAAATCCAAATATCCGAAAGAAAAAAGACTGGTATCATTATCCAATAAGATACATTCCTAAAAAAGAATTGTCTAACCTAAAAAAGAAATACGACTTTTTCACTGTTGTTAGAAATCCTTATTCAAGAGTTGTGAGTGAATATTATTGTGAATGGGGAGGATACCCAAGAGTTCCTCCATCCAATGATAAAAAACAATTTAACAAAGATATTCATGATTCATTATTGAACATGAAACAATGGATTGAAGAGATTAAACAAGGAAAGTCAAGTCCTATTATGCATGGACATAACATACCTGAATATTTATTTGTCTATGATGAATCAGGACGAAAGATAGTAAAAAACGTTATTTATTTTGAAGATTTAGACAATCAATTCAATGATTTAATGAAAAAATACAATATAAATATACATATGAATAAGAGTTTTAAAAAAAATCCATCCCGCACGAATGTAAAAGTTAAATTTACAGAAGATGATTTGTCAAAAGAGAATATAAAACTTATCAATGAAATTTACTCAGAAGACTTTCGACGATTTAAATACAATAAAAAAGGGAACCTAGGTTCCCTTTGACCCTCCTGTTTTGGTGGGTTGGTTTATTGGGGTTTTATAAAAGTGGTTTCTTATTTTCTATGAAACCCGCAACTAACCAGTTTTTTAAAACCCCCAAACCCAGTTTCATGGGCACAGGAGGTTCGAAAGGAACCTAGGTTCCTTTCTTTTAGTAGTCTTGTTCTTCTTCAAAAGAATTGAAAATAGCACCTGCATTTGTTACAAATTCTAAAATTCTATAATTTTTTGAATTGTATGCTTCTAATGCGGTTCTTTCGTGCCATGGACAATTGTTTTCGTAAGCATATATAATTATTTCTAAATTATTGTTTCTTGCAGCATGATTTGTTACTAAACTATGCCAAGGGCATCCTCTTTCAAAAGCATATTTGATTTTATCTAAACGGTCACATCTGGCTGCTTCAGCCATAAATTCACTATCCCATTCCTTAACAATATTGTAAATATATTCTGTACATGCTATTGTTTTTTCATTTGATCCAGCAGACCTTGATAAATGGCTTTTTTTCAAAACAAATCCGTTTGACAAAAGATATTCTATACAATCAATTTTAGAACGAAGAATAAGATTATTTAAAATATCGTTTTTTTGTGTGTCTGTTAAATTATTTTTTAACTTCTCATAACAAAATATTAGAGAATCTAAATTACCAGTTTGTGAAATACTTATTAAACAATATGGATTAATTTCCGCTCCGCAATCATATGATAATTTTAAACAATCAAATTGGTTCGGTCCGTAACCAATACATGAATATGTTAAAACTTTTTTATCAATAGTTATATTATTTTGAATTAAAAATTTCATTAGTTCAAAATTTGATGTTTTAGCAGCATTTAATAATTCACATCCGTCATATGACAGATGACAACCTTTGTTGAAAACATGTAAAAATAATTCAGTTGAAAACTTTGATGCGAATCTTGTTTCACAAAATGTTTTTTCATCACAGGAAGAACTTTCAAATAGGTACTCAAAACATTCAATACTTCCATTTTCTAATACTTTTTTAACAGCCTCTTTATAGTCGTATGTACAACCATTTTGAATTGCATATTTCAAGCATCGTAAAGAGCCTTTTTCACAAGCAGCATAAACTGTATCAGGAGATAGTAGAAAACCTTTTTTATGAATAAATTCTAAACAATCAAGTGCATCTAAGGAAGCAGGAATGCGTGTTGTTCTTTTTAAAGACATATTATCAACTTGACATTCTAAATCGTCTAAAACAAATTTAATTGTTTTCAAACATCCTAATTCTAAAGCACTTCTTATAGTGTAATGGTTTTTGACAAATTTGTATCCAATACTTTTTAAATATTTTAAACACTCAATATTTCCACTAGAAACCATTTCAATACCTAATTGAGGTGAATCTATAAAATTTAGACTTGTAGGATTATTTTTCTGGTTTTTTAATATTTTTCTCTTTTGAAAAAATTTTAAAACACCGATATTATTACATTCTGATATTGTTTTATACACTTCGTTTCCAGATGAATAATTTTCAAAATTTTTTATTGAATTGATTAATTCAAATATTTTAATATAATATGGTTCAATACCTATCCGAATCATTGTTTTTTTTAGACCATTGAAATGCTTAAAAGACATTTCATAAATATGATTAAATATAGAATATGGGAATTCGTTTAATCCCCAATAAATACACGTTCTGTAAGTATAAAAAAACCCTTGATCAGAAGTGATTGTGTCGTTTTTTTTTAAATTATGACATGGAACAGCAAAAGATGAATTATCATCCCCGTTCATGTTAGCAATGTTTTTAAATAAATCCGAACCGTGAAGGTATTCCGGAATATCATTAATTGATTTAATTTCTATCATATAACTCATTTTTTTTGAATTTTCAAATAGTTATATGAATATTGTAAATAAAAATACTTTTTAGACATTTTAATTTTCAATTTTTATCAGAAAGGAACAAAGGTTGAAAGGAACCTAGGTTCCTTTCGAACCTCCTATTTTATAGGACCGGTTCAAAACCAGTTCTGTAAAACTGGTTCAAAACCAGTTCATTAAGAACAGGAGGTTCTAAAGGAACCTGGGTTCCTTTATGAGACTAATTGATTTTTGAAAACAACATAGTCTCCATAAATTGGATCATTATTTATTTTTGCATAAGGATAATAGGTTGTTTTATTTCCGGGTATAAAATAGATAGTTAACGATGGATATAATATGTCATTGTTTTTATTAAATTCGAGAATGGAATTATATGAATAAACCTTTTTTAAATCTTGTTCTTTTTGAATATTGTCCATTAGGTACAAAGCATTTAAAGTATTAATGGAAAACTTTGAACCTAAATATTCTTGAGCCTGGTTCCATAATTGACTTGTAACAATATTATCAACCAAAAATATATTATAGTTTCTAAAATAATTTACTTTATCTTCAGGTATTACAGGAATATTAGAACCAGCTATATCATATTGTTTGTTTGGGAAAGAATAATTTTCATCGAAAATAGAAAAATACTGTTGTCTTTGTTCATTTACAAAGAAATATGTTACAATAACATCATTTAAAGCAAGATTATTTGTTTCTAAAAAAGTTTTTACCTGTTCTTGAGTAAGATTTGAACCATCTGGAGGAACTGGATATTTTATTATTTGTTGTTCATTAAAATTATTAACTAAAAGTTGGTATGCTTCTGCAGTTGCTTGTTCTCCGTCACTAAAAAAATAAAAAATTCTTCCTCTTGCTCTAACAATTTGGAATGCAAGTAAAGAAACGGATTCAATCATAAAAACATCTGTTGCTTGTAATCTATATATTGGTTTTCTTATAGATAAAGACTCAGACGAAGATGATAAAGATATACCGATTGCATCTGGATGTTCTAAAAACCAAGGAAGAACACCTGAAACTATATTTGAGCGAGAAAATCCTAAAAAAATGCGAAATCCTTCATCATAATATTTTTGTAATAGTTCAATCGTTTTTTCTAAACTACCATCTGTATTGTATATTGGAAATTTAGGAAAATCATTTGAGTTAGACCAATAATAATATAAAGTATCTTTAGTACCATTATCAGTAGTTACAGATCCATTTGTAAGTTCTAACAAAGCAACAATTTTATTCATTATATTCTGTGAAAACATATTTTTTTAGTAATCTAAAAAAATAAATTTGATGTATAAATATGTAAAAATTTACTAAAAACCTTACAAAACTTTAGAATTAGAATCCACCTGGTAATTGATTTATATCATTACCAACACCAGGGTTTTGAACAGATGGACCAAAACTTGATGTTGGATAAAAATAAACATAAGGAGTATTCGTATTATCAAAAAATCCAATTATAAATGGAGTATATTCACTATATACATATCGATTATATAAAATAGATGAACTGGATGAGTTTCTAGTTACTAAATCGAATGTCAATGAATTAGCGTGGCTTCCTAGAGTCAAAATAGATTTTTTAGAATCTCTAGCATACACCATTATCATTGCATCTAAAGTTCTAGTAGAATAATTTTCTAAACCCAAATCATAATAACCGTCTCTCCATAAAACAGAACTACCCAAATTTGATAAATCTGGTGTAATTAAACCTGCTCCAAGTCTGCTTCTAGGATTTTGATTAAAGTATTCAATTGCACCTTCTGACACTAAAGTTGGTTGAAGAAATTGATTGAATATAGGCAACTGTTTATAAGGTGTATTCATATCAAACAAGTTATAAAACTGATTTGTTAATTCACCCATGGCAACATAAACATTCGATCTTGTTCCTCCCAACTCATTATAAGGTATTTCTGTAAATATTAAATCAATCTTCTCTTTGGTTGTTTCTTCTTCTCCTTTAATTGGGTACTCTATAAATTCTTTTCCTGCTGAAAGAGTATAAGCCTTTAGAAAATTAATCTCTTGTTGAGAAACTGTTAATGAATCATAAATAAAATAAAGAACTTCACAACGGTTGATAACAATGTAATAGAATAAATAAAAAGAATTCTTGAAAGTAGGAAATAAAGAATAAATTCTATTAGGAGTTTGATCTTCAAAGACAATAGTATTTAATGCAAAACCTTCTGCGTCAAAATTATTATTAAACCAATCAACTACTAAGGGCTGGACATCTTTATTATTGAATATACTTGAACCAAGATAAAAACGATATCCTTGTTCATAAGTTTCGTTTAAAACGTTAATAACATTTTCAGAAGTACCATCTGTATAAATGATTGGGAAAGGATAGAAGTTATCAACGTTATTTTCAAAATAATACAATAAAGTATTTTCAGTTTTTTTATCTTCGACATCAGATATGTTCAGGATAGCAACTATTTTTGTTTGAGCAGACATTATTTATAATTAGACTTTATAAAAAAAATAAATTTCTCTAAAAAATAAATTTAATGCTTTTCTAAAAAAAATAATAATCATATTTATAGTATGACATCTAATTTCTATAATTTCGTACAATTTGATTTAGAAACAAAAACACCAAAATATTGTTTATTCAATTTTAATTATGAACAATACAAAATAGATTATGAATTACCATTTACAGAAAAATATGATATTTTCACTGATTTTTGGAAAAGAGCAGGTTTTACATATACCGACCCTATTGTTGTTCCGGATGAATATTTAAAATATTTTTCCGAAATTACTCAACAAATGATTGATTATTTAAATAAATATGGTTTTTTTCACCAAGGATATTTAGCAAATATTATTCCCAAAACATATGTGCGATATTATTACTTAGCAAGAGGTCAGTTTGATATGATAGAATATACAGATGATGAAGCAAGAAGATTACAAGATTTTTATTATGAAGACAATGAATTTTATTATTGTAAATATAGTTTTGATTTTGAAAAATATAGTAATGATTTTAAAGTTTGGGGAACTAGATTATTGATTATCTGTGATTTTATTATAAGAGATCTTGCTTTATCTGGTGTCATTTATTATTCAGATTCTTATGGTTTATATAGTGAATTCAGAAAATACTTTATCCTTGATAATCAAAAAGTTTTAAGAGATTATATGGTACCTTATAGTGTAAATTCTGTATTAGATAATACATATAAATGTTTAAATCATATTGATTTTGTAAAGTACCCTATTCTAAATAATCTTCCAATTACTGACCCAGTAGAAGCAAAAGAAGAATATTTAAGAGAAGGCCAGTTCTTACAAAGAATAGTTCCATTTATTGACCAGGAAAATAAACCAATCGAAATTGCTAAAGAAGCATGTGTAGATGTTATTACAACTTGTTGTTATGCAAGTGGTTTTTTATATTCAAATGGCAAAGATAATAAAGTTTATTTAATAAGTGCTTACCATTTATTGAATGATGAAGAGGATCAGTTCTATATTTATGCATCATTACAAAAAACAGATGTAAATGAATATTATAGTTCTACTTCTACAACAGCACAGTTTAGAATTATTGGAATTGACAGAAGGTCTGATATTGTAGTTTCTTTATTTGAACCTGATTTACCATTTAATATTTCAAATAAGGTTGATATATCAGTTTATAGAACTTTTGAAATAAATACTGATTATAATTTACAAAATGGTGATGAAGTATTTATGATAGGAAATTTAGGATTAAATGATATTCAGGCTATATATGCAGGAAGAGTTATGAATTTTAATTATGCAGGTCCAGAAGATGAACCAAGTAGAGTCCCAAGTGTTCTAATTCAATCTTATTTAACAAAAGGTTCATCAGGAAGTCCAGTTTTATATGATGATAAATCAGGTTCTGCTTTAAAAGTAATTGGTATTGTTCTTGATAGATTAAGAAACTCGCCACAAACTTGTATATCAATGAAAAGCAATTATTTAAATTATATTGTTTCAACAATGATTCGAAATTATTATTTATATTTAGAGAGGTTTGGGAATAATTTAATCGAATTAAATAATGCAATTAAAAATGGTGTTGCAATATCTTTTGGAGGATTTGTTCCAAAATCTTATTATTATCGGTTATATCCATCTAAGGGAGATATTGAACTTTATAGAAAATATCCTCAATTGAAGAATCTTAATTATACAGGAGGAACATTGATTACTGACTTTTTACTTGGATTCGACTTTATAGAGAAACGTTTTATAACAACTGCTAAAGATTTAAACAAACATAATATATTTAAAATTCAAGGAGCCTTTTTAAACACAACTTTTTACAAAAGATATTTACAGAATTTTTCTCCTCTATTGATTGTTTCTATGTCTAATTATGATTGCATTGAAGATAATTTTAATAAAACATATGTTGGAAAATTTTCTACTCAACTACCTCAATCGGTTATTGAATATGGTTTTCAACCAATTGCTGCTTTGCCAAATGACCCCAAGTACTATAATAAAATATTATATCAATATCCTATTTTAAAAGTTAGTTATTATTGGTTTGATGGGGTATCTTGGCAATTTGATGAAGAAGATGTTGGAGGTAACACACCTGAGTGGTACGTAGAATCAACAGACCTAAATGGAAATTTATATTATCAACATAAGTTTGAATTTCCATATGTTTTATATGATTTTGTTAAATACATTTATTCACATATCGGTTCATTTGGTGGTAATACAATTAATTTAGGAACTACACCATATGGTATTAATGAAACAATATCTGGCGGTGACGGTGATATAAATATTTCAACAACTACTTCTTCTAATAATAACAATAAACAAACAACAACTAGTTCAGGTAGTAACAATTTAGATGGTGATCTTGCCCTTCCTGAATTTCTTGGTGGTATGTTTTAATGAGTGATTTATTGATGTGATAATATCTATACCAATAAATTAATTTTATTAATTTTATTAATTTCTGTATTTCAAATATTTTTCTTTTATAAATTTATAAATGAAATTTTATAATTTTATTCAATATGATTGCTGTACTATGAAACCAATTTATTGTCTTTTTAATTTTAATTACACTAAATATGCTTTAGATTATCATATTCCTTCTACTTCAAAGTATGTTATATTTACAGACTTTTGGGATCGTGTTGGATTTGATTATTCAAAACCTTATATTGTTCCTGAAGAATATACTCAATACTTTACTCCAATAACAATTGTTATGATTCAATATCTTCAAACAAATGGTTTCTTCCACAACGGATATTTATGGAGAGTTGTTCCTCAAAGTTATTTGAGTTATGATGTTCTTGCAGAACAACAATTTGAAATGATTCCATATACTCAATCACAAGTAAGAAGATTACAAGACTATTTTTATGAAGATGCTGAAAGAGTTTATTCTAAATACAATTTCGATTTTGGACTTTACCAAGGAGATTTCTTGTTTTTTGGAAATCATCTTTTGACATTCACTGACTTTATTATCCGTAATCTAGCCTTATCTGGTGTTATTAATGATTCTCAGACATACGGTTTATATGAAGGATTTAAAAAATATTTTAAAATCCAAGATAAAGATTCATTATTGACTTATATGAACAATTATGGTGTTGATTCTGTTTTAAACAATGTTTATAAATCTGAAAATAATATTGATTATCAAGAATATATTATTATTAATAATATTCCAGTAGAGCCACAATTTGCTAAAGAACAATATATTAGAACAGGACAATTCGACCAAAACATTATACCATTTATACAACAAACTAATCCAGCAATTAATATTGCTAAACAAGGATGTTGTGCAGTAGCAACTGACAAAGCCTATGGTTCAGGATTCTTGTATACTAATGGAGATGGAAGGGTTTATTTAGTGAGTGCTTATCATTTGATTCAAGATAATGAAGATCAATTCTATATTTATGCTTCTTTACAAAAGTTAAATGCAAATTCATCAATACCAGTTAGTACGACTGCTCAATTCAGAATTATTGGTATTGATCGTAGAAGTGATATTATGGTATCATTATATGAACCAGATCTTCCATTTAATGTTTCAAACAAAATTGATATAACTCCTTATCAACCTTTAACAATTAATAAAGATTACGCTTTACAAAATGGTGATGAAATATTTGTTGTAGGAAATGTTGGTAATGATGATATTACTTCTATTTATTCGGGTCTTGTTATGAACAATGATTATGCTGGTCCAGTTGATGAATCTGCAAGACCACCATCTTTTTTATTACAATGCTATTTGACACCTGGTTCTTCTGGTAGTCCAGTTTTTTTCAATGATAATTCAGGTGCTCCACTTAAAGTTATTGGATTTGTTGTTGATAAATTAAGAGCATCTCCACAAGCATCAATATCTATTCAAGCAAATGTTTTAGCATATATTGTAAATCAAATGATTGAAAATTATTATTATTATTTATTAAGATTTGGAACGGATGAAGTAAGTTTAAATAATGCTATTAAATTTGGTGTTGCTGTTGCTTTTTTAGGAATTAATGATGATTATTATTACCGTCTATATCCAACAAATGGAGACCTAGAAATTTATAAAAAATATCCTGAATTGAAAAATCTTAACTATACAGGAGGACTTTTAATTAAAGAATTTAAATTGGCATTTGATTTTATTGAAAATAAAATTATTACTACTGCAAAAGATTTGAATAAACACAATATTTTTAAAATTGAAGGTGTTTTATTAAATACCGAATTGTACAAACGTTACTTAGAAAACTTTTCACCCATTCTAGTTACAGATATTTCTTATTATGATTCAATTCAAGATAATTATAAAAAAATATATATAGGGAAATTTTCCAATCAACAACCCTTAGCAACCTTTTTATATGGATTCCAACCAATTGCTTCTTATCCAAATGATCCAATCTATTACAATCCTATCCGTTATGAATATGCACCAATTACTATAGGTTATTATTGGTTCAATGGTTCTGTATGGAATTATGCTGAAGAAGATATTGGTGGAAATACACCAGAATGGTATGCTCAGTACACTGATTTAAATGGAAATTTATTTTATCAACATAAATTTGAATTTCCATATACACTGTATGATTTCATCAAATTCTTTATGCCACATTTAGGAGATATGGGAAAAGAAACAATAAACCTATATGGTTAAAATTATATTATATTGTATTGTAATGTGTAAAATTAATTTTTAATATCTAGATCTAACATTTAAATCTAAATCGAAAATCTAAATCTAACATATTTATTCTTCGATAATCTAAAAAATTTTCTTTCGTGAAATTATAAATACAAATGGTTTTTTATAATTTCATACAATTTGATCCTTTAACAAAACTTCCTATATACACTGTTTTTAATTTTAATTACGAAAAATATGCATTAGATTACCATATTCAATCAACATCCAAATATGATATTTTTACAGACTTTTGGAATCGTGTTGGATTCGATTATTCCAAACCTTATGTTGTTCCGCTAGAGTTCACTCAATATTTTTTTACAATCACACAAGAGATGATAGATTATGTAAATTATTATGGTTTTTTTCATAATGCTTTTCTATCTTTGATTGTTCCTCCAACTTATATTTCATATGATGAACTTGAAAAAAATCAATTTGATATGATACCATATACAGATGAACAAGTAAAAAGACTTCAAGATTTTTATTATGATGCTAATAAAATAGTCTATTCTAAACATAATTTCAACTTTGATTCGTTTTCAAACGATTTTTTAGTATATGGTTCTAAACTTCTTGTAATGACTGATTTTATTATTCGTAATTTAGCACTTAGTAATGTTATAAATTTTTCAAATTCAAATGGTTATGGTTTGTATTCAGAATTTGCAAAATATTTTATTATTCAACCGGATAGAAAAGTGTTTCAAAATTATTTAATAAACTACAGTATTTCATCTGTTTTAAAAAATGTACCAAAAAACTTTTACAATATAGATTTTGCTGAATATGTTTTAGTCAATAATTTACAAATTCCCGTTGAAGATGCCCCGAATGAATTTTTATTAAATGGACAATTCACTCAGTATATTGTTCCATTATTACCTTATACTAGTTCAGAACTATCTAGTTTAAAACAATCTTGTGGTGTTTTTGTTAGTGAAAAAACTTATGCATCTGGTTTTTTAGTAAAAAATAATACATATACTGCAAATTATTTTTTCATTACAACTTATCATAATGTCTTTGATGAAGAAGACCAATTCTATGTTTATGGAAGTTTTCAAAAAGTGAATATTGATAAACTTACAACATCTTCTTTAACTGCTCAATTCAGAATTATTGGTATTGATAGAATTAGTGATACAATCGTTGCAGTATTTAATCCAGCATATCCTTTTAATGTTGCAAATGGAATTAAAAATTTGGATGGATATGTAAGGCTTGAAATTGATACATCGTATAATTTACAAGTTGGAGATATTGTTTATACAGTTGGAAATGTTGGAAATAATGATATACAAGATATTCAAAAAGGTTATATTATGGATGCTAATTATAATGGTAGTGTTAATGATTATTATAGACCACCTTCTAATTTAATATATACTTACTTATCATCTGGATGTTCTGGGGCACCTGTTTTGTATCAAAGAAATCCTGGAGAACCATTTAAAGTTGTTGGTGTTATTAAAGATAAATTGAAGAATTCTCCAAACACTGCAATATCTATCAATTCAATCGTTCTTTCTAATATTGTTAATGCAATGATTTTGAATTATGTTTATTATAGAGGTGTATATGGTTCTAATATTGTAGGTTTAAATACCGCAATTAAATTTGGTTATCCAACTAGTTATTTAGGAATAATGGGTAAATATTATTTTAGATTATATCCTTCAGCATCTGATATGAATGTTGGTATGAAAAAATATCCTTCTCTAAGAAACTTAAATGTTACTGGTGGATTTTTAGTAGATGATTTTATTTTAGGTTATGATTTTATAGAAAAAAAAATTATTTCATCAGCAAAAGATTTAAATAAAAGAAATATTTTTAAACTCGAGAGTCCATTATTACAAACAACTTTGTATAAAAGGTTTTTAAAAACCAATAATCCTATTTTAATATATTCTCTAACATATTTTGATTGTATTACATCTTCATACCAGAGAATTGAGGTAGGAAAATTTGGAAATCAAATTCCAATTTCAAATTTTTTTTATGGTTTTCAACCAATTGGTATTTATGCGAATGATATAAGTCTTTATCAAAATCCATTTAAATTTGAATTTCCTAAAGTAAATATTGGTTATTATTGGTTTAACGGTGTTGAATGGGAATTTGATGAAGAGTTAGTTGGAGGAAATTCAGAAGAATGGTATGTAGTTTATAACGATAGAAATGGTAATGTATGGAAACAACATAAATTTGAATTACCATATATTTTATATGATTATGTGAAAACATATTTGAGCAACTTGATGGATAACTCTGAGGAAACGGAGAATTTGAAAACTAATTATTATTGTGGTTGTCCATGGCCAGGTTGTAGTGATTATGGTACTTCAACTAAAAATTTGGACGAAGCAAGATCTATAATGATTAATAAATTTAATTCAAAACATTCACCATGGACATATGCAGAATGGACAAGTGGTGGTAGTAAATAATAACCTTTTACAAAAAACTTATATTTCAAATAAATTTTTTTATAAAATCATATAAAAAAATTTTTTTTCTCCTTACTGATTATATTATGTCATTTGATTTAAAATTTTATTATTTCACCCAATTTGATTTATCAACAAAAAAACCTATTTATTCTCTATTAAATTTTAATTACGAACAATATAATATAGATTTTGATTTAGGATATCCTTCCTATGATTTGTTTTCTATTTTTAGTGATTTTTGGTATCGTGAAGGATTTACTGCGTTAAAACCTATTGTTGTTAGTCCTGAATACGAAAAATATTTTTTCCCAATGACAGATGAAATGATTGAATATATGAATAAATACGGTTTGTTTCATGCTAACTTTTTAGCAAGAATTATTAATCCGAGTGAAGAACCATATGTTTTTCTTGCATTTTTTTATCAATTTCTTATGGAACCACTTACAGAACAACAATATAGAAGAACACAAGACTATTTTTATGAAGAACCTGACATGATTTATTCTAAATACAACTTTGATTTTGAACAATTTAGCAATGATTTTCAAGTATATGGTTCTAAACTTTTTATTTTAACAAACTTTATTAATAGAAATGTTGAGTTATCAGGTGTTATTACATTTGAAAGAAACTATGGTTTGTATGAAGGATTTAAAAAATATTTTATCAAAGAAGACAGACAGTCTCTAATGAAATATATGGGAACTTTTGGTGTTTGTTCTGTATCAGGATTCTCTTATAGAAACTTTTTCAACATCGATTTTGAAAAGTATTCAATAGAAAATGATTTGAACCTAACTCCAGAAGAAGCAAAAGAGCAATATATTCGATATGGTCAGTTCGAATTTAGAGT
>JACCEC010645532.1_pt1 | contig 14299 bp, 12 predicted proteins | sample 7450121 | NCBI WGS metagenome assembly JACCEC01 (sample SAMN15323455, study PRJNA562643) | freshwater metagenome | isolation source: river surface water | place: USA:Blue River Watershed | collected 2017-08-18 | reverse complement strand
GGCTATCTATACATCAATGGCACAGACATTTCGCCTGACGGCTCAATGCCCGAAAGAGAATACAATGAAGTGGTACTCAAAAATCGTTTGCAAGAAGCCATTGCCAAACTCAACCCAAGCATACCCTATGAAGCACAGGAAGAAGCCCTGCGTAAAGTATTGCGTTCTGATAGCCCCAACTTGTTTCAAAACAACTATACCTTTCACAAATACCTCACCGAAGGGGTAGAAATAGAATACCGCAAAGCAGACCGAATAGCGGGTGACAAAGTTTGGTTAGTAGATTATGAAAACCCAAGCAACAATGAGTTTTTAGTAGTCAATCAATTTACAATTATTGAAGGCAATACCAACAAACGCCCTGATGTGATTTTGTTTGTAAATGGTTTGCCTTTGGTAGTAATAGAACTCAAAAATGCCACAGACGAAAACGCTACCATTCAATCGGCATTCAATCAATTGCAAACCTACAAACAAGCCATTCCATCCTTATTTCAGTACAATGCTATGCTCATTGCTTCTGATGGTTGGGATGCCCTGTATGGTTCGCTTACAGCTCCCAAACAGTTCTTTGTTCCTTGGAAGTCTATTGATGGCAAATTGGTAGCAAACGAGAATATCCCTCAAATGGAAGTAATGGCCAAAGGAATGCTGAATAAGTCAGTCCTTTTAGACTTGGTTAGGCACTTTACCATATTTCACCAAAACAAAGACCAAATCACCAAAATAGTACCACGCTATCATCAATATTTTGCTGTAAATAAAGCAGTAGAAACCACCAAAAAAGCCACAGCAGAAAACGGCGACCAACGGGCAGGGGTAATTTGGCACACGCAGGGCAGTGGTAAAAGTTTGAGTATGGTGTTTTATGCCGGTAAGTTGGTATTAGCACTCAATAACCCCACATTGGTCGTATTGACAGACAGAAACGACTTAGACGACCAGTTGTTTGATACCTTTTCAGCCAGTCAGGAGCTATTACGACAAACCCCGGTACAAGCAGAGAATAGAGATCACCTGAAAAACCTGTTATCCGTGTCATCAGGTGGCATAGTGTTTACCACCATTCAAAAGTTCTTGCCCGAAATTGAAGAAAAAATTGATTTAGGAGATGGTAAAACCAAAAATATAAAAGGGCAATACGAGCAGCTATCAGACCGCAGAAACATTGTAGTAATAGCAGACGAAGCACACAGAAGCCAATACGATTTTATGGATGGCTTCGCCAAACACATGAGAGATGCTCTGCCCCATGCTTCCTTTATTGGTTTTACAGGTACACCTATTGAAAATACAGATAAGAACACCCAAGCTGTTTTTGGTGATTATGTTGATGTGTACGACATTCAACAAGCCGTTGAAGACGGAGCAACTGTTCGTATTTTTTATGAAAACCGATTGGCAAAAATTTCACTGAAAGAAGAAGAAAAGCCAAGAGTAGATGCCGAGTTTGAAGAACTGACCGAAAGCGAAGAACTCACAGACCGCCAGAAATTAAAAGCAAAGTGGGCAAGGCTGGAGGCTATAGTCGGCAACCCCCAAAGAATAGCCCTCATTGCTCAGGATATTGTAAACCATTTCGAAAGCCGTAATGCTGTTTTAGACGGAAAAGCAATGATTGTATGTATGAGCCGCAGAATTTGTGTGGACTTATACAGTGCTATTGTAAAAATAAAACCCGAATGGCACAGTGATGATGATGCGGAAGGAGTAGTGAAAGTGGTGATGACGGGTTCGTCATCCGACCCTTTACCGTTTCAACCCCACGTAAGAAACAAACCCAAAAGAAAAGCATTAGGAGAAAGATTAAAAGACCCGAAAGACCCTTTAAAATTAGCCATTGTAAGAGATATGTGGCTTACAGGTTTTGATGCACCTGCCATGCACACCCTTTACATTGACAAGCCAATGAAAGGTCATAACCTGATGCAAGCCATAGCAAGGGTAAACCGAGTTTATAAAGACAAAGAAGGCGGTTTGGTGGTTGATTATATTGGTATTGCAACAGACCTAAAAAAAGCCCTTTCTGTTTACACAGAAAGCGGTGGTAAAGGCAAGCCTGCCTTTGACCAGGACGAAGCAGCCGAGGTAATGATGGGCAAGTATGAAGTAGTGGCTCAAATGTTTTCAGAACAGCCTGCTGATAAATCTCAACCTAAGGGTTTCGGATATAAAAGTTTCTTTGGGCTAACGCCAAAAGAAAAACTGTATTTCCCTATTCAGGCAGCCAACTATATTTTGGGCTTAGAAAACGGAAAGGAAAGATACATCAATGCCGTAACAGCACTTTCAAAGGCATTCGCCATTTCAGTGCCACACCCATACACTATTGACATCCGTGATGAAGTAGGCTTGTTCCAAGCCATCAAAGCAAGAATTGTAAAAGTTACTCAAAGCGGAAAAACCAAGAGTGATGAAGAAATAGAAACAGCCATCAAGCAAATACTATCAGATGCAGTAGTAGCAGATGAAGTAGTAGATATTTTTGATGCAGCCGGAATAAAGAAGCCAGATATTTCTATTTTGTCAGATGAGTTTTTAGCAGAAGTAAAAGGGATGCACCACAAAAACCTTGCACTCGAATTGCTGAAGAAGTTACTCAATGATGAGATAAAGACCCGCCAAAAAAACAACTTGGTTCAGAGCAAGAAGTTTTCTGAAATGTTAGACAGTGCTGTCCGCAACTACCAAAACAATCTGATTACATCTGCCCAAGTTATTGAAGAAATGATACGGTTGGCAAAAGAAATGAAAGAAGCCGATCGTAGAGGTGAAGATTTAGGACTTGATTTCAGAGAGTTTGCTTTTTACTCGGCATTAGAAGTGAACGACAGTGCCGTAGCCGTTTTGGGCAATGAAGTTTTGAGACACATTGCCCGGGAATTAGTGGACACAGTAAGGCGAAATACAAGCATTGACTGGACAGTCCGTGAAAACGTCCAAGCTAAAATGAGAATAGCAGTAAAGAAGATATTACGCAAACACGGCTACCCACCAGACTTAGAATTAAAAGCCACAGAAACAGTAATAGAACAAGCGAAACTTTTGGCTGATGTATTTTCGCAGACCAAAGCCTATACTCTTAGTTTGGATAATAACTTGCCAATGGCAGCCGAACCACGTGAATAATTATGAATCAGAAGGAAGGCCTGCTTTTTGTTTTTGTGAGTATTCACAGGTCATTTTCATGATCGGCAACGCCGTAGCAAGTTGCTGGATGCGATGGTTGCTAATGGCTACTTATGTGTGCATCTGCCTAAGGCGCAACAGAAGGTAACATCGCCTACACGCCAAACGTTAGAAGTAAATTTAGACTAACAATCCGTAAAAAGAATACAAAAAACCTGAATTTATATTATCTGATAACTAATGTTTCTTGTGAATTTTGCACCATAATTTTAAACGCATAAGAAATGAACAAGACAATTTTAATTACGGGTGCAAGTAGTGGCATAGGGAAAGAAACTGCAAAATTATTTCAGTCAAGGGGTTGGAATGTTATCGCTACAATGAGAAATCCAGAAAACGAAACTGAATTAAATCAATTAGACAATGTTTTAGTTGCCAAACTTGATGTTTTGGATTTAGGTTCTATTCAAAAAGCATTTCAAGACGGAATTCAAAAATTTGGAAACATTGATGTATTACTTAACAATGCAGGATATGGTGCATACGGACCATTAGAAGCATTTAGTAGGGATAAAATTTTACGCCAATTCAACACTAATGTTATTGGACTTTTGGACGTTACTAAAACCGTTCTTCCACATTTTAGACAAAACAAAAAGGGTATAATTATCAACATTTCATCTATTGGTGGTAAAATTACTTTTCCATTAGGCTCGTTGTATCACGGGACAAAATTTGCAGTTGAGGGCATTTCCGAATCTCTTAACTATGAAGTAGAGCAATTTGGCGGCCAAGTAAAAATTGTTGAACCTGGTATGATAGCGACCGATTTTGCAGGTAGGTCTTTTGATTTTAGTAATAACGAAAGCATGTATGAATATCAAAACATTGTAGGGGCATTAATGAATGCACTACCTATAATGGCACAAAATGCGTCACCAGCAAGTATCGTTGCAGAGGTGATATTTGAGGCGGCTACTGATGGTAAAAATCAATTGCGATATGCAGCAGGTGAAGACGCGAAAGTGCTTATTGCAAACCGTAAACAACATGATGACACATCATTTATAGGCGGTATTAAATCACAATTTGGACTGTAAAGCATTGTAAATATGAATCCAATTATAAAATACTTTAATGGTGAAAAAGCCGAAAGCTATGTTTTTATTTTGATAGGTGTTATTGCTTTGGCATTGGCTCTCTATTTCATTCTTGCGTTGAAGTCCTCTTTCTGGAAAGGAGTGGCTATTCCTTTTATAATTGTTGCTTTGCTTGAATTTATAGTAGGATATACAATTGTAACAAGAAGCCCTAAAGATATTACACGAGTTGAAACATTTACCCAAAAAGAACCACAAAGTATAAAAACCCTTGAAATTCCTCGAATGGAAAAAGTGATGAGTAATTTTGTAATTTTTAGATACGCTGAAATAGCATTGATTATTTTAGGCATAGCACTTATGTATAGTTCTATGAATGACACATTTTGGAGAGGAATAGGACTTGGTTTATTTATTAAAGCTTGCATTGTATTATGTTTAGATTTTTTTGCAGAAAGACGTGGTCATATTTATATAGAATATTTGAAAGAATTTGCTGAGAAAATATGAACGAGTTAATACATCTTCAAACAATAAATGACTTGCATAAGTTATTTAACTTAGGAAACGGTTATCATCCATTGGTAACTGTTTTAGATTTTAGTAAAGTTACAGAGCAAGTAGGGCAGAATTCCAAAATCACAACTGACTTCTACTCAATTATGTTCAAGAATTATTGCAAGAACCATATTAAATATGGTAGAAAAGCAATAGATTTTCAAGACGGAAACCTCATTTGTATAGCACCTAACCAAACCATTGAAATAGACAATGAAATAGAAGAAAGAGAAGATAAAATGGGTTGGGGTTTATTTTTTCATACCGATTTAATTCGCTCTACTTCACTAAACGAAAAAATAAAAGACTTTGGTTTTTTTCATTATGAAGTTTCAGAAGCCTTGCACCTTTCTGACAAAGAAAAGAATATTTTTTTTGAATTAATTCAAAAAATTCAAAACGAACTACAAGAAAATATTGATATTCACAGTCAACAAATTATCGTTTCAACCATTGAATTATTGTTGAGTTATTGTCAACGCTTTTATGGCAGACAACTAATAACACGAAGTCAAACTAATAAATCTATAATTTCACAAATAGAAAACATTTTAACTCAATATTTTGCTGATAACAAGATAAATGAGCAAGGCTTACCAACTGTGAAGTACTTAGCCGATAAAGTTCATTTGTCGCCAAGCTATTTGAGTGATTTACTAAAAAAGGAAACGGGCAAAAACGCACAAGAACACATTCATTTTTATCTAATTGAGGAAGCTAAGAATTTACTTTTAAATTCAGAAAATAACATTAATGAAATTGCTCATAATTTAGGTTTTGAATATCCACAATACTTTAATAAATTGTTTAAGAAAAAGACTGGTAAAACACCGTTGGAGTATCGAAACTTGAATTAAAAAGCCTACTGCTAATAACTAATACTAATTTAGAAATAGATAGTCGTATATTTGCATTATGAAGTACGACTCAAAGATACAGGAAAGTATAGCTTACTTGTTAGAACAAGAGCGTAAGAGTACCTTGGCATAGACCTATTGCGCCTGTCAAGATAGGCTAGCGGCTAATCCCGCTTAGATTTTTTTGCGTAGAACGTCAAAGATTCCCTTGGTAAAGGCGCCGAGCGGAACGGTTGACATGATTTTTAAATCGTCAAGTAGTGTGGTGTCTTCGTCCAGAAAAGCAAACAAGCGTGGCGTTGGGTTTTTCTGATAAAGCGCTGTAAACACCTCTTTTCCCGAAGCACGACTTTTGAGAAGAACGTTTAGCAAAGTACTGTCGAGTAGGTCTTTAAAGCGTTTTTTGAGAGAACGTTTTGGGGGAAGAGGTTTTCCAACAGTGACCAAATTTTTGACCAATTCACGCGTAAATCGCTGCGTTCGCTGAAACGCATAGCCCGTCGAGGCTTTGACGTAACCCCCACCTGTTCCGATTCGAAAAATATGCTCTCCTTCTAGTGAAGGCGTAGGTTCATCGGTCATAGGAATGACGCCAAACTCTTCGTGTTCAATCCGAAAGTTACTGATTTTCAGAAAGTCTTTGATGTAAGCGTGAAGTTCGGCGTCGTATTCGGTTGTGGGGAGAAGTTTGCCTGAAAAAATGGTGTATTCAATCATTGCCCGCGTTGGACTTTCGGGCAACACATACATAAACCGTACGCCAAGGCCGCGTTGTTCCACCCGATAATCCATCATAACGGGACAATTGGGGTCAAAAATCGGCACGTCAGTTTCGATTTCCCACCCTTTAAAATGTTGCAGCAGGTTATGGCAATCTGGTAAATTTAACTTCAATGAGTAGGTACTATCAAAGACGTAACCGCCCAGGTATTGGTTGTGTTCAGTGATGATAAAACCACCGTTGGGCGTGTCTTTGACTCGCTCGATGCGCTCTTGAACGAAGGTAATGTTGGGGTTTTGGGCTAAATCGGTTTTGACAAAGGTGTAAAAATCAATTCCCCGCAGCCATTTGTAGGAATAAGGCCCTAGCTCAAGCGCCGACGAAAAGTTAGTTCCATGAAAATACACTTGATTCCATTGGCGATGGACAATCGAATCAAACGGACTTTGAAGGTCTTTTTCCCAAAAACACCAAGTCCGATCATTCTGGGACTTGGTGTCTTGGTCAATAATGAGGATAGATTTATCGCGCAGTACCGTTTGGTTCATATAATAGGCCAAACTAAGTCCTGCTAATCCTCCTCCTGCGATGATGAAGTCGTAGTTTTGCATGTACTCTTATTCATAGTGGTCTTCGATTTTTAAATCGGCACGTTGACATGGCGCTCAGAGTGGTAGCTCGAACGCACCAGCGGCCCCGATTCCACGTATTTTAAGCCACGTTTGAGCCCCTCTTCGCGGTACATCGCAAACGTATCAGGGTGAATCCACTCAATCACTTCGTGGTGCATTTTGGTTGGTTGCAAATACTGACCAAGCGTAAGCACGTCTAAGCCATTTTCTACTAAGTCGTCCATGGCTTTTAACATCTCTTCTTGGGTTTCGCCCAAGCCAAGCATAATGCCCGATTTGGTACGTTTGCCGTAGGCTTTGGTACGTTTGATTTGTTCCAAACTACGTTCGTATTTGGCTTGTGGGCGTACGGCACGGTACAACCGAGCCACCGTTTCCATATTATGTGACACCACTTCTTGCCCTGCCGAAATCATCCGTTCCAGCGCTTCCCAGTTTCCTTTGGTATCGGGAATAAGCGTTTCGATGGTAGTAGAAGGGCTAAGTTCTTTGGTCAAAACGACGGTTTGGTACCAAATTTCGGCCCCACGGTCTTTCAACTCATCGCGGTTGACCGACGTAATAACGGCATGTTTTACGCCCATCGTTTTGATGGCTTCGGCTACGCGGCGCGGTTCGTCGGCGTCGTATTCGTTGGGACGGCCTGTGGCTACGGCACAAAACGAGCAGCTGCGCGTACAGACATTGCCCAAAATCATAAACGTGGCGGTTCCTTCTCCCCAACACTCGCCCATGTTAGGACAGTTTCCACTTTCACAAATGGTGTGGAGTTTATTGGTATCAACAATTGTCCGAACTTTGCGGTACTCTGGCCCAGTCGGAAGTTTAACTCTTAGCCAATCGGGGCGTTTTTTACGCTCAGATGCGATAACAGGAAGTTCTATCATTGCTTTGCTGCGTGATTTATCACGAATTGTAAACGGTTCATTAAGGTTTGGGCACATACTCGGTGCCCGAGGTGGTTCCAATGCGCCTCATCCTTGGCTCGACAACAAATTCCAGCGCGTTCTAGTTTCGCAATCGCCGCTGGTACGTTCCCCAAAATTTCAATACCGTTTTGTTGCATCAACAACTCATAGGGTGTTTTTGTTTGGGTGGTTCTTACGGGTGCATCCACTGGAAAGCTGACGAGCGTGGCATTGTTTTTTTTACAAATTAACTTAATTTTTTGAATGCCTAAGTCAGTTATTTTTTCCGCTTGTCGATAATCCTCGGGCTTAAATGACTCATATTGAGCTTGATTGGCGGATTTTTTGGCAGATGACCTTTCAAGCAAAATCTTTATTTTAGGGAGTAAAAACGAAAGAAGTTTGGAGTGATTGACCACAAATCGCGCAAGGGAGTTTTGTGCAGGATTGGCATAATAAATTTCTCCTCGAAGATTAAGGTAAGGCCGTCGTTGTTGGTTGTTGTGATAAATACTCGCTTTTTCTAACTCAAAACTGTTATTGATAAAGTCATTTTCACAAAATTGAAGAACCACTACGTTAGGTTTAATTTTATCAATGACTTGTTCTAGTTGCATAGCCTCTTGCAGGGTGCTATGGCCACCAGTACCGTTGGCAAATACTTTAAAAGCGAGCTGTTTACTTAGCAGCGAAAAATAAGTGCTATCATCGGAAGCATCAATGGCTTGGGTGAAAGAGTCGCCAATAAAAAGGACTTTGGGGTGGATAGAAGCGGTATCTCCAAACCGACGAAAGCCGTCTTTATTGGTGGTATAAGAAAGCGAATAGGGCTGCCCACAACCATCCACTTTGGCGAGTTTATAGCGACTGTTTCTTTGGGTAGTCCAGCCCAAATACGAATCTGATTGAAGGTAGCTAAGTCCTTTTTTTGAAAAGAACCTCATGCCTATTTCAACAATTCCTAGAGTGACAATACAGGATAAAACAAAGAGTAGAGCGTTCTGAAACAGCGACTTCATTTCTTGTTTCCAAAAAACAACGTCACGTAGCCAGACGTAAATAAGCTACGGTTTTCGGCAAAAGGAATAATGACGGGGGCTTTGCCAAAAAGCTCGGTCAAAAAGCCAATTTCTACGCCAGTGAGATTGCTGCGAAACGCACTCAACTCAAAACTAAAACCAAGCTTGGCATTGATGCCAGGAATAATTTTTGAACTGCCTAGACCTTGAAGCAGGTTCCCAGAGCCTAAGATATTGCCTAAGTCGGTGTGTTTTAGGGGGTCGTAGGCTTCGGTGCGTACAATGCCTGGACGAACTTGGTATTGGATATAGTAAGGTTTCAAAATTCCAAGAGATACCCCCGCGGCAAGGATACCGTTGATTGAAATTCCTTCGTCGTTATTGCGGTTCGACAGGATAATTTCACGACCGTACTGGGGGCGTAAGACAAAAAGGTAGTTCTGTTTGCCAGGTGTAAAACGTGCGCCCGTATTACTTGATTGCGATAGTTCTTTAGCGTGGCGAACATTGACCAGTTCGAGCCCTAAATACCGATATTGATGACGTCCAAAAAGTTGTTTGTCGATTTGCGTTGAGTGACGAAATACAAAACCTCCCAACAAACCAGAATTAGTATTGGTAGTTACTCCATAGGTAGTAATGGAGCTATATTCTTCTTCGCCGTCGTCTTCGGCATTGGTTTTAGTAGTACGTTGTTGGCTCCAGGCCGCTTGTACAAGCAACATCAAAGCCAGGGTGAGGGTCGAAACAGCTTTCATCAGACTTCACAAAAATTTTATCTAAACCTACCAAAAATACCTGTTATAGTCAAATCTACTTACGCGAAAAGGTGTAAAAAAGTTGCGTAGATAAATATGTAAGATAAACTATTTTTGGGGACAACTGGTTTGGTTTTTTTTTATAAACGGTAAATTGCAGATTGATACACTTTATAATTTCATAACTATGCCAACTGCACAAACCACCTACTTAGGAGATTTACGTACTGAAGCTATTCACTTACAGTCAGGTACAACCATTATAACCGATGCTCCCACCGACAATAATGGAAAAGGGGAAGCGTTTTCTCCCACCGACCTTGTAGCAACCGCTTTGGGGAGTTGCATGATGACCATCATGGGAATTGTAGCCCGCCGCGATGAAATTGATTTGAAGGGTTCACAAATGGAAATTACTAAAGGGATGTCGGCGGAGCCTCCGCGTAAAATTGCGAAGGTAGAAGTAAAACTTTCAATGCTGACAGGTACGGAACTCAGTGAAGTCGAAAAAGCCAAATTGGAACGAGCGGCTTATACTTGTCCAGTAGCCCTTAGCCTACACCCAGATATTGAGCAATCCATCACTTTTGAATGGAAGGTAGCGTAGATTGTGCAGAGGTTTGCTCACAACCCGACTATCCGTATTCTCGTCGGGGGTTGTGAGCAAACCTCCACACGAACAGAACAGAAAACAAAAGATGAAGATACTACTGAGTTTATTTTTGGGAATGTGGGTCGTTATTGACTTGAATCAGACCATTTTTGCGGAAAAAATTCAAGTTGAGAAAGGGCCTACCAAAGCTGCGACTTCCTTGGCTATAGCCAAAAGTTTCGTGGGGACACCCTACGTAGCGCATACGCTAGAACGTTCGCCCGAAAACTTGGTGTGTAATCTTCGCGAGTTTGACTGTTACACTTTTGTGGAGTCGGTGATGGCGATTACCTACGCCCGTTACCACCAAAAAACCTATATGCAGTTCCAAAACCAATTGGTACAAATGCGTTACCGAAATGGGGTCATTGATGGCTACGGTTCTCGTTTGCATTATTTTTTGGAATGGAAGTTTCAGGGAGAAGCCCAAGGGCTTTTTGATGATGTGACCGAAGAATTAGGAGGAACAAAAATCCAACCCTTGATAAATTTTATGACGTCGCATCGTTCAGCCTATGCGGGTTTGTCCGAAGAAAAAGATTTTCAAACTACCCAAGAAGTAGAGGCGAAACTGTCAAGTAAATCGTGGTTTTATCTTCCTAAAAAAGAGGTAGAAGGTGTAGAACCAAAGTTGCAAGACGGGGATATCATTGGCATCACATCGGGTATTGAAGGTTTGGATTTTAACCACGAAGGATTTGTGGTAAAACGCAATGGCCGAGCGTTTTTGCTGCACGCTTCGTCGGAAGCTAAGAAGGTGATTTTGTCGACTGAAACCTTGGCGGATTACCTTCAACGGGTTAAAAAACACAGTGGTATTGTGGTGTTGCGTAGTAAATAAAATCAGTTTTCTGTGAAAATTGCAGTTGTACAATTAAAGTCGCCCAAAGGGGTAGGGATATCCAGCCGAAGTGCTGCTGCTACATATTAGTTTGGCCTTGTTTCGCCCTCACCAAACGCGTTTGGTTTACTCCAAAAAATACCTTCATACCGATGAGGAACCGTTTTTTGTCAGTGGTAAAAATTTTCCAACGATTGAGGTAAAAGGCGAAGCCGTAGCGTTGGCAATTTGTTACGAATTATCAGTAGCAGAACATACCGAATGCGCCATCCATAGCGGGGCGAAAATTTACGTAGCCAGCGTAGCTAAAACCGCATCGGGGATGGAAAAATCGGCGGAGATTCTTTCCAAATTGGCCAAAAATCACTCAATGACGGTACTGATTGCCAATTGTGTGGGGTCATGCGAGGATTTTGTTGGAGCAGGAAAAAGGGCCGCTTGGTCGCCCGGAGGACTACTAAAACAGCTTGACGATGAAATGGAAGGGGTTTTGGTGGTCGATACCAAAACCCATGAGGTCGATGTCAGGATTAATTCCTAGTCGAAAACCAGCCTTGGGTCGTCGTTGAACTTTCTAGTTTTTTCTCCAATGCATCAGGAAGTTTTGGGAAAAAATCAATACCCGTGAGGCGCTCAATTTCATCTACACTTACAACAAATGTTTTGAGGTTTTCGCTCGAAAACTGATTTCTCATCAAAAAACCAATCATACGCGGTTGGCGGTCGGTGAGGCAAAGCGCAATTTTATAATACATTTCTGGAACCGCAATTTCGTTGTTTTTACCAATGGTAGGTAAGCCAGGTTTTAAAACAGGGCCTGTCACTACGTACAACTCTTCGTCACGCTGTGCCCACTGACGAAATTTTTGTTCTAAGTCGCTCCAAATTCCACGGTTAAAATCACCCACTTGCGGGCTGATGTTGCTCATGTAAAACGTTTCTTGCTTATCGTCGGGCGAAATATTAAAATCTCCTGCAGGTGCTAAATGCCCACGGTCGTAACCCGAACGGGTATAGTCGGAGTGTGTAGCCGAGCCAGTTTTGACGAGTGGGTCGGGGACAAACTTATTACCATCGCGAGAAAGGGATGTACTTGCTTCTTCGCTCAATAACTTGTATGCAACCCAGTCGGCTTGTTCGTATTGTTCGCGGTAACGGAGGGTAATACGATGGTGGCGGATGATTTGGTCGTTAGAACCAATAGCGGGTAACCCAAAATCTTTTGCCTTAGAAAAATCAACATCGTTATTGCTAGTACTTTCTGCTTCTTCTTCGCCCGAAGTACCTTCCGCGTCGGTTTTAAACCCTTCTTTTTCCAACAAACTACGGTCGTCTTTGTTGGAAGACGTACGGTCGTCGGAAGCTGTACTGGTAGGTTCTGGTGTTTTATAGGGGTTATTTCTGTTCGAGGAGCGTTCTTGGTAGATAAATACACTTTTAACGTCGTTCCAAAAAGAAACAAGCGGTTTGGTGCGGCCACGGTAATGAAGCACTAACCCAATGGCGATAAAAGTGAATAATAGCATCAGGGTATTTCCCCAGCGCAAGCCTTTTCGATAATACATGCTCAACTTTTGTTCTCTGTTTTTTCGTATAAAACGCAAATAACGGTACAGAAGGTTGAACAACGCAATGTTTTTTTTGAACTTCCCAAAAGTTTCCGCACTTTCGAGCCGATATTAGACCAATAAAACGTGCAATCATTACACATCGCAGTTATTGGCGGCGGAGCCGCTGGATTTATGGGTGCCATCACTGCCGCCGAGACTTTTCCCACCGCCAAGGTGACTATTTTTGAAAAAAGCCGCAATGTGCTCAGTAAAGTAAAGATTTCGGGCGGCGGACGGTGTAATGTCACCAACGCTGCGCCTACGCTTTCTGAATTGGTGAAAGGCTACCCACGCGGGGCAAAGTTTTTACGCCCTTTGTTTGAAATTTTTAACAACCAACACACCATTCAGTGGTTTGAAAACCGAGGAGTAGCCCTCAAAACCGAACCCGATGGCCGCATGTTTCCCACGACTGACAGTTCCGAAACGATTATGGATTGTTTACAACAAGCGGCGCAGCGAGTGGGAGTGGCGGTGCGTATGAGTGCGGGGGTAAATGCTATTGTAGCTGATGGAGAACAGTTCTTGCTAAAGTTTCAGTCGGGAGAAGAAAAAAGTGTAAATCGAGTTTTGGTGACTTCGGGAGGACACCCGCAATTGTCGGGCTACGATTGGTTGGCGAGGTTGGGATTAGAAATCGAAACTCCCGTGCCCTCTTTATTTACTTTCAATGCACCCAAATTACCTCTGAAAGACCTGATGGGAGTGTCGGTAGGAAAAGTGGGCGTAAAATTGGCAGGTAGTAAACTGACCGAAGCAGGGCCGATGTTGTTTACGCATTGGGGGGTAAGTGGGCCTGCGGTACTTCGTTTGTCGGCCTGGGGCGCGCGTGAGTTGGCCTCTAAAAATTACCAATTTACGTCCTTGATTAATTTTACCAATCAAAAACCTAACGAAATTCAAGAACAACTGACTTCCATGCAGCGCGACGTACAATGGAAAGGAAAGTTTGTACCGACTCAAGCGCCCTTCGGAATCCCTCAACGCCTTTGGAAACAATTGGTTGAGTTGGCTAACATCCCCGAAACAATGCGCTGGGCTGATTTGCCCTCCAAAAACCTACACCGCTTGGTAGAGCAACTGACCAATTTTCAGTTGGAGGTAGAGGGAAAAACCACGTTCAAAGACGAGTTTGTGACCTGCGGAGGAATCAATTTAACGAACCTTCACCCCAAAACCCTCGAAAGCCGCCACGTATCTGGGTTATTTTTTGCGGGGGAAGTGCTGGATATTGATGGCATCACAGGGGGCTACAACTTTCAAGCCGCTTGGACTACGGGAGTGATTGCAGGGAGGAGTATTGGGAAATCATTTTAATAAATAGTTTAAAAAGAATAAATTCGCCAAATGCCATAATTCAGCCTATAAATATAGTATGGATCTGAGTGGCTTTGTTGCATGGATACTCAACAATGGTAAAATACAATAGATTGTCAAATATATACAACGTAAAATGGCGCCAAATTATCCAAAATAATCTACTTTGACTAGAAAAAGCCTCATTTTTTAGAACT
>JACCEC012834824.1_pt1 | contig 14303 bp, 14 predicted proteins | sample 7450121 | NCBI WGS metagenome assembly JACCEC01 (sample SAMN15323455, study PRJNA562643) | freshwater metagenome | isolation source: river surface water | place: USA:Blue River Watershed | collected 2017-08-18 | reverse complement strand
ATTACGGGATCCCTTGTCACGGGAAAAAATACCACTAAATACCGTGTTATTAAGAATGTTATCAATGTTAAACAAATCACAAGTCCTTGATCACACCGTCAGTAGATGTTACAGACGTAGCAAATTTTAACATGATCAGGCTCCCAATAATTACAAGTCCCATAATGAAATCACGATCCCTTATAAATGGCAGCACGTAACGTTGACGATGTTGGTGAAATTGATCCTATCTCAGCCTTAAGTGCTATTGCTGATAACGGCTGTATGTATAATACGTATACGAATGAACTATTTTGTGCAGGGTCTCTCACTGATTTGGAACATATATTGTTTTGTAGAGATCTATATTTGTCAAAACAGTGTATTTACAAGCTAAATGTTGATGAATGGAACTTTAAATGTAGAAATGAATTAGTTACATATCACAATATGATACAATCACACATTGACTCTACCGATCGTGCTGATATTAATATTATGCGACTTATGAACATGGAATCTTTTAATTGCCGTTTCTATGAATATGTTAATGGTGTATATTTAGCGGTTTTTAATGTTGTAGATGTGAATAATAGTCACAGTGGTCCTATATATGAATGTGAATGTTGTTTAAAACGGGGGTGCAGACCTGACCCTATAACGGTTATGGCGGTTTGCTGTGATGGTGTAGAAATAACGCATGAAAGTAACTATGATTGTGTAGGTTTTTATGCAGGTCCTGCTCGCGAAGAGCCTTGTTACGATATGTGTAATGAATGCTATGACAAAGTGCTAAGTATGCTTAATCCAATCAAAGAACCAGCTTGTTAATATTCATCAGCTTGATGAATATACTTACAAAGGAAGTGGAGCTGACATAGCCGCTTGAAGCGCCTGTGATGTAGTCATAGCTCTAGATCCTGCACCGTATTTAGGTTTAGACCATGCCTTCTTACCTTTCTTAGTTGTGTAGGGGATATATCCAAGTTCGTTAATCTTGTATGCATCATGCTCCCCTCGTGCATTTTCCATTACAGCCTTCCAATGCGCTCCTGATGGTGTTGAATCTAAAGGAGGAGGCCTTCTTCCCTTAGCTGCTTCGTATGCAGCCTTTTGCCGAGCCGTAACCATTACAGTTTCGCCTTTTCTCGTGACATGTGGTATATTCTTAGGTTGTTTGGGTGGTCTTGCCCTAGATGGGACCCCGTACGCTACTATAGTACTAACGCCTGATGCCATTTAATAGGATGATATTTAATTTCTTTGGCATAATAAATGAGTTCACCTGGAGACACAATAAATCAATTAAGTACATCAACTCCTCTAGCTGGTGGAGCTTCTTGGACTTCTCAATCTATGGTTCTAGGTCAATATAACTCTCTAAATATTATGCTTAAATCAGATCAAGCTGGCACCTTGGCCATCCAATGGTCTGGTGATAATGGACTTAACTATGATGATGCTGATAGCTATTCAATCTTAGCCAGCACACCCAAGAGGATTACTGTGGTAACTCAACAGAAGAATATTAGGATGGTATACACTAATGGTGGCATACCTCAAACTTATTTTAGACTAGCTACTTATGGAGTAGTAACCAATAATAATGTGTTCGCCACCATTACATCTATTGGCTCTGTAGGTGTTACTGGTCAAGTTGGCGTATCTAATCTGCCCTTTGATGCTTCTGGATCTTTAGCCACTAGCGAACTCCATCCTGTACTACAATATGATTTTATGAATGTTTTAGGATCCTCTCCGGCCATGAATACTAACCCAAAAGTTAGCTTGTACAATGATCTATATGTCCATTCTGGCACAGCCTCGGCTACAATAGGCAATGGAGGTGGTGAAGGTCTACTACGGATCAGATCATTTGATTCGGCTACTACCTCCTTTGTTAATGGTAAGATGGCTACTCTAAGAGCTGGAGCACCATTTGATATTAGATTTACAGGCGCTTGGACCGATACTACTGCCACCAATGGCACTACTAGGCTTCAAGGTGCTGGCTTAATCAGAAATACATCTCCATTCTCCCTGTTGGACTACATGGGCTTCGGCTATAATAAGACAGGCACTGATAACTATGACCGCTTTGGTATTTATATAGTTAACAAGTCGGTGCCTACTTTTGTGCCTAGAACATCATGGAATGTAGATAAAGCTGATGGTACTGCCACCCTACCTATTTTAACTCTATCTGCTTTAAATGGCTTCAGGATTACAAGAACGACTGAAGGAACAGGCTTCCTTAACTTTTACATCGTTAATCCTAATACAGGACTATATAGCCTTGTTCATACTTATTCAGTTCCTTCTCAAGCTCCTTCTGGATCTAGCTGGTCGACTGGCTTAGGGCTCATCTATTATATGGATCTAACTGGAACTGTATCATCTGATAACCCTACTATGCACGCTAAGACTTTTGCCTTCTATTCCCAATTCAAGCGTAATAGACCTAATCTTCCTATCTATAATGAACTATATACTGGATCGCTATCGACCACTTCAGAGACTCCTATAGTATCTTATGCTCTATATAAGTCAGCCTCATCTATTCCCGGCAATGTATCGCAGATCTATCGATTATCAGCCTCCAACTATAACGGCCTTGAGCCCTTATTGGTTAGAGTATATAATCGGGCTGCTGTAGCTGGAGGAGCCTTCTCAGATATAAATGCCAATCTGGTTAATGTACAGAAGAATACTACCATGTCCTCATTATTATCTGGGGATCTTATTGCTTCATTCGCTGTACCAGCAAATAATTATACGGCTATTGAGCTACCTGATAATCTAGCCTATATTGGTAATTGGTATGATCTTACTGTAACCATTCAGTCTAATAGTACTACCCAGTACTATCTATCTATAGACCTGTCTATTAATTAGATGCTGTGTATTCCTACCACCAATGAGCATGACGCCCCCGATATAGAAGTACCATACATAAATATTCTAATTGTGGCTGTATTAGTCAACACAAATGGTTGAGATGTGGCTGAATTACTTAAGTTAGTCTCATTGCCTTTTTGGGTTATTTCACATACACTGACCAAATTATCACCATCAGCTGGTGTTACTGTTAACGAACCGATGACTGTCTTAAGTCTCCTATTAGATGATGTCATACCATTGAAGTTGGCATATATCGTAACAATAAATCGTCTAGGAGTCGATCCTGTATATGTATATGTGCCGGTGCCGCTATTAGTCCAATTAGATGTGATGGCTACTGTAGTTGAAGTTGCAGTTATAAATGCACTGGCTCCTGTAGCAGCAAAGGATTGAGAACAGACACAATAGCTATCGGCTACTGCTACAGCTGGCTGAGGATAGTTATAGAAGATGGTCTGGACTCTAGTAATAGCTTGAGCTGATGGCGCTATATCATTGGTTATAGTAACCCGCACATATCTAGTCTTAGGATAGATTCTCAAGGTAGTATTACCAGCTCCAGAGCTAGATACTATCTGGGTTAAGGTGCTATCTATATTAACCCCATCCATAGAATAATCGATTATTAATCGACTAGCAGTATCGGTCCTAGCGGTCACATCTCCATATACATAGGTGTCGAATGAAGCATAAGAAGATGTCCAGGTTGAGAATATCCCCAATGCAGTTGTAGTTGATAGAGCTGAGATTACTGATGCCATTTATATGATCTAATTTATTGTTTCACCCAAGTTGGAGTACCTTTAACCATCATCAAAATATCTCCTTCTTCTCCTGGAGGAATGACTACCAGATGATTAGGACCACCACCATATAATAGGCATCCCTTAGATAATAGGCCTGGAATACGATCATCACGATGGGGCTTTTCTATTGGCTTAGACTTAGCATGTCTAGCCCAAGGTCTAAACTTCTTAGGTGATTTAATAGGCTGAGGACCATCTATCTGCATTGGCTCACTTACATCTGAATCCTCTACTGCTGGATAGGCTTCTATCTTCTCATCTGGAGGCTGTGGCACCACTCTAGGAGAATGAGGAAAGAATGGTGGTGGAATGCCGAAGGATATTCTCTTCTTACCCGCTAATCCTCCTTCAGCCCTGCAAGTTACTATCAGCATAGGCGCCGCTGGAGATGCTAGCACAATCTCTACACATATGTAGCTCATTAACACATCTAACTTAATAGTCTCCCATCTACCTCCTAGGATTTGAATCTTCTGATCTAAACCATGATTCTTACCGTCCCAAGACCACTTGAACACTGCTATAGCTCCAATATCGCATTTAATGCAAAACTTAAGATTCTTATACTCTGACACCTTAGCATACCCCATATTGAATGGTAGACTAACATTTGAATCAGTTACACCAGAATAAGTTAACTCCACTAGATCCATTTTATTAGATCCTTTATAAATGTATTCTCACCCGCATTCCCAAGATGAATTGGAACTAGTAGATGGATCTGTGAGACCTGCTAGGGTAAGAACTACACCATGCGATCGTATTCTATTCCTCTGCGATTCTAACCAAAGAATATCTGGCACCCCTTTTAGCTTTAGTGTTACTAGTTATCGGCCTATCTATCCGCAGACTTGTTTTATTAGCCGCTTCTTGATACCCAAGATTCCTAATATTAATCAGAATAATAATACGGTGACCATTGTTAGCACCCTAGGAACATTTACAGGCTCCATTCCTGTAGGCTATTACAATCAAGTTAGTTTAGTTAATGCCCTTAAGCTATGCCTGGATACTGCTGCTGGTGGATTAGATACATATACAGTAACCTATAACTCTAATAATAAGACCATATCCGTCACATCTGTTGGTGCAGCTAACTTCTTCTTCAGTAACCAATGCACCTTCATCTTATACGGCAAGAATGTCTGCAACTTTAACTCATATGCGCCATCATCTAACCCTGCTGTAGTAGGTGCTACGGTCCAATACTCGTCTATCTTAGGCTTAGTCTATACTAGATATGTAACTGTAAGATCTAATCGATTATGTGCTGATGCTGTTGACTTACCTAGATCTAGTTCAGGACGTGTTAATACAGTGGCAATGATATCTGTGGCGCAACACTTCGATCCTGATGACTATGATCCTTCTGGAGTATTTACTGGATCTATCTTGGTTGATAAGTCTTATGATGATAGTGCAGTGCTTAGAATAGCCAATCAAAAGAAGGACTTCTCAACAGTTGACTTCATATTGGAAGATGAGTTCGGTTTTACCCTAGATCTAGCCCTTAACTTAGGAGCCGGCTATGCCACTAACAATCTAGGATGTTTAATCTGGTTAACGATCACACTCTAAATAATTTTATCATAATTGATAAACATGGAAAGCTTTGCTAAGATTTACGAGATCTCTGTTGAGGAAGTTAAAACTGAATATGCTGATGAGTATGAGAAGTGGAAGAAGCTTAAATATTCTATCTCTAGCTCCATTACTCGATTGTTAGCCAGTAAGAAGATCACTCAAGAGGAAGCAGACTTGTTCAGGGTTATCATTGCTAGAGCTAACTATGAAGAGCTAGAGGAAGTTAGGACTAAAGTGAGCTCAATCCGAGCAGGCATGACTAAAGTCGAAGAACTCAAAGAACATGTGGCAAAGCATGATGTAGAAGAGATTAATCCTAAGGGTAAATATGTACAACTATCGGAACAGGATAAACAAGCTAAGTTAGAACTTAATCGAACCTTAAGACTTATCGCCGATCATAAGAAGCATGGTCATATTGAAGCAGATGAAGCCTTAGAAAGAGCAGCTCATGCTAGATCTCTTAAGACTGCTAAGGAAATCTTTGCATATCGAGAAAGCCTTAAGCGCCATCCAGTTAAATAAACATTCATCAAGCTGATGAATGTGCTTAGAAGTGATATTGAGCAATACCATTTTGAATATCCATAACTGCATTACACACGTAGGTAATGGTAACTGTAGATGAGGCTACAGCAGCTGGAGCAGTGAAGAACAAGGTCATAGTATAGCCATTGAAGTTCTTAGAGAGTGCATATTCACACTCAGATAAGGCCTTACCGTTATTCAAGATGAAGCATTCCAACACATTAAGGTTTTGATCATAAGCTGTAGATGTGGTAACTGAGTTAGAAGCTGATGTATATGTGGTGTATGATAAGCCTCCATCGTATCCAATAGCAGAAGAGCCGTGCATCAATGAGATTTCCTTATCAGATAAATCAATAAGATCTAGGCCGTTAAAGTTTAACCTTAATTGACTTAATCGAATATTTACTGGATTAACTAAGGTCTGTGAAGCAGCAGCATTATCTGAACTCATGTATTTAGAGTCATCTTCTACACGGATAAGGATTGAGACTAGTTGGGCATTGGGCATCTGTTGAAGAGTAAGTGATTGCTGAGCTCCTGTAAGAGCCACTCCTGATAACTTATAAGATTGGAGATAATAGGTTGGAATCCGATATAATTCTCTCATGCGACCAATAGATAACTGGTCCTTAACGTGACTAACCAGATTAAGTGGTTTAAGTTCAAGACTATCAAATGCAGTAGGTAATACTCGGACATGGGCACCACCGGATTGTGTGGCAAAGATCCATTGGTAAGCAGGCTTTAAGGTTACAGAGAGGATGACATTATTACTAAGACTGTCGGCATCCAATGGGAAAGCTGATTGAGGGCTAACATTACTAGACCAAGGTGTTACGACTGGACACACAAAGTTAGTTGTAGTAGCGCCTGCTGTTGCAGCTACATAGGGCATGAAGTCATTTAACGCATTTCTCTGATCCTTAGAAGATGTACGCAATAGGAAGTCCTTCCAGGATGCACCATCGTACTGAATATTACCAGAACCCGGTATCTGAATTTGGACATTGTCAATAGCGTCTAAGAACCACATAGATTTAAGTACACACCATTGTGGAAGAGTAAGAGCACCCTTAATGTAATAGATATCTTGGATCTTACTGTTCTGAATAGTGAAAGACAAGGTAGATGACAGATTAGTAGAAGTAGATGGAATCTTCAGGACACCTTGTCTTATTTCGAGTACAGCCGCCTCTACACTAGAGGACTCCTCATGAGCATATACAGTCTTATTAACTGTAAGGCCACTAGGCTGCATTAATCCATATAAGCTGTCTGAGGCACTAGCTAATACAACATCACGGATTGAATCGTCTGCCATCTTATTTATCGTAGGCTTTAAATTTTATTTTAAACTGAACTTTCGATTGATCTTGAATAAAGATCCCATCGCTTTCTGGGCGCTAGAGCCGAATCTCTCTAGACCACCAGTGTATCTATTATAAGATCTACCGCCTAGAATGCCTAGGTTCTTGGCAGCGCCTAATACTTCATGACCAGCCATAACTCCTAATCTCGCTCCCTTTGAAGCAGCATTGAGTAGGCTTTCACGTCCTGCTTGGCTAGAGGCTTGTCTTGAGATAGTCGACATTATTTCTGATATGCCTTTCTTTCCTATCGCCATCGCTGCTTGCTTGCCAATCTTCATCAGAGTCGGTGCTTGACTCGCTATAAGGCTCCCCACAATCGGAGCTGCTTGAGATGCTAGAGGAGCTAGAAATGCCATTTAATTCACTTAACATATTTTCTTCTGCTTCCTTTCTTACTTTAATGGCATCATCTAGATCGAGATATGAGCCTAGATGCTTATTGCATAGGTGAACTACATACTTTCTACCATTAAAATATACACCAGTACATCCTAGTGGGTTATTAGATCTAAGCTGATTAACGGTGTTAAAGGCTCTGGTGGTTAATCTAAGATTTAAAGCCCTATTATCTAGCTTATTCCTATTAATATGATCGACCACTAGGAACTTATCGGCACCTAATAAGCCTAAGGCTATATGATGGAGATAGCCATATCGGTTATTAAAGGCATATCCAGTCTTCTTATTCACTGACCACATCACATTCAGATCTGTTAGCTTTAGGAATAGTTCTCGGTCTACATAGATATGTGATACACTACCATCTCGGTGATAAGCTTTAAGTACATGGCACATATAGAAGTACTTCCTATGTTCTGGATGATAATCACATCGAATAAACCATTTATTTAGCATTTAATTCACTTCACAATTTCATGCGTACTTAACTCATCTAGAATCTGATCTAGTAGCACGACTGACCGGGATGATTCACCCATCTTGGTCATTTCCCTTATGGCCTTATCCATATCGATAGAGCTCTTATGGCCTAGATCTCTTAGATGGCCTTTGACAAACATATCTATAATTAACTTTCTATTTTCTGAGTTCCTCGCCCCAGTTATCCAGACCCGATGGAAACTAGATCTCATAGCAGGAGTGACAAACTTACAGTATTGAATGGAGATTATCGAACTGATACCAGAATTACGATAGATGTTGATCATTCTAGATGCTGTCTTACCCTTAAGATTCTCTAGGCAATCATCTAATACTACCAGCACTCCATAGCGATTATCAGTAGCTTTATTGATGTCCACAAAGACCGTAACTAGCTCTGGGATGAAGATAGGAAAGAAATGGATTTTAGTACTAGACTCAGCATCTAGCCAGTCCTTCAAGGGTTCAGCTGATATAGATTCACTGAAGATGAGAATAACATCATAGCGCTCAGGATAGTTACTAATGATGTTCTTTAGAGCTTGAACTAACAATGTTGTCTTTCCAGAAGAGCTGCCACCTACTACAAAGGCGGTGCTGCCACCAGTCTTATCAACATCAATAAGAGTGACATTATCTTTAGTGACATCATTGTTTTTCATTTATATTCAGAAAGATAAATGGCTTCGAAGACTAAGCTTCAAGAGGAGTTAGACCGATTAAGAAACTATAAAGCTATAGCACCACCATCAACACTACAGAATATGGCTGAGCTTAAGGGTGAGGATGAAGATGAAGAACCTAAGGATTGGGAATTTACAGGCAGTGTTGAGGATCTAGATACAGCTAGCTTAATAGAGTCGCTAACTAGACCTCCAGAGGAAATAGATTATAGCACACCTACTAGCATAGAGAATATCAATAAATTTGCTCAGGACTATGGAGACTTTCTCTATCAAACAAAATATTCACATATTTAAATGTCTGAGGTGTCTTGGAATCAGTTCGTAAAAAGATGGCGTGAAGTATATGGCAAGGGGTTAACCTATGGTCAGGCTATGGTGGCCTGTTCATCAGTCTGGAGCGATCCAGATCAGAAGCAAGAATTTATTTCCAAGCATATACTAAATGAATCCAGCTTATCTGAGCCTGTATTATCCACCGCCCCACCCAAGCCAGAGGATACCCAACAGCCTCAATCGAGTGAGAGTATTAAAGCCGAGCACCCAAGAGTTAGCGATATCAAAGCATCGGTTGCAAGTCCTAGGAATACTACCAAAAGCTTAGAGTATTACCAGGCTAAGGCTCGATATTATAAACTTAAAGCTACTACTAAGTAGATCATGCCTAATATTTAGGTATGTTAATAGCAGACACATGGTCCAGGGTATAACTTACCGTCCTTAATGACAGCCTTTCTCTTGCATCCTTTGCATACAGGTCGCTTATATAATGTGCAGTCAATAGGCTTTAATCCTACTGATTCGATGGCTTTATCATTTAATACAACATGAACAATTTCACCTTCAAATTTATATTCCTTTAACACATCTTGATTGGACTTATATTGCCAAGTCTTAGGATCCATAGTAAAACTAGGAGCCGAATGTTTATATACTTGGGGCACAGATATCTTCTCACCATTTAATAACTTAATAAAGAACTCTCTTACTGTAATACCATTTTGTTCACAGTAATATGGTATAGTCTTATCAGGTCTAGACATGCCTTTGAACTTATATACTTCACACTCTTCACCATTAGATCGGAGGCATCGCATATAATAGACCTTCTTACCAACACCAATGAACTCAGTAGCATATAGAACATCAGATGGTTTAAAGTCTGGATGAAGTGTGCCAGGTGGATTCTTCCTATCAGCTTCATAGTCATCAGACTCACCATCTATATCGAAGCCATAGAGATTCTTAAACTCTTCTCTAGCAGCTTTATAGCCATTAGCATCCATTACAACACTATCTGTGTCAGAATATGTGTAATAGACACCAAGCTTATCTAAGATATCCATAAATCTAATCATCAAGTATTTAGAGCATCCTAATACTTCAGAGGCAACATGTGCTCTAGATTCAGGTATCTTCTTAACAGAACTTTTTACTAATTTCAAGCTACCATCTGCATTAAAGTCAGAGTATTTGTAGACAGTATTACGCTCATCAGATAATTTAGACATCAATTCGTCATTGGGTACTACAGATATATTCTCATAGTAGGTGCGCTGCATGTCTTTACCCCAAATAGAGTTAAGGACTAACTTAAGTACAGCTGCCACAGAGTCTTCTTTGGCCTTTTGATATTCTTTTCTTAGCCAATAAATCTTCTCCATAGCTATACCTAACTTATTAGTACGGCCTTGATCAAAGTAGCATCCATCTAAGATGGTAAAGTCTCTTTCGGGCACAAGACCATAGAACTCTCTGAGAGCATTATATGCCCATCTATCTACACCAAATAAGATCGGATCATCCTCAGAGCACTCGTCAGTGTATACTCTAGTGCCATCTTTATCCTCTCTGAACAGTAAGGGAAATGGTCTCTTATTAGGCACATTTGTTATCCTTAAGCGAACAAAAATAGAACATTCATCATCGCAGGCTAATCTATCTATCTCTTCATATAAGTTCTTATTGGGTGGAATAGAGCCAAGCATCTTAGGAAAGCCTAATGGGGTGCCTTTAATAGTCATCTGGGCGACAGGATATAAACTATTGAAGTCCACATATAATAACTTGCCAGTAACATGCTGTTTAGTATTGTTTCTTAGCATACATCTGCCACCAGGACAACAGAATCGTCTAATAAACTCGGATACAGATCCAACTAGTTTACAGCAGCCATCATAAGCACCCATAGCAGTTGCAATAGCTTGAGCCATGCCTGAGTTAGTATAGTCAGAATGAGGTCTAGGAGTGTATACGCCATTTAAGCCTTTAACTATAAGCTCTCGATATGCCATTCTGCCTTGGCGCTGAATAATAACATCAGAGTCACAATAGTCCATCATGCATTCCTTATGATAGAAGACTATATTAACGCCATTGTCAACTACTAATCCATTATTATGAGTATACTCAATGAACTCATTTCTCTTAGATGGATTAATAAGGTCTAGTACATCATTCCACTCATCATATGATAGGTTAACATGATCTGGATAATTATCTTCCATGCAGTCAGGACTAAAGAACTCATATGGAACAACACCTTTCTTAACATCTGGAAGACCAAACATCTTGGGGAAATTAGCAATAGACTCAGGTACAAGAGCATAGTTATCTCTAAAGTAGATGAAGCGATCCTTAACCATTCCAGTAAAGCCCTTACAGCTACGACCAGATCCAAGATAGCTATGAATGTTATCGAACTCATTAGCCAGATGAGCTTTATCATATCCCAAGTTGTGGAAGTAGACACGATAATAGAATCTAATGGGATTATTCATACATATAGCTTTATGATCCATTGGATTGTGCTTGTTTCCATATCTATCAATTATCCATTGGGGATATTCTTCTAGAGTATTTAATTGGAACCAATATCTCTTTTGCTTCTTACCATACTGATCCTTGAAGTCCTCTACGCTTACACAGCTTTCCATAAGCTCATCATATTTATCTATCAACCTACAACAGTAGTCAATGAACTGCTTAGCACAAGTCTTGCCAGTGAATCTAATAACTTCACCATTACTATCCTCAGATATAGCACTGCATGCAATAGCAATATGCTTATCAGTGTTAACAGAGGCTTCAAAGTCAGCATCAATCTCTAAATAAAACACATCACCAACATGTTCATCATGGATAGCATCAGATAACTCTCTATTATCTCTTCTCTTAGATCTCATGCTCTCAGTGCTAATGGTAAGATCAATAGAATGAGCGGTGATCTTATCACCTTCAGTAAGTCGATTATCGATATGATAGGCTATAACTCTAGCAGCCTCCTCCATAGGCACTGGAACAAGATATTCATCACGATGCTCTAGTAGGAACTTAACTACTGATTTAGCACTTTTAAAATATCTAGGATTGCCAGATCCTCTTGTATAATGGTGCTTGGGTACACAAAAGGTCTTAGCAGGTAATTCAAGGTTAGCAAAGAAATGACTCTCATATCTACATATGTATGCTCTTGGAAGAGTGTTATCTTCTGATTCACCATATAGCACATTCTTAGTCGTATCCTTCTCATCACTTAATGATATAACAATATTGTTATCACGTGCAATAGCCTCTAATTGGGTAGATGAGATATCAGATGAATCATTAGCAGATGCAGCATAGACAATATGTACACCACAAGATTCAAATATAGCCTTATGAAGACATGATACTTGATTAAGTCTCTTAGGATCATCAGGTGTGAATATATTACATCTGTTAAGATAATCGATTAGGTAGTAACCACCCTCATCTTCAAAGCCATATGCAGCAGTATCATTTAAGAACTTGATATTAAGGTAGTATGGGAAGTAACCACCTTGTCTTCTCATCCTAGTAATAGGTATGACTTTAATAATCACATCAGTCATTAAGTGGGTGTCAGATACATAAAATTCTAACGTACTCAGCTGCCTCTCTTCAGCAGATTTAAGAACTCTAGATAAGTTAGCAATAGATAATAATGTTGAAGTAGTATCACCAACAGATATAGAACCATCCTCATTGATAGTAATAGGCTTATAGGATAATACAAAAGCCCTTCTACCTTCACGTACCTGGCGAATAATTGGTGCTAACTCTCTAACTAAAATGGGTGACATGGCCTCATATATATCATTAGGTTCACCAGGTCTATGTTCATACCAATAAGTAGCTTCAGATCCTGCAGGAGTGGACTCAATAGTATTACGAACAGCATCTCTAAAGTCATCAACGGTTAATCGAAGCACTTCCATCTCAGACCCATCTAGGACCTCAAGTATATCATATGCTAACTGATCAAAGATATTATTATATTCACGGGTGTAAGACCCTCTAGCATTACGATACGCATCAGAGTTAATGAAGGATATCCTAGCTTGTCTATAGTTATCAACATTCTGTTTATTAGTTCTAGCATCAGTAAGTTGGCGCCAATAATACAACCTATCAATCCTAGCATTCTGTTCAGACATAGATTCTCTTCTGGTGTCAACATTAGTAGATCTAATAGTCCAGTTATCTAAGTCCCACTGCCTCCTAGGATTAATAGGACGCACATCATACTTGCGATACTGGAATGGAATCTTATTCCATGTTGAATGTGTATCTACAGTCATAGGATAAGGGTTAGCTCTATCCCATGCATCTAAAGCAATATCTCTAGCTCTCTCAGCACTATATATTCTAGTGCGGATTCTATTTTCAGCAAGGTTTCTAACAGCAGCTTCGATAAGATGGTTAATCCTATCTCTTTTACTCTCGGACACAGAGTCTAGTGCACCACTAGCAAATGTTAGACTCTCTTTATCTAAGAGCCTAATAATAGCATTACTGTCCATTTTAATATAGGGTGAGATTATATCAGGATATACACCAGTCTGGTGCATATTACTCGTAAGAAGTAGGTGAGGAGTTAGAAGAACTAGAATGGTATTCATCGTCATCTGATGTAGATTCAGTAGACTTAGTTACAACAGGTTTAGGGACTAGCATACCATTCTCAATATAGATATGTAGCCTAACTCCATCTTTAGCAGGTAAGACATAACCCATACTAGCTAGATCTTCCTTAGTACCATGAAATGTTACTGGTAAGACAAATACAGTTGGCTTCTTAACATCTGATTTTCTAGCATTATTAAGATTAATACGATGATCCAAGCAAGGACCACACCACTTAGTGGTAAAACAATGGTCCTTCTTACATCTAGGGCAAACTTTAACAACATCTGGATTAATCTCTCTAACCACTTGAGTAGACTTGGTCTTAGCCTTCTTAGGAGCGGACTCTCGGACCAACACAAGTTTAGCAACTCTTTCATTTAGAAGCCTAGCCTGCTCTAACAACATACTAAGCTCGTCAACATTTTCACCAACATCGTCAACGTTACGTGCTGCCATTTATAAGGGATCGTGATTTCATTATGGGACTTGTAATTATTGGGAGCCTGATCATGTTAAATTTGCTACGTCTGTAACATCTACTGACGGTGTGATCAAGGACTTGTGATTTGTTTAACATTGATAACATTCTTAATAACACGGTATTTAGTGGTATTTTTTCCCGTGACAAGGGATCCCGTAAT
>JACCEC010293051.1_pt1 | contig 14304 bp, 19 predicted proteins | sample 7450121 | NCBI WGS metagenome assembly JACCEC01 (sample SAMN15323455, study PRJNA562643) | freshwater metagenome | isolation source: river surface water | place: USA:Blue River Watershed | collected 2017-08-18 | reverse complement strand
TTATTATTGCTTTATTTTCGTAAGTAAATGAATGACTAAGGTTTTTGATATGTCTGATTAGCTTAATTTCTAATTGACTCTTAACGTTTTGATGCCCAAAGAACTTGTTATAGTCTTTGAGCACCAATAGTAAAAATTTATTTTTAGGTACAGGTTTATCTTCTACCCATACCAATATTTCATCTTGATCTAATTTTCTTGATTGTTTCATTGGAAGGAATTCAGGGCATTTTGAATCAATTCCGTTTACAATATCCCAGTACATTAGATCCCAGGATGTTTCTGGTTTTGAGCACATATTTTCAAGAGCTGACATCACTCTATTTTCTTCGTTAGATACAACATAGAGTATTGTCCTTTTAGATCTTAATAAAACTTCAATTTCACTTAAAGTTTCGTCATACTGGCTCATTTTGCTATTTTATCATAATCAAATCTTGGTTTACCAAGATAATCATCATCCTTCCACCATGATTCTTTTTTGTATTTATCTGCTAAAGATGAAAAAGTATCTCTCCAATCTAATAAATACATGCTATTTAAGTAAGGTGATCTAGCAATAGATTTTTGAAATATATCACCTAATAATCTTTTTTGTTCGATATTTCCTTCTGCTAAAGTTTCAAAAAGTGTAAATAAGTTGATTTTGACGTTTTCATAATCAAAATTCTTCTTATTAATAAAATAAGTAGACGCTACAGGTATACCATACTTAGAATAAATTTCTCTCTGTCTACCATTAGCGTAAAGTTCTTCAATTTCTGAAAATATGTCAATCAAAGGAGTAGTGTCATCATTTTGACGTATTTGATCTTGATAATATTTATTCAAAAAATTTCTGATTGTTGTAGGCAGAAAATATGATTGAGAACTTATAATTACATCTTTATTGGCAAAACACCAATCAAGAAATAACTTTGCGTGTTCTTTCTTGCTTAATTTATTGTCTTCCATAAAATCAAGAATTGACTGCATGATTTGGTTATCAGAAGTAAACGTGATTTTATAAAAACCGCCTACATGTATTTTATATTGCTCACCAAAGTATTTAGAAAAAGTTCTATTATCCCATTTGTTAATGTCATCTGGAAATTCGTCCACTTTTATCTCAGTGGATTTAGTTTTTCTTCTTTTGTTAGCATTAAAAGGATTAGTAAGTTCTGATTGTAAAGGAACAGGTTTAGAGTACACTTTTCTCACCAAATCTATTGTAGGATCAATCGTTTTCATTTAGCATCATCTTGTTGTGCGACAACAAATCATCATATTCTATATTAGAGACTTGAGCCGTACCATTTTTTCTTTCAACCTTGATTATGTTGTCAGCTATCTTACCAAACATTTCAGCTCTGTGTGTGATTAATAAGACTTGAATGCCAGATTCTTTTATATAAGCATCAAAGAATTTTATAAGTTCTGTCATTTTTTGATCAAAACTAACAGATGCCCATTGTTCATCCAGAATGATTAGACCGTTGAACCCAGTAAGTTTTAAGAATGCTAATCTAAGCCATACACTAACAACTTCAGCAAGTCCTCCGCCTCTAGAATCCTTGATAGATGTTGTTAGCTTTTCTCCCCTTATTTCACTGGTAATTTTAGGTGTTATATTAAAACCAGATTTTATACCTTGTTCTAAAGCCTTCTCATCTATATGAAAATTAAATGAATAATCATCTCCATACATTGGCTTTAGCAAGTTGGAAATCATTTCATCAATTACAAGCAAACTATTTTTTCTAGTTTCTGCTGCACTTTTTCTTAATAAAGATGAAGCTTTGTCATCATTCTTTCTTGATTCTGATAAATCTTCCAGCAATATTGTTTCTTTATCAAGTTTTTCTAATAAACTATTTTTTCTGAATTCTTTAATTGCTATACGCTTATCTATAGCCGTAAGTTTATTAGTGAGCTCTTTACTAGTCATCAGGTATTATCCAAATCTTGAATTTTTTGCTCTGCTAGTGCTAAATTTTCTTGAACCAAAGATTCTTTTTGTTCGATAATTTTCTGTAAATCTTTAGGTTCACAACCATATTCTTCTTTACATTGAATAATCAAATCATTATATTTTACTTTCAAATCATCATATGTTTTTTGATTTGCTTCTTTTATCCCGATTGCTTTGTCGTAAGCTGATTGTAATTTTTGAACTCTTTCAGCATAGTTATTTGACATTAAATTTTCTCCATGTTTACATGATTTAAAGCTTCAATAGCTACATCAATGATTGGCTTAGTTATATTTTTCTCTTCACCATATGATGTTAATATTTGAATTTTATCTTCAATTGTTTTATTAATCCAGTTAGTTGCTTGTATATCAGAAACGTGTTTGATAAACTCTTGTGCTTCCTTAACTTGAGTTTTTTTCTGTACTATTTCTTCAACTTTAAAAACTTCAGTATGATGTTTAGCTGACTGAAGATAAATATATTCTTTTTTATGAAGTGTTCCGTCTAAATCATACTCTAAAGCAAAAACTTTTAAGTCCCTGTCAAAATTGTCTTTGTTAGCTGACCTTCTTCCAATACAACCAGGGTTTACAAATATTTTCCCATCTTCTCGAACTATTTCCATAGGTTTGTGAATATGTCCAGAAATAACAATCGAATTATTTGGATGTAATGGTAAAGTGTCAAAAACAATTACTGAAGAGTCATAGCTTGTTGATTCATTATATATTGAAGCATGACAGGCCCAAATAATGGCTGAGTTAGTGGTAAGCATACCATTTGTAATGTCTTTATCTAAATCATTGTGAAAATGAGCAAACGCTATACCTAATTCTGGTTCATAATCTGTCTTAGTTAAGGCTCCCGATTGAATTAATGTGCCTAATGAACTATTTTCTAGTGGGTGAGAAGATTGTATGTCATGATTTCCTATAACTACATATTTAGGAAAAGGCCAAGGAGTACCATCATCCTTTTTTAGTAGAATATTTAAGGCTCCATTTCTAGCTAATGGACCAACTTCTCTTCGATCAAAAACATCTCCTAAAAAAACAACAGCATCAAAGTTTTCTTCTTCTGCTATTGTCAAACACTCTTTTAATTTTCTTAAAGTTGCTTCAAGATAATTATCACTTCTGTTTTCAGGTTGTTTATCGTCAATATGATTGTCACCTACAAATAAAACTTTTTTCAAATTGACAGTCCTCCAATCTTTTCACAAGCAGCACAATATTCTCCACTGTTTTTTATTTCTGAAATAAGTTCATCTAATAAGGTTTTATGATTTTTGACTTCTTCTTTTGAAATTTTTAATTTGTTTTGTGCTTCATCTAAGTCAAGTTTAGCTTTTTGAATTTTTACAGAATAAGCTTTCATGTCTGAAATCATTTTGTTGTCAGCTTGTATTGATTGAATTAAGTTTTTGTAATCGTCATTAAATGTTTTGTTTATGTTTATGATATCTTGTTTTTGTTTTGAGATAGAATTGAATGTATCTTGGATGTTTGCTTTAAGGTCGATAAGTTTATTTAGTTCAACAAAATTTGCTGATATTACATCTATATTTTCAGCTAAGGCATCAACTACTTTGGTACTCGCAGTAATTTCTTTTTTTATTCTTTTACCTTCAGAAACTAAATCATTATATTTATTTTGAATATTTTGAGCATTTGAAATCTCTTCTTCTAAAGAGTTGATATCTTCTAAAAGTTTATTTGCCTCTGTGAATACCTTTTTTTGGTTTTCTAAATCAATAAATTCTTCTAATTCGAAGTTGTATTTATCAATATTTGTCTTAACTGTATTGATTTCTTTATCTTTATCTTTGACACGGGACGATAAATATTTACTAGCAGATTCTAAGTCATCAACGCCAATCAAACTTGAAATTACGTTAGGTAAACTTGTAGAAGATATATCAATTAAAAAGCTTTTGTTAAGTTGAGAAGAGTAGTAAAGAGGCCCTAGCTCTTTTACTGTTTTAGGCATTCCAAGAAAATCAATAACAACTTTAGGGTACTCGAATCCAAAAGCCTTGTAAGATGTAAATTCAATATCACACGCTCTTTTAAATTCAATTAAGTTACTATCTTTTTGCTTGACTCTTCTAATGATATCTCCATTGAAAAACTCTATTTCGACTGAACATTTTTTTTCACCAACAGTAGTTACATCACTAGAAGTTTCACAATTCACAACCCAGGCATACGCTCTCGCACAAGCTGTTTTGCCATTATCTGAAGAACCAGTTACAATGTTAAGTCCATTAGTTAAATTATAAACACTGTAAGGGTGACTTTGAAAATTTGTAATTGTAATTTTCTTAACTCGTCTGTCTAAAGATACACTCATTTCAATAATATTGTATCCAAAATATCAGAGAAATGCAATGAAGTAAATTCATTTTTAATGTCTGAGATAGATTTTTGATTATCGTGTAACTTAGGTATATAGATTTTGTTTAGTTTAGTTTTGTAAATGAGAATACCCCCTGATAAGCTACAACATCGATCGGAATTTTGTTTGTAAATTTTCTTACAACTCAAACAAAGAAATTCAGTTTTCTCGTAAAGTGGCAAAATTAAATTGTTGTTTGTTTTGAATGAAAGTTTCTTGAATTGTATATATGTATTATTGTTGAAATCTCTGTAATGCGTAATTGTTCTTTTTTCACAAATATCTTCTAAGCAAATTTCTATTGTTTTAGGGATTTCAATATTGTAGTTTTTATCAAATGTTATTTTATTCTCTGACGAAACACCAGGAGAAGCTATCATCGCTATTATATTGTTATTATATATAGTAAATCTATTGAGTTCAGGTAGAATAAGATTGGGTGACATAATGAAAATTAATATTGACAGAGATATGCTTTTGTTAGAATTATATGAAATCAGAGCATTGTTAACTGAAGCTTCTATTGTATCTGAAGAAGCAAAACAGGCTAAAAAAAAGCTTGATGAAGTAGTTACAGTAATTACATCATCTCCAGCTTCTGAAAATAATCAAAGTTTTCCTAGAATCAGTTTAAGGAGATAGTTATGACAGAAAAAAGATTAGACGATTTAATTGAAAAATCATCATTAGAACAAATTAGTAATGAAGAATTACTTGAAGTGTTAGCAGCTACTTTGAAATCAACTTCTAGACATTCAAAAGAAATAAAGCAAAAGCTATCATCTATAGAAAATGAACTCATTGAAATTAAAAAGAAGATTGATCAACCAAAATTTGCTGTTAATTGGGGAAAAATTGAAGATGATGAAGAAGAACCCGATCAAGATTGATCGGGTTGAAGATCTGATAAATTGAAATTAACTTTAAATGGTTGGTCAGTTTCAAAACTAGCATAAGTTGATGAATTTATCTGGTACACATTGGTAGAGTTTGTGAAGGGACATTTGATCAAAAATCCTCCATCTTCATCCACAATAATTTCACCATATTCAAGTTTACTTCTATGGTTTTTTGTAGCTAATTCTTTATCTACAGTAGTATCATAATTTTCATCTATAATACCGGAAGCTCTTTCGCCCTCAAATGATAGGTCTTCATCATCAAAATCATCTAAAAGATCAATATCATCTATAGGCACTTCGATTTCAATCAATTTTCCATCTTTTTCAACAGTCATTGTTTGAAATTGAAAATTGTGAGCCGTTCCACTAGCTTCTTCAATTTCCTTAAGTGCTGCTAAAGTTTGAGCTTCTGCCTCCTTAGCTGATACAATAATACCTTCTACTTTTCTTTCTGTCATGAATTAGCCCCTAAAGAAATCATGTACATATTAGCAAAAAACGTCAAAGCTGTGATAATCCAACCAATATTATTACCCTTGACAACAACAGCTCTTTTTTCTTCACCTTCAAGTTTAGATTCTCTAAGGTCAGGTAAAAGAAGAAGTGTTATGATATTTACAATTGGACTACCTAAAAAATAAGCCCAAAAACTATATCCTCGCTTACTCGCATAATAACCAACTAATAAGCCAAAAATTACACCAAATAAAATTGTAGCCATAAATATTTTGTCCTCTGAAATATTTTATCATATTATAATGAATTTGTAAATGTGAAGGAATAAAGGGATTTTTTTATATATTAATAAGTATGTCCATTTTAGTTTACAATAATACAAAGTTGGCTCAATCTCAATCCACATTAAATTATCAAATGCCTGGGACAAATCAACTCCAGACACCAGTAGCAAGCCCTAGTTCAACAAACGTGAGTAATCCGACTGAGCAAAAACAAACTGGTTTTAATAATGCTAAAAATCAAGAAGAAATTAAAAAATTTACAACTACATTGAATCAATACAGCAATGCAATCAAAGGTGATTTATTGCAGATTCCTTCAGCTATTAAGTTCAACCCTAATCTGTATGCTTGGGTTGCCAGAGTTATAGATATTGCTATAAGAAGAAATGACAATTTTATTATTTGGATGCTTGAAAAAGGCTTAACTGTCACAGCATTTATTAAAAATCCTTATTTAGCTACTTTAGTTGCTGCTATTGAAAAGTATCCTGATAGATTTGAGACAATAAAGTTAATTGCTAATAAATTTATTTCTCGTTTACAAAGCATTCGAGGAATTAGAAATATTGTAGGAATCATTAATGCTTCCAAAGTTTCACAATACCAAAAACTAGTAAATGAAGTTCCAGGGCTTAAAAGATACAATCAAGCAACATTAGAGGAATTTTTTGTTAATAGAAATTCGCTTCCAGCAAAAAGGCAAGCTGAAATAGCTGAGAAATTAAGTTCATCATTGTCAGTGGGTGAAAAAACAGCTATTCAACAAATTACCGGGACAAGTATTGATGATGTTGTCAAAATTGGAGCTAATTCATCAATATATAAACAAACTGCAATAAAAACATTCAGAAGCATGGAAACAGCCATGCCAAAGATAGCTGGTTTTCTTGAAAAAGCTGCTCCTTTTTTAGATGTTGCGATTTCGAGCAAAGATTTTATTGATTGGCTAGGAGTTTGGAAAGATACTGGTTGGGCAAATATGTCTGATATTGACAGATCAAAGCTTATGATGTCAGCATTAAAAGCTTTAGCCACCGTTTGTTATTTTATTCCAGGATTACAACCTTTTGCTATTCTCATTAATACAGTGATAGCAATTATACAATCAGTGGGCATTGATGCTGCTGAAAATCTTGGGTACGCTTTTGGAGGAATGGGTATTGTTGGTGGCAAAGAAAGAATGGAAAAAATCCAACAAGTTTCTGAATCTGAAGCAGGTTTTGAACCTAAAGATCCAATGATTAATGCTATTTATAAATTAATCATGGGTTGGATTAAGAATGATATTTACAATAACCCTAACGCTCAAAAAGGTAAGAATTTAAGACAATTTATAGATCAATATGTCGATAAATATTATAATCAACAAAAAGACAAATATCAAGTTAATTGGATGAAAAATTCCAGTGATCCAAAAACTTTAGAACTATACAATGCGTTATCTATGGTACTTAAAAATTTAAAGAAAGCAAATTCTTCGTACAACAATAGAAGGTATACAATATGTCCTTCAATCTAAAAAAATATTCCCAAATGGATCTGGGAGACAAAAAGTTTGATCCTAATCTTCTTCAAGGCACAACTCCACAAGAAAAAGCCGGATATGTTGGTGAATTTTTAGATCAACAATTAGGCGATAAAGTTGAGCAAGGAGAAGTTTCTGTCCAAAATGTCTATCAATTATTTTCTAAAGGGAATATAGGACATCCCGACTTTCCTGTTTTAGACACATATAGAAAAAACATCACAGAGTTAAGACAACTTATAACTCAAGCAATCATCAGAAATGGCGGAGATCCTAATGATGACAATTCTATCAAACAAGCTATAGGTGTTGTAATTGAAAAAGTATTATCAAGAATTCAATTAAAATTTGTGCCTGAGTTGGTTGATATATATAGTTCATCCACTAGAACTGAAGAAAAAATGAAACCTCTTATGGATATTTCTGGTGAAGATATTATTCCATCTGTAAGAGCCTTTTTATCTGAAGAAATTATCGAAGCTAAAAAAGACATTCTCAGAAGATTTACAGAAACTCGTAAAGCTTTGGAAGATGCTGGTATTTCCTTTGATGATATTATGATTATTATAAATTCAGGACTTAAAACTGGATTAAGCGTAATTTCAAGCAAATACTCTGCTGAACAAATTGATTTAGCAAACAGATTGATGTTTAAATTAAATTCTGATGTTCTTAATATGCCAAACAGATATTGGAACAGAGTAATTTCTTTACATAAAAAATTACCTCAAGAAGAATTAGAAAAGTGGGCTAAGTTTCAATTTACACCTATTGAATGGAATTTGAAATCAATACTTAGAGAAGCTGGATTTGACACCACTGTCAGCAAATCATATATTTCTAGAGATGCTTCTTTGTATTTTTATCCAGAACTTGATGATAATGGTTCTGAATTTCAAAATGATTATGCCAGAAAACAATATGCTTTATCTAGACTAAAACAACTTATTAACAATGATTATGCTAATCTTGATGGAATTACCAGAGTAATTAGTGAACAGTCTATAGATGAAGCTGACAATGTTGGTTATTTACTACAGGTTTACTTTAGAAGTTCAAAAATATGTAATAGAAATAAAGCAAAGTTTTTCTCAGATCTTGATGCTATTGGTATGTCCGACTTAAGAGAACAACTTCAAGATGAAACTTATGTTATGGATATTGATAAACGATATGCTGCTTTCAACTTAATCTTAAAATCTAAAGCTGAGGGCAAATTATTAAGAGTATTTAGAGAAAAATTTAATTTAGACCCCATTCCTTTTGATTTTTTAGTTCCATCTCCTGTCGATTGTCCAACTAATGAATCATTTTTTAAGTTAGATTTCATGCTTCCTGCTGATACATTGGAAGGTTTTGATATTGATGAAAATAATGAGCTTACACCTGTTGTCAAGAAAAAAGTATTATTTTTAGGTGAATATTTTGGTGAGGACAGAGATGTCACTGAATTATTAGGAGATAAAAAATGGCTAAACCCTGATGGTTCTCCAGCATATTATATAGATCCAGTTACAAAACAAAAAAATGAAATGAAACCTGGACTCGATGTTCCAGTAAGAAGTGTTTATGGATTAAGATCAAGATGGAAAATGCTTACATCTCAAACCTTAGGACATATATTTGGCACTGATTCATTAGCAATTAAAAGAACTGAAATATCTTCAGCAAACTCCCCATCTTTATTTAAGAAATTAGATGATAAAAATATCATCTATTTGTATGAAGGCGGAACTCCAAAAGATGGATGTAAAGCTATAAGAGAAATGATTGATAAAGCTACATTCTCTCCTGTAACTTTATCTTATGCTAGCTCTGAACAAGTTTTGAGTAGAATGAATTCTTTAGAAACAATGGCTGTAAATATTATAGATTGTCAAATAGCTAGCATAAAGATCTCAGAAGGATTGTTGAAAGCTAAAATGGATTTCTTAAATGAAGATAATGGCTTTTACAGACAAGCTCTTTATGATCACAATCTTTATGTTGCTAATTTGTATGAAGAAAGAAATAAATATTTATATGCTATCCAAAGACCTGATCTTGGAGCAGACAAAAGTAAGTTAGTTAGTTATATTAATAAAATTAATGCTTTATCAGAAGAAATCAATAATCTTACCAATTCACCATTAAAAAAGTTTAAGGATAGAGTTGACGAAATAATCGAATCTTCCGAAATAAGAAATAAAATTCAAAACTTATTAGAACTCAAACAAAGAGTTCTATCTGGTGAAATTAATCCATCTATAGAAAATATTAAAGTAGAGATTGATAATATAAAATCTGGATTGATTAAAAATGTAAAAGCTTTTAACTTAAAGAAATACAAATAATGGCAATATTATTTTCTGACAATATAGCTGATTGGTATTATTTTGAAGACGCTGATACCAATATTAGATTTTTATTTGAAAACTTTTCTTCAAATAAAACAAGAGATGTGTCAGTAAAGAAATTGATACAAGGATTTCCAGGAACTTTAGCCATGGATATTGGTGGAGCGTCTTGGGAAACAGTATTTTCAAGTAATGCCTTGATATTAAATAATGATCCATTATATAAGGATATATTTGATTTATTATTAGCTGATTTCAATACTATAAAGCAATTTTTAGCATATTCAAATGTAACAATCACTGATAAAAATTTATTAACTTCAGCTTCTATAGATATTGGACAAGACTTGAGTGTTAGTTTAAATTATGCTCAAAAGTTTGACAGAATCTTTAACTTTAATTATTTAGCTGATGAAGTGACAGAAGATTTTACTGGTAGGGTTGCGAAATTTTATGATTGTAATTTTTATTTATCTTTAGACAGAAATCAAGAAAACTTCTTAAATTTTCCAATACTTTCTGGCGGTATAAATATCAAAATCGATTATGACAAACTTTATTTTGTAAATTCTGAAACTGATTTTCCGTTTTACAATCCACAACATTACGAAATCTCAGGATCTGTTACCACTGTATTAGATTATGCTAGTTTTTCTGATTTAATAACTAATCCGAATGATTTCAATAGTTTGATTCCTACATACGCAAACTGTTCAATAAGTGTTGGAGATAGGTATCTAGAATTAGGACAGGTAAATATACAATCAGGTCTTTCAATACAAAAACAAGGTGGACTGTTAGAAGCAAAAATAGATTTCACCACATATGCAAGACATTTTGAGGAACAAACATAATGCCTATATTGACTTCTGATTTTATATCTGCTTGGTACATAGTTAATCTAAATGGTAAATATAGATTATTAGAATCTTGGAATGAATCAATCAACCAAGAAGTAAATAATAAACTCTTAATCCAAGGCGATATCGGAAATCACTTGGTTGACATTGGTGGAATTTATTACTCTGCTCAAATCAATTCTCCTGTGATTATTATGAGTCAGCCAAATACAGGCTTATTTGATGCATTAGATATTGTTTTAGAGGGTTTAGCTGTAGCACAACAACCCATTGATTCAGTAGTGGCAAATTCATTAGATTATGTATTAGATTCTGCCAGTATTAATATTAGTCCAGAGGGTGTCAATGTTAATGCGACAATAGAAAATGCTGTTGGTTGGGCTAATCAAAAACAATATTTTTCAGATGCCTACAATGACTTTACAGGCAGGACAGCAAGATTTTATGATATTCAATTTAATTTCTTGGGCGGAACATACCTAATTAATTCAGGCGAATTATCTATTAAAGTAAATCTTGATAAAATGTATTTTATCGGACAAAATCAAATCCCAACTTATGCTATTACTGGGTATACAGTCACAGGATCTGCTAATATTTTAGTCACTCCTGGAACATATGATGCTCAAGTTCTAATAGGGTTACAAACTCCAGGATTATCTGCTCCATACGAAAGAGAAGTGAGCCTTAAGATAATCGATCAAAATGCAGCAAATGGTCTAGGATACAGACAACTTTATCTTGGTGAGTTTCTAAGTTTCCCAACAGTTTCATTGGACATGAAGCCAAATCAAGTTATTCAAGCTACAGTGAACTTTACAACATTCTTTAGAAGATCAAGCTATTTAGGATAATGTACAAATAATCTATGAGAGATTATTTAGATTTCCACTTATTTTGTGAAGATCAATCTAGTTATGAGACTTTACCTGATAACACAACAATATTGAGATTTACAATTCCAGGCAGACCATCAACTAAAAAAACTTCCCAAAGAGTTGTTAGAAGAGGTAAGTACACAAAAATTTTACCTTCAGCTCTTTATGAAAAATATGAACTTCACTGTAAAGAGTATTGTGAATACTTCTGGAAAAAATTTAATCTTGATCCTTTAGATTTTGGAATAAGTGTAAAACTAAAAGTTTTTCTTGCTTCATGGATTGTTGGAGATGCCTGCGGATACCAGCAAGCTCATGGAGACATAATTCAAAAACATGGAATTATTGCTGATGATATGTGGATTCATTGGGTTGATAATGGAGAACACATGATCCATTACGACAAAGACAATCCAAGAATTGAAGTTGAAATTAAAAGATATAGACATCCAAAAGAAGAATTTAGAACAGAACAAAGATTAGCAGAAGCTAAAAAAGCTGCTAGAAAAGAATTAAAAGCTAAAAAGGATTAGCGATGGGTAATATTATAATTGTAGATTTCAGAGACAATGAAGACTTTGAAAGATATCCTTATATTTCTTATTTGAAGCAAACTTTAAATATGATTTGTTACATTGAAGAAACTCCTGAATTGTGGAAACTTGATGATTTCTTTATTCAATGTGTTTCGGATTATTTGAGAATTAAAAAAGAAAGAGTGGCTTTTACCACTCTTTGGGATATTAGTATAGATCATTCTAGCAATGTTGGATTAATTACTAAAGAAAAATTCTATCCAATAATTAAAAAAGGGTAGATTTCTCTACCCTTTATATTACTCAGAAGCTGATTCTGATGGAATGATGTAATGTGGTTCTGTATCAGAAATAGAGAACTCGCCACTAATTCCTAGAGGCTCGATAATCTCCTTCATTCTCTCTTGAAGAGCATTTGTATTCTCGTTTACAGCTTCATTGATAACATTCAATCGCTCTTGAGCTTGTTGAAGCTGCTGAGCATATTGCTGTGCTACTGTTACGAACTCAAGAACATCTGCCTTTTGTGCCTTAAGCTCAAGGATAGATTGACGCATTGATACGAGTTCAAGATACTCCTCATGGGATACTGATGGAGCCTCACCCTCGACCATTTCTACTGTTGTTTCATCACTCATTTTTGTTTTCCTATAGGGATCAATTGATCAAATATATTATACATACCAATTGATATTTGTCAACAAACTTGACAGTTGATTTTATTAAAGATAATATACACATTATGACCATTTATCTTAGTCCGTCAGATCTTGCTTTTTTATATGAGCAATCAAAATGGGGTTTTTACAATAAATACAAAAACGGTATCAAAAGACCAAACTTTACGATGCCAAAAATTTTCAATATCATAGACAGTCTCATCAAAGAGAAGTATCTTAATCAAAACTTGTCTACTATTGATTCAAATCTCCCAGATGCTATTGTTACAAGTGCTAATAATTGGGTTGTTAGTAGAGAAATATGTAATGAATCATATCCTGATCTAAAAGTTCAAATTAGAGGCATTATTGATGGTGTTTTTGAGTATCCTGATAAGTCTTATGCTATTGTTGATTTCAAAACAAGTGAAATTAATCCTGAATATCTTGATAAATACAAACTACAATTAAATGCATATTCGTATTCTGTAACTTACCCTGAAAATTCTAAGAAATTTTCTTTACCAGCATTGAAGAATACAGGCTTGTTGGTATTTCAGCCTGATAATTTTGAAGTACAAGATAATAAAGCTAATCTGTCCGGTCAATTTAAATGGGTTGAGTTTGATTTGGATCTTGATGGATTTGAAAGTTTTGTAAAAGAAGAAATTATTCCATTACTTTGTGGTAAAGAACCAACACCTGATAAGTCCGATCCTCAATGGGAATATCTTTTACAGTTTGGTTTTAGTTTTGAAGAAGAATAATGTTTATTGATATATTGTTAGCTTCTTTGTTTGAAGCAGATCATAATAATGATTTTGTTACTAAAGAAGAAATTATGTATCAACTTAATAATTTAGGGATTGATAATTCACTTTATCAGTCCTTTCTTTTTTTAGATACCTTTACCCAAAAATATGATGGAATTAAACAAGCTCTTGAAAATATTTCCACTGAATTTATAGAAAAAGGTTGCTATTCAAAAACCAGAAATTCTATATATTTATTTGAAAATGGCAAAATAACACCTCAACTACCTTCACATTATAAGTTTGATAGAACAATAGCAAAGTGTTTGAATAGATCTGATTCAATTAATAAAAATAACTTATTTGTTCCTATTGAATCAAATACGATAAGAATTTACTTGAACATAGCAGTTTTGGTATACAAGCCTAATATCAATCAAATTAGAGCTTTAGAATATTTGGGTATAAATAATTTTGTTGTAAATAATTATTCAACAAAAAATATTTTTGATGAAAAAATAGAATCATTACCAACATTCAATTGGAGATAAAATGTTTGAATTAGATATTATAATGCTCACAAATACAAAAGATGACAGAATATACGAAATGACAAAAAAAGCAATTCAGTCATTGAGAGATTCAGAAGATTCAAAATTCAATGTCATTTTGGTTGAATCTAATAAAGAATCAAATTATGAATTTGATGTTGAACATTATCTAATACCTGAAGAAAAATTTAATTATAATGTTTTTCTAAATATC
>JACCEC011320942.1_pt1 | contig 14306 bp, 10 predicted proteins | sample 7450121 | NCBI WGS metagenome assembly JACCEC01 (sample SAMN15323455, study PRJNA562643) | freshwater metagenome | isolation source: river surface water | place: USA:Blue River Watershed | collected 2017-08-18 | reverse complement strand
CATCTTATTTTTGGAAAAAATTTTAATCAACCACTAAAAAAAGATAATTTACCAAAAAATATAATAGAATTAATATTACATACTAATTTTAATAATGAATTAATTATTAATAAAAATATATTATTAGGTTTTAATGTCATAAGAAATACTAAATTATTTACAAAATATAATGAATTAGATATAGGTTTATTTGAAGAAAAAAAAATAGATTTATATACATTAATTAAAGAGAATATAACAAAAGATAAACTTGTAGGAAATATTATATATAAAGAATTGCTTGAAAAAATATTAAATCCAGAAAGATTATTATATATATTAAATACATATAACATTGATATTGAACAATTATTAAATTTATATTAAATTTATATTTAAAAATTGATTTATTTATATATAAAATAATAAATATATTTATAAATAACAAATTAATAAATAAAATGGATACACAAATAGATTTATATAAAACTATACTATATAAATATTTTAATCAATCATTAAAGTTAGGAAATATACCAAATAATATTACTCATCATAATGTTACTCATCTTACTTTTGGACGAGATTTTAATCAACCATTAAATTCAGGAGATATACCAAATAGTGTTACTCATCTAAAGTTTGAATATAAATTTAACCAACTATTAAAAGAAGGAGATATACCGAATAATGTAACTCATCTTACTTTTGGAATGAGATTTAATCAATTATTAAAGTCAGGAGATATACCAAATAGTGTTACTCATCTTACATTTGGACGTTATTTTAAACAATCATTAAAAGAAGGAGATATACCAAATAGTGTTACGCATCTTACTTTTGGACATGATTTTAATCAACCATTAAAGAAAGGAGATATACCAAATAGTGTTACTCATCTGGAATTTGGAAATATATTTAATCAACCATTAAAGCCAGAAGATATACCTAATAGTGTTACTCATCTTACTTTTAGATGGTGTTTTAATCAACAATTAAAAGAAGGGGATATACCAAATAGTGTTACTTATCTGGTATTTGAACAGAATTTTCAACAACAATTAAAGTTAAAGTTAGAATATATACCAAAAAGTGTAACTCATCTTATTATTGGAGGAAATTTTAATCAACCATTAAATTCAGGAGATATACCAAAAAGTGTAACTCATCTTACTATTGGAGGGAATTTTAATCAACCATTAAATTCAGGAGATATACCAAATAGTGTTACTCATCTTACTTTTGGATTTTATTTTAATCAACCATTAAAGTTAGGAGATATACCAAATAGTGTTACTCATTTAGAGTTTGGAAATAATTTTAATCAACCATTAAAGTTAGGAGATATACCAAAAAATATTATACATCTTACTTTTGGAAATAAATTTAATCAACCATTAAAAATAAAAGATATACCAAATAGTGTTACTCATCTTACTTTTAGATATGATTTTAATCAACCATTGAAGACTGTATATATACCAAAAAGTGTAACTCATCTTACTTTTGGATGGTGTTTTAATCAATCATTAAAGTCAGGAGATATACCAAATAGTGTTACTCATCTTAAATTTGGATATGATTTTAATCAACCATTAAAAGAAGGAGTTATACCAAATAGTGTTACTCATTTGAATTTGGGACATCAATTTAATCAAGAATTAAAAAAAAAAGATATACCAAATAGTGTTACTCATTTAGAGTTTGGATTATATTTTAATCAACCATTAAAAGAAGGAGATATACCAAATAGTGTTACTCATCTAGAATTAAGTCGGATATATAATCAACCATTAAAAGAAGGAAATATACCAAAAAGTGTTACTCATCTTACTATAAATTTTAATCAACCATTAAAAGAAGGAGATATACCAAAAAGTGTTACTCATCTAAGATTTAGAGGATATTTTAATCAACCATTAAAAGAAGGATATATACCAAATAGTGTTACTCATCTGGAATTGGAAGGAGATTTTAATCAACCATTAAAAGCAGGAGATATACCAAATAGTGTTACTTATCTTATATTAGGATATAACCAACCATTAAAGGAAGGAGATATACCAAATAGTGTTACTAATTTGAATCTGTCTTTTAAATTTAATCAACCATTAAAAGCAAGAGATATACCAAATAGTGTTACACATTTGAAATTTGGACATTATTTTAATCAACCATTAAAAGCAGGAGATATACCAAATAGTGTTACACATTTGAAATTTGGAATTGATTTTAATCAACAGTTGAATAATAATAATATATCAAATAATATTATAGAATTATTATTTTTTCATACATTTAATAAAGATTTAATTTTATTTGATAAAAATATATTAATTGCTAAATATACTGATTTTGTTGTAATATATGATGAACTAAATATAAATATAAGACATTATATCTATAAAAAACTCTTAAAAATATGTGAAAACCTAACAAAAGATAAATTAAAAGGAAATATAATATATAAAGAATTAATAGAAAGAGTATTTCATCCAAAAAGATTATTTAATATATCAAAAATATATAATATTGATATTGAACGATTACTTACTTTATATTAAATTTATATAAAAAATTGATTTATTTTTAAAACTACAACTCTTTGATTATAATACAAAGTAATATAAAAATAATAATATAAAAATGGATACACAAATAGATTTATATAAAACTATACTATATAACTATGATAAATATATTAAGAAAGATGATGTAGATGAAATAAAATATTATATTGATCTACAAATAGAAGAAGAGATACCAGATAGTGTTACTCATATAAGATTTGGAAGATTATTTATTCAACCATTGAAGTCAGGAGATATACCAAATAGTGTTACTCATATAACGTTTGGATTATTATTTAATCAACCATTAAAAGCAGGAGATATACCAAATAGTGTTACTCATCTGGAATTTGGATATGGATTTAATCAACCATTAAAAGCAGGAGATATACCAAATAGTGTTACTCATCTGGAATTTGGATGGTGTTTTAATCAACCATTAAAAGCAGGAGATATACCAAACAGTGTTACTCATCTTATTTTAGGATATTGTTTTAATCAACCATTAAATTCAGGAGATATACCAAAAAGTGTTACTCATCTTACTTTTGGATGGAAATTTAATCAACTATTAAAAGAAGGAGATATACCAAATAGTGTTATTCATCTTACTTTTGGTAATGATTTTAATCAACCATTAAAGATAGGATATATACCAAACAGTGTCATTTATATTGAGTTTGGAGGTAAATTTAATCAACTATTAAAAGAAAAAGATATACCAAATAGTATTACTCATTTAGTAGTTGGATCTAACTGTCAATTATTAAATATAATAGATCTTAGATTTAATAATTATTTCATGCAACCATTAAAATCAAATAAGATATTAAATAATGTTACTCATCTAATGTTTGGATGTTATTTTAATCAATCACTAATAGAAGGATATATACCAAATGGTATTATTCATCTAAAGTTTGGACAGGATTTCAATCAATTATTAAAAGAAGGAGACATACCAAATAGTGTTACTCATCTTATTTTTGGAAGAGACTATAATAAACCATTAAAAGAAGGAGTCATACCAAACAGTGTAACTCATCTTACATTTGGAACAAATTTTAATCAATCATTAAACCAAGGAGATATACCAAATAGTGTTACTCATCTTATTTTTGGAAATAAATTTAATCAACCATTAAAAGAAGGAGTTATACCAAATAGTGTTACTCATCTGGAATTTGGAAATTGTTTTAATCAATTATTAAAAGAAGGATATATACCAAATAGTGTTATTCATTTGAGAATTGGAAGAAATTTCAATAAATTATTAAACGATAATAATTTACCGAATAATCTTATAGAATTAATATTATTTGATGATTATGATGAAGAATTAATTATTAATAAAAATATATTAATTGGGATTGGTAATGGAACGACATTTGATATTGAAATATTTTCAATAAAATATAATGGATTAGAAGTATGTTTAGATGAAAAACATATAAAAGATATCAATATGTTTATTGAAAACAACCTAACAAAAGATAAACTAATAGGAAACATTATATATAGAGAATTACTTGAAAAGGTATTAAATCCAAAAAGATTATTTAATATATCAAATATATATAATATTGATATTAAACAATTATTAAATTTATATTAAATTTATATTATATAAAATATGATATAAAAAGAATCAAATAAATATATTTATTAACAACAACTAATATAAATAATAAGTAAATGGATACACAAATAGATTTATACAAGACTATTTTATATAAATCTAATGATTATGATTATTATAATAAAAAATATATATATGATAAAAATAATTATATTTATTATGATAAATACAATGAAGAATATAAATATATTGATATAAATAATATAGAATATTTAAATATAAATAGTTTAATGCAAAATAAAGAAATACCAAAAAGTGTTACTCATTTAGAATTTGGATATCATTTTAATGAATCATTAAAGTCAGGAAATATACCAAATAGTGTTACACATCTTATTTTTGGAGAAAATTTTAATCAACCACTAAAAGCAGGAGATATACCAAATAGTGTTACTCATCTTATTTTTGGATATCATTTTAATCAACCATTAAAAGAAGGAGATATACCAAATAGTGTTACTCATCTTAAATTTGGAGATTCTTTTAATCAACCATTAAAGCCAGGAGATATAGCAAATAGTGTTACTCATCTTACTTTTGGATGGAGTTTTAATCAACCATTACAAGAAGGAGATATACCAAATAGTGTTACTCATCTTACTTTTGGATGGAATTTTAATCAACCATTAAAAGAAGGAGATATACCAAATAGTGTTACTCATCTTACTTTTGGAGAGTGTTTTAATCAACCATTAAAGTTAGGAGATATACCAAATAGTGTTACACATCTTATTTTTGGATGTAAATTTAATCAACCATTAAAAGAAGGAGTTATACCAAATAGTGTTATTTATCTTACTTTTGGATGGTTTTTTAATCAACCATTAAAGCAAGGAGATATACCAAAAAATGTTACTCATCTTACTTTTGGATGGTTTTTTAATCAAGCATTAAATAAAGATAATTTACCAAAAAATATAATAGAATTAATATTAAATAATAATTTTAATAATGAATTAATTATCAATAAAAATATATTATTAGGTATTACTATGATAACACATTCTCAAATTATTACAAAATATAATGAATTAAATATAAATATACTTGAAAAAGAAATAACAGATTTATATACATTTATTGAAGAAAATCTAACAAAAGATAAACTAATAGGTAATATTATATGTGAAGAATTGCTTAAAAATATATTAAATATAGATAGATTATTATATATATCAAATACATATAATATAGATTTTGAACAATTATTAAATTTATATTAACTTTATTAAAAATAAAAATAAAAATTGAATTAATTTTAATATAAAACTATAACAATTATTTATAATATTATTTGAAATAAATGAAATAAATAAAATGAATATACAAATAGAAAAAAATTGATTTATTTTTAATATAAAACTATAACTCTTTTATAATACAAGTAATATAAAAATAATAATAAAAATGGATACACAAATAGATTTATATAAAACTATACTATATAACTATAATAAATATATTAAGGAAGATGATGTAGATCAAATAAAATATTATATTAATTTACCAATAGAAGAAGAAGAGATACCAAATGGTATTACTCATCTAATTTTTTATCAATATTTTAATTACCCATTACAAGCTGGATATATACCAGATAGTGTTACTCATATAACGTTTGGAAAAAAATTTAATCAACCATTGAAGTCAGGAGATATACCAGATAGTGTTACATATTTGGAGTTTGGGTATGAATTTAATCAACCATTAAAGAGAGGAGATATACCAAATAGTGTTACTCATCTGATATTTGATAAAAAATTTAATCAACCATTACAAGAAGGAGATATACCAAATAGTGTTACTCATCTGGTGTTTGGATATAAATTTGATCAACCATTAAAGTCAGGAGATATACCAAATAGTGTTACTCATCTTGAGTTTGGACATTATTTTAATCAAGAATTAAAGTTAGGAGATATACCAAATAGTGTTACTCATCTTACTTTTGGACGTTATTTTAATCAAGTATTAAAAGAGGGAGATATACCAAATAGTGTTACTCATCTGGAATTTGGAGATTGTTTTAATCAAGTATTAAAAGAGGGAGATATACCAAATAGTATTACTCATTTAAAATTTGGATATAATTTTAATCAATCATTGAAAGAAAAAGATATACCAAATAGTATTACTCATTTAGTATTTAGACCTGATTGTAATCTATCAAATATAATAAATATACCAAATAATATAACACATCTTACATTTGGAAATAATTACAGACAACCATTAAAATTAAATGATATACAAAATAGTGTTACTCATCTTACTTTTGGAGATTTATTTAATGAAAAATTAAAAGTAGGAGATATACCAAACAGTATTATTCATTTGGAGTTTGGAACTCAATTTAATCAACAATTAAAACCAGGAGATATACCAAATAGTGTTACTCATCTTATATTTGGATTTTTTTTTAATCAACAATTATCTATTAGATGTATACCAGACAGTGTTACCTATTTAAAGTTTGGATCTAATTTTAATCAATTATTAAAAGAAGGAGATATACCAAATAGTGTTACTCATCTGGAATTTGACTTTTCTTTTAATAAACCATTAAAGATAGGAGATATACCAAATAGTGTTACTCATCTTAAGTTTGGATATTCATTTAATCAACTATTAAAAGAAGGAGATATACCAAATAGTGTTACTCATCTTAAGTTTGGATATTCATTTAATCAACCATTAAAAGAAGGAGTTATACCTAATAGTGTTACTCATTTAGAATTTGGAAATAGCTTTAATCAATTATTAAGAGAAGGATATATACCAAATAGTGTTATTCATCTGAAAATTGGAAGATATTTCAATAAATTATTAAACGATAATAATATACCAAATAATCTTATAGAATTAATATTATTTGATAATTATGATAAAAAATTAATTATCAATAAAAATATATTAATTGGAATTGGTTATGGAACGACATATGATAATGATATATATTCAATAAAATATAATGGATTAGATGTATGTTTAGATGGAAAACATAAAAAAGATATCAATATGTTTATTGAAAACAACCTAACAGAAGACAAACTAATAGGAACTATTATATATAAAGAATTACTTGAAAGGGTATTAAATCCAAAAAGACTTTTAAATATATCAATGAGATATGATATTGAATTACAAGAACTAATAGATTTATATAAATAATAAAATTTATATAATTAAAAATGTTTCTTTATATTATAATTGAAATATTATATTTTATAACTTTTCAATTATAATATAAAGAAATGACTATTATTTATAATATAAAATTATAAATAATAATTTAAAAAATAAATATGGATACAAATATAGATTTATATAAGACAAGTTTATATAATTATGATAAATATATTGTTACAAAATCTATTGATGATTTATTTTATACAATAAATGAACCAATACAAAACATACCAAAACATGTGACTCATTTAAGATTTGGAATATCACCTGAATTTAATCAACCATTAAATTCAGGTGATATTCCAAATAATGTTACTTATCTTATGTTCGGAGATTCTTTTGATCAACCATTAAAATCGGGAGATATACCAAATAGTATTACTAACCTTTATTTAGGATATTCTTATAATCAACCATTAAAGCCAGAAGATATACCAAATAGTGTTACTCATCTTACTTTTGGAGATTGTTTTAATCAACCATTAAAGCCAGGAGATATACCAAATAGTGTTACTCATCTTACTTTTGGACAATTATTTGATCAACCATTAAAGCCAGGAGACATACCAGAAAGTGTTACTCATTTAGAATTTGGTTTCTATTTTAATCAACCATTAAAGTTAGGAGACATACAAAACTGTGTAACTCATTTGACATTTGGAAATATTTTTAATCAACAATTAAATGAAGAGAATATACCAACAAGTGTTTTTTATATAAATGTATAAGAGGATTATGATATTAAAAATTTAAATTTAAATAAAAATATATTATTAGGAATAGGAATAGATAATATAAATTTTAGGAAAAATAAAAATATTCAAATATTAACACATAATAATAAAATTCAAATTGATAAATATATAGAAAAAAACTTAACAAAAGAAAAACTTATTGGAAATATAATATATAAAGAATTAATAGAAAGAGTATTACATCCAAATAGATTATTATATTTATCAAATACATATAATATTGATATTGAACAATTATTAATATTATATTAAATTTATATAAAAATTGATTAATTTTTAATATAAAACAATAAACTTATATATTTATAAATAACAAGTAATAAAACTATAAAAATGAATACACAAATAGATTTATATAAAACTATACTATATCATTTGACTTTTTTTGAATATGAAGATTTAAAAATTTGTTATGAATTCAAAAAACAATTTGATAAATATATAGAAAAAAACTTAACAAAAAAAAAACTTATTGGAAATATTATATATAAAGAATTAATAGAAAGAGTATTTAATCCAAAAAGATTATTATATATATCAAATACATATAATATTAATATTGAAGAATTATTCAATTTATATTAAATTTATATAAAAAATTGATTTATTTTTTACATAAAACTAATAACTCTTTAATTATAATACAATGTAAAATAATAATATAAATGAATACACAAACAGATTTATATAAAACTATTTTATATAATTATGATAAATATATTGATATAGATATAGATAATATAAATAAAACACAAAATAATATTAGATATTTTACTATTTACAATCATTTAAATAAACCATTAAAATTAGGAGATATACCAATCAATATTACTCATCTTAGTTTTGAACGTGATTTTAATCATGAATTAATAGATGGATATATACCAAATAGTGTTACTCATCTTAAGTTTGGATGGGGGTTTAAACAACCATTAAAGTCAGGAGATATACCAAAAAGTGTTACTCATCTTACTTTTGGAATTGGATTTAATCAACCATTAAAGTCAGGAGATATACCAAAAAGTGTTACTCATCTTACTTTTGGATGGAACTTTGATCAACCATTAAAAGTAGGAGATATACCAAATAGTGTTACTCATCTTAGATTTGGAAATAATTTTAATCAATCATTAAATGAAGGAGATATACCAAATAGTGTCACACATCTTAATTTAGGATATTGTTTTAATCAACCATTAAAATCAGGAGATATACCAAATAGTGTTACTCATCTGGATTTTGGAGGAAATTTTAATAAACAATTAAAAGAAGGAGATATACCAAATAGTGTAACTCATCTTACTTTTGGATGGCATTTTAATCAACCATTAAAGCCAGAAGATATTCCAAATAGTGTTACTTATCTTATTTTTGGATATGATTTTAATCAACCATTAAAAGAAGGAGAGATACCAAATAGTGTTATTCATCTAAGATTTGGAAATAATTTTAATCAAGCATTAAATGAAAACAATATATCAAGTAATATTATTGATATTACTTTATATCGTGATTTTAATAAAGAATTATTACAAATCAATAAAAATATATTAATTGGATTTATGAATTTTCATTGTACAAAGATTAAATATAATGATATTGAAATAGATTATTATATAAAAATTTATATAGATAAATATATAGAAGAAATGATATTAATCGGAAAGATAATATATAAAGAATTACTTGAATATGTATTAAATCCAAAAAGACTATTAAATATATCAATAAGTTATGATATTGAATTTAAAGAATTATTAAATATATATAATTATTAAATTTATGTGAATATATTGATATAAAAATATAATATAAAAATATATTGATTAGTATTGAAAAATTAATAATGATATAGTATATATGATGAATTGAATAATTATTAACTTTATATAAAAAATGATTTATTTTTATATATAAATATATTTATAATAATAATTGATATAGATAAACTGACAAATAAAATGGATACACAAATAGATTTATATAAAACAAATACTATATAATTATGATAAATACATTGATATAAATATAAAAGATAAATTTATTTTTAATAAAATAACAATACAAGAAGGAGATATACCAAAAAGTGTTACACATCTTATTTTTGGAGAAAATTTTAATCAACCACTAAAAGCAGGAGATATACCAAATAGTGTTACTCATATTACTTTTGGATTTAAATTTAATCAACAATTGAATTCAGAAAACATACAAGACAATATATTATATATAAATATGTCAAATATTTATATTCATAATATTATTGATGTAAATTTAAATAAAAATATATTATTAGGTGTAAATCAATATACAAGATTTATAGAAAATAATAATTTAAATATAATATTGCATAATATTAAAATTAATATTGATAAATATATTGAAAAAAATATAACAAAAGAAAAACTTATTGGATATATAATATATAAAGAATTAATAAAAAGAGTATTTCATCCAAATAGATTATTATATATATCAAATACATATAATATTGATATTGAACAATTATTAAATATATATTAATATATTAACTTTAGAATGGAATTTATATTAAAAAATAATTTATTTTTAATATAAATTATTTTTTAATATAAAACTATAACTCTATAATTTAATTATAATAGAAAAATAATAACATAAAATGGATACACAAATAGATTTATATAAAAGTATTTTATATAATTATAATAAATATAAATATATCTATCCAGAATCAGAATCAGAATATATAAACAAAAAATTCATAAAAATAAATTATCAAATAGATGGAAATATACCAAAAAATGTAACTCATCTTACATTTGGAAATTATTTTAATCAACCATTAAAGCCAGGATATATACCAAATAGTGTTACTCATCTAAAGTTTGAATATGAATTTAATCAACCATTAAAGCCAGGAGATATACCAAATAGTGTTACTCATCTAAGTTTTGGATATTTGTTTAATCAACCATTAAAAGAAGGAGATATACCAAATAGTGTTATTCATCTTACTTTTGGATGGGATTTTAATCAACCATTAAAAGAAGGAAATATACCAAAAAGTGTAACTCATCTTACTTTTGGACGCGAATTTAATCAACCATTAAAGGAAGGAGATATACCAAATAGTGTTACTCATCTAAGTTTTGGATATTTGTTTAATCAACCATTAAAAGAAGGAGATATACCAAATAGTGTTATTCATCTTACTTTTGGATTTATTTTTAATCAACCATTAAAAGCAGGAGATATACCAAAAGGTATTACTCATCTTGAATTTGGAACATATTTTAATCAACCATTAAATCTAGGAGATATACTAAATAGTGTAACTCATCTTACTATTGGATGTTTATTAAGTCGATTATTAAAATTAGAAGATATACCAAAAAGTATTACTCATCTCACTTTTGGAAAAAAATTTAATGAACCATTAAAAGCAGGAGATATACCAAATAGTATTACTCATCTTACTTTTGGAGAATATTTTAATCAACCATTAAAGAAAGGAGATATACCAAATAGTATTACTCATCTTACTTTTGGAGATTATTTTGATCAACCATTAAAGAAAGGAGATATACCAAATAGTGTTACTTATCTTACATTTGGATGGAGATTTAATCAACCATTAAATTCAAGAAATATACCAAATAGTGTAACTCATCTTACTTTTGGATATTATTTTAATCAAGAATTAAAAGAAGGAGATATACCAGATAGTGTTACTCATCTTACTTTTGGATATTATTTTAATCAACAATTAAAGTACAGAATTATACCAAATAGTGTTATTCATTTGATTATTGGAGATTATTTCAATCAACGATTAAAACCAGGAAATATACCAAAAAGTGTTACTCATCTTAAATTTGGAGATGAATTTAATCAACCATTAATGTCAAGAGATATACCAAATAGTGTTACTCATCTTATTTTTGGAGATAGTTTTAATCAACCATTAAAGCCAAAAGATATACCAAATAGTGTTACTCATCTTACTTTTGGACAAGACTTTAATCAACCATTAAAGCCAGGAGATATACCAAATAGTGTTACTCATCTGGAATTTGGAAGAGATTTTAATCAATCATTAAAAGTAGGATATATACCAAATAGTATTATTCATCTTAAATTTGGAGATAAATTTAATCAACCATTAAAAGACGATAACATACCAAAAAGTATTTTTTATATTAATGTATCAGATAAGTTTAATATTATAAATTTAAATTTAAATAAAAACATATTATTTGGAATAGGAATTGATGATATAAATTTTATGAATAATGACAATATTACAATATGTCAAATAATAAAAAATAAAATTGATGAACATATTGAAAAAAATCTAACAAAAGATAAATTAATAGGAAATATTATATATAAAGAATTAGTTAAAAATGTATTAAATCCAAAAAGATTATTAAAAATATCAATGACATATAATATTGAATTTAAAGAATTATTAAATATATACAATTAAAAAATGATTTATTTTTGTATATAAAACTATAAATCTTTAATTATAACACAATGTAAAATAATAATAAAAATGAATATACAAATAGATTTATACAAAACTATTTTATATAATTATCATAAATATAATTTCATCAATCAAAATAATGACACAAACAATAAATACACTATATACAAAATAAGTAATAAAAAACATATATTAGAAAATAATATTACTTATATTGATTTGGTAAGTAATTTTAATGAAGAATTAAAATTAAAAGAAGGAGATATACCAAATATTGTTACTCACCTGAATTTAGGATATTATTTTAATGAACCATTAAAGTCAGGAGATATACCAAAAAGTGTTACTCATCTTAATTTTGGAGATTATTTTAATCAACTATTAAAAGAAGGAGATATACCAAAAAGTGTAACCCATCTTAAGTTTGGAGGACATTTTAATCAACCATTAAAAGAAGGAGTTATACCAAATAGTGTTACTCATCTTATTTTTGGAAATGAATTTAATCAAGAATTAAAACCAGGATACATACCAAATAGTGTTACACATCTTACTTTTGGAGTAGATTTTAATCAAACATTAAAGCCAGAATATATACCAAATAGTGTTACTTATCTAGAATTTAAACGTTCTTTTAATCAAGCATTAAATCAAGGAGATATACCAAATAGTGTTACTCATCTTACTTTTGGACGTATTTTTAACCAACCATTAAAAGAAGGAGATATACCAAATAGTGTTATTCATCTGAAATTTGGATGGAATTTTAATCAACCATTAAAAGAAGGAGATATACCAAATAGTATTACTCATTTAAAATTTAGATCTTTTAATCAACCATTAAAAGAAGGAATTATACCAAATAGTATTACTCATCTTGATTTTGGAAATGAATTTAATCAACCATTAAAAGAAGGAATTATACCAAATAGTATTACTCATCTTGATTTTGGAAATGAATTTAATCAACCATTAAAAAAAGGAATTATACCAAATAGTGTTACTCATCTTAAGTTTGGAAATGAATTTAATCAACTATTAAATTCAGGAGATATACCAAATAGTGTTATTCATCTTACTTTTGGGGATAAATTTAATCAACTATTAAAAGAAGAAGTTATACCAAATAGTGTTATTCATCTTATGTTTGGATATTATTTTCATCAAGTATTAAATAATAATAATATACCAAATAAGATTATAGAACTAATATTATACAAAACATTTAATCAGGAATTATTACAAATTAATAAAAAAAATATATTAATTGTATATTGGAATATAACATATGATATTTTTGAACATATTGATGAATATATATATGAACATATATTTGAAGATGGTAATATAAAATTAGAACATGAAACAAAACAAAATATGAATATATATATAAATGAAAATTTAACAAAAGAAAAATTAATAGGAAATGTCATATATAAAGAATTAATAGAAAGAGTATTTAATCCAAAAAGATTATTATATATATCAAATACATATAATATTAAATTTGAAGAATTACTGAATTTATATTAAATTTGCATAAACTTATATAAAAATTGATTTATTTTTATTTATAGATATTATAGATATATTTATAAATAAACAAACAATAAATAAAATGGATACACAGATTGATTTATATAAAACTATACTATATAATTATGTATATATATATAATAAAACAAAAAATTTATTTAAAT
>JACCEC012577259.1_pt1 | contig 14310 bp, 10 predicted proteins | sample 7450121 | NCBI WGS metagenome assembly JACCEC01 (sample SAMN15323455, study PRJNA562643) | freshwater metagenome | isolation source: river surface water | place: USA:Blue River Watershed | collected 2017-08-18 | reverse complement strand
GGCACTGAAGACAGCTCGGTTGGTGCCGGTTTCGTCAGTTAAGAGACTTGCAAGGTTGGCTGAACTGAAGGTGTTTAGGTCATCAACGAGACCGCGCGTAGTGAGGGTGATTTGCTGACCGGAGAGGGTTAGGTAGTTTGGTGTGCCGGCGAGGGTGACGGGGTCGTGGGCAGAGCCAGCCGATGCAAAGCCGAGACTAGAGGTAGAAACCCACTGTGTACCTGAGCCGGTAGTCTGGAGGACATAGCCGTTGGAGCCGGCACTATTAAGTCGGTCGTAGAGGGCGCCGGTGAGACGCATTGAACCAGCCACTGAAAGTGTCTGGGCTGGAGTTGAAGTACCAATGCCGACGTTCCCAGTACCCGCAACGTACACACCTTCATCGTCCCCATCCCCTGAGAGCCAGTTAGAACCAAGCGCGATGTTGGCCGCCGAGCCAGTCAATGAAAGAGTTGAAGATGCAGAAAGTGCTGAGAACGTGGCTGTGCCAGAGAAGGCTGGGCTGTTTGAGAACACCAATCGGTTGGTACCGGTCTCGTCACCGAGAATACCGAGGAGTTCACTCGAAGTATCAATCTCCGTTGAGAGAATCACGTTCGCTGCCAAGTAGGACGCACTAATACTCGTGGTTGAAACGAGTTGGTTTGAACTGTTAAGTGCAAGTGGTGCGCCAGCGGTTAATGCACTGAAGGTGACGGTACTTGAAGCAGAGAGTGCTGAGAACGTAGCGGTACCACTGAAGGCTGGACTATTTGAAAGCACGTAGCGACCAGTACCCGTTTCATCGGTCATGATAGCAGCGAGCTCAGCTGAGGTGTCGATATCGGCAACAGTGAGAGAGCCAGAGGCACAGCTCTGCCACTCAAAGGTTGCTCCAGTGCTTTCGTAGGTGAGACAGAGTTCGTCAGACTGACCAGCGGTCTGCACATTGTTTGGACGAACGCTGTTTGATGATGACGCCAGGAAACCAAGAGTTGAGGTAGCCACCCACTCCACGCCAGAGCCAGTCGTTTTCAAAATGCGTCCATTCGTCCCGATACTGTTGAGGCGGTCATAGAGACCACCAGTGAGACGCATTGAGCCAGCCACGGTGAGTGCGTTTGATGAAGTTGATGTGGTACCAATTGCGAGCGAAGTGCCAACATCGATTCGTCGTGCTACGGAGATGTCCTGACCGAAAGCAGCACGACCGCCGACGTTTAAGTTGGCTGAGAATACACCCTGCATACTGCGGAAATTGTCCACGTAGAGGGAGCCGGTCTGAATTGTTGGAGCTTCAATTCCTCCCAGTTTAACAACGGCAAGTGCCTGTGTTCCTGTCTGCCCGCCAATGTAGGCATACTGACCCTCAATAGCCAGCTCGTAGACAGTGGACGCACCCAAGGAAACACGTCCCAACTCTAGAATCCGAGTACTTGAGGCAATGTCGTAGGCCACCAAAGCGCGGACAGTGTTGCCAAGTACGTAAAGTGTGTTATTGACAATTGCGAGATCGGATATAACTGACGTGCTATCAATCGAGGTCAACGGCACCGGATTAGCTACGTTCGTGGTCTGGTACGCATATATTTCTTTATTACCACCCACACTCGAAGCACCGAGGTACACCCTATCGGCAGTCACGGCGATAGATGCTGGTGAGGTTGTTGCAGACTCAGTTGAAAGGAGTGAAATTGCAGTTGGCGAAGCAACATTGTAGATACGCAACGCAGCAGTGGTACTCGCGAGCGCGAGGTAAAGCTTGTTCTGGTAAACAGCAAGATCGTTAACCAGTGCACCAGCATTGATAGTAGCCACCTTGATTGGGTTGGTTCGTGTCGTAATGTCAAAGACGTAGACAGACTCGGAAGCAGTATCAGTGGTAACGTAAATATAATTTCCGTCCGTTACTGCTTCACGCGAAACTTGCCCAACGCTAAAGGTACGAGCTGTGACCGGCACCGCTGGATTGGTGACATCGATAACTTCAGAGTTGTTTGTCGCACCACCATTGAATGCGTAGAGGTAATTACCAACCTTTACCACGTCGCCGGTGATAGGTCCGCCCTTCTCAAGCACGATGCGCGGGTCAGCTGGATTTGTAGCATCGACAATGTGCACGTCGGTTGATGGATTATTTGAGAGTGCGTACACAATTCCATCTTCGACGACATGACTTGAAAGACTATCCGCCAGAGCATCTTCTTGCCCCACAACGCGCATACCTCCTTCGGTTACCGCAATCGAACCACCTGACACGGTGAGGCGCTCAGTTGTGACGGCTGTCGTCGTACCAATCGCTACCCGACCGGTTTGTGGATTAACCATAAACGCAGGACGAGTTCCGGTAGCAACACCAAACGTACCGGCAACGGAGAAGAGTTGGCCAGGAGTCGTAGTGCCAACACCAACACTTCCTGCACTAGTCACGTACACACCTTCATCCTGCCCGTCGCCTGTGAGCCAGTTAGAGCCGAGCGCGATGTTGGCAGCAGTACCAGACAACGTGAAGGTCGATGAGAGCGTGAGCGCCGCAGCATTCACGGTGCCAGTGAAGGTAGGAGATGCTGAGAATACTGCGCTGCCAGTTCCAGTTTCGTCGGTCAAAATTCCGAGAAGCTCTGCCGAAGTATCGAAGTCGGTTGTGCTCGCGTACAAGAGGTCGAGCGATGCAACATCAACCGAGAGCGTTGTACCAGTACGGGTGAGCCCGGTACCAGTCAAGTCAGTGAAGCGCTCGCCATTAACGACGAGGTTTGTGGTGGTAGCCGTGAGGGTGGTGAGTCGAGTGATGGTTGAAGAGCTATTACTTACAAGACCACCAGTGAACGTAAGGAGGGCTGACGCTGTGTCGGCCATGTCGGAACGGAGGAACGAAGTGGTAGCGATGCCAGCGAAGGTTTCTGCGTTCTGTGCTTCAAACGCTGCCGGTACTGCGCCGAGCACTTTGCGTGGCGTCATTTCGGCGTCAGCTTCGACCGTTACACCGAGGTAGAGAGTCTGATTGAAATCGACACCAGTGAGTGACGTAGAGCTACCGAGCATCACTGAGAAGAGACCACTCACAACGTTGACCGTCTGCGTTTCTGTCCACACAGCAGTTCCACCTGTGGCAGCGGTGTAGAGATTGAACTCAACGTCGTACGCACCATCAGCTACCGGAGAGGCTGTGTTGTCGAGGAGCTTTGCTTGGTAATTTATTTCAGGGTTGAAGGTAGTTTGTGCAACAGCAAAGAAAGCACCGGATAGGCTAAAAAGCACTACCAAAGCAGCTACGAAAAAAGAATTCAACTTTTTCGTTGAACAGAAATGCACGATAATTTTTGGTTTTTTTCCTCCAACTCCTGGTCTTCCAAGAGTTACTCAAATTATACCTTGCCACCTATAGATATTTTGGTGTTTTGTATCGTTTGTGTGTATAAGTCAGCTCAAAAAAACCGCTCTACAGAGCGGTTTTTTTGCCATTCTAGCGACTGAGGAGTTGGTGCCGTAAATTTTTGGTAAATTGCACAATAAAGTGCAAATTATGGATGGAAGCGAGGTGTGGACCGAGGATTTCTCCAGCTCTAAAAAGGTGTGCGACGTACGCTTTTGAGTAGGTTTGCGCAACATATCCCGACGACAATGGGTCGAGCTTTTCGTGGTCATTTTTAAACTTTTCGTTGCGTAAATTGAGCTTCGCTACCTCTGGGTAGGTAAAGGTACCGCACGGAGTGGTAACCATTTTGCCGGTATGCGCGTAAATGGTACCCGTGCGTCCGATACGAGTAGCAGCCACGCAGTCGAACGTATCACACCCCTGGAGCACACCCTGCACAATGTCTTCAGGTTCGCCAATGCCAAGCAAGTGGCGCGGCATTTCGTTAGGAAGAATTTCGTTCACCACCTTGAGTGACTCACCGAGGTCTTCTTTCGAGAACGATCCACCAATCGCGAATCCGTCAAAATCCATTGCCGACAAGATCCGTGAACTCTCCTGGCGCAGATCAAGGTAGCGACCACCCTGCACCACACCGTAGAGACCTTGCTTCTTTAAGGCCTCGTAATTTTGTTTGTGCGCCATGATGCTCCGCTTGGCCCAGCGGTGGGTTCTATCCATCGCTTCTTTTTGGTACTCGTAATCAGCGGTCGGACTCGTGCACTCATCAAACGCAATAATGATGTCGGCACCTATGGCGTGCTGAATATCGATAGAACGCTCCGCCGTAAAACGGTGCATAGAGCCATCAAGGTGCGAGGTGAAGGTGACACCCTCTTCGTCAATAATGCAGAGTTTACCGTGGTCTTCGGCAAACTTTTGACTGTAGACATTGAGTCCGGCTTTCGTCGGCAAATCAGTTTCACCATCTACCTCACCCTTGGCAAACTTAGTTACCCCCTTACCAAACGCTGCACCGAGACTAAATACTTGGAACCCACCTGAATCGGTCATCGTTGGCATCTGCCAATTAGCAAAATTGTGGAGCCCTCCGGCCGCCTTAATAGTCTCGTGCCCGGGCTGGAGAAAGAGGTGGTAGGTGTTTGCCAGCGTCACTTCGTTACCCACGTACTGCGTTAAGTCTTCAGGCATCAAGCTTTTTACACTTGCTTTCGTTCCCACGACGACAAAGGCCGGCGTGTTAATTTTTCCATGTGGAGTATCAATAACACCAGCCCGGGCAAGTGTCCCGGGCTTTTGGTGTTCAATGGTAAATGTAACTGGCTTACCACCCATGCTAGATAACTTCAAGTAGCTCTATCACGAATATCAGCGTTGAGTTTGGCGGAATCGGACCTACGGCTTGATTTCCGTAGCCAAATTGTGGCGGCACAACGATAGTGCGCTCACCACCAACCCGCATACCAACTAAGCCTTCTTCCCAACCGGCAATAACCTGTCCGGCACCAAGATCAAACTCGAATGGTGTACCCCGTTTCTTAGAGCTGTCAAACTCTTGTCCGTTTTCAAGACGACCAACATAGTGCACACGCACGGTTTTCCCGGGCACTGCTTCGTCCCCTCCACCGAGCTTCACGTCATCAACCACAATTTTTTGCATAGTATCTGTTCCGTTAAATGATTCAACTAAGGCACCGGCGAGTAACTTCTGATCCTGCGCTTCCCCGTCATCAACCACCACGACCGCAGCTGCTTGGGTGTCTGTAGGTGGCACGACTGCTGCCAACTCGGCACTATCAAGGTTTAAGAAAAACAGAGCAATTGCCATCATGGCAACACTGAGCGCAATTCCGATGGCTTCAAATTTGGTAATCATAAAATCAAAATGTTATCAGGCTATACTAGAGGATTATTGCGAATTTGCAACCTTTGTGGAGGAACTGACAATGAAGCCGGCAGTGATGGTGTCGCGGTACTCTGGGTCGCTTTTATCGGCTAGTGTGGCTAAAAATATGGCTTTTTCGGCATCAGTCATGAACCGAGGTTGGCTACGGCTATCGAGCGAGGTGATGGGTTGCAACTCAAAACGAAGCGCTTCGGGTGAAGGAGTTAGGCGAAGGAGGAGGCCCACTTGTACGTCGAGACTGAAGTATTGATCAAAAATAAAATTGCCGAGTGAGTAGAAAACAGGAACGCCCTCTATGTACCCAATGTCCTGGACTACGTGCGGGTGGTGACCGATGATTGCATCAAAGCCAAGTGCGACGAGCTCCGTTGCCAAGTGCTCGGTGGTAGCGCGGTGTCGCCCGATGTACTCACTCCCCCAGTGAACGTACGCAATCTGGTATGTGGTGGAGGCATACGCCTCCATAAGCCTCGCTAGTGCTGCCAGGTCGGGCGTCTCATCGACAGCATAGAGAGCAAACACCGCCACGGTCGTGTCGTTAGTATGGAGCACCGACACTGTGCTGCTACCGATAGTAGTCCCGCCAAAAGGCGTAAGTCCAGCCTCCCGGAGTGCTACCAGTGATTCCTCGTAGCCCTTCTCACCCGCATCGAAACTATGATTATTAGCCAGACCCACGTGTGTTACGCCAAAGCGTTGGAGCGCTCCGAGGTGCGCTGCATCAACCGAGAAGCGGAACGTGAGGTCAGGTGTGTGTATGTGGCGCTTTGGAACCGAGGCTTCGAAATTGGCGACGAACCAATCGGTACTGCTCGCATAGGAAGGAAGCCTGGCATACACAAAGCTCGAACCGTACGCATCGAGCATGGTCTCAACGCGTCTGGCAAGCATGAGGTCTCCAGAAAACGTAATAGCCGATCGTCCGCTTGGCGGAGTGGGCACTATGTTGACAGTCACCTGGTTGGGCTCACCGTAGGAAAGTGTGAACGTTGGAATTTGTGAAAAAGTACCCGTCGATGTGGCGGCTAGAAAAATGATGCACAGCGTAATAATTCGAAGCATGCGCTACCGAAGGGTTTGATGAAACATCCCCATTTCAAGATGCCACATAGCAGCCAAGACAAACATAAGCGAGAGGGCCAGAGAAACAAGAGCCACGGTCATCATTTGCTTTGAGGTCATGCCCCGCTCTACGCGGCGCTCTCCGGAGGGCATATCGCTCGGCATAACGTTCATCTCAATTCCGAGAAGCGCCGATACTGTTTCAGGATGCATACGTTCATCACTACGAAAAACCTTATGCATAGAATCTACGTGCGTCTGGTGGGTTACTTTGTTTTCCCGGAGGACTAGCACTGCTGCCTCGATGTCGTCTTTGTGCCAGCGCGCACTCAAAAGGACTGACTTGATTTCGTCATCCGAAGCCTCGGTGGTAACACCATTGAGCGATAGCAACTTCTCTACCTGATCACGCTGGAACATACCTACGAACGTTGCTTAGCGGCGCGCTTACGACTAAATCCAGTATCGCTCCCCTGCAGGTGCGACGCGTAGAGCTCGAGCAAGACTTTCATGAGACTCACAATAACCGGACCAACGATAAAGCCTATTGGCCCAAAGACTGCCATACCACCAAGCACTGCCAGCAATATAATAAACGGATGGAGCGCATTACCGCGACTCATGAGGTACGGACCGAGGAGGTTATCTATGAGGCCGACTGCCAGCACTCCCCAGACTGCTAACCCAACGGCAGCGGTATACGCCTCAGTTGTTATCAAGAAAATGACAGCCGGTATGAAGATAATGGACGTCCCCACTCCAGGAATCAAGGCTCCGACTGCTGCTAAGGTACCCCAGAGTACAGCCCGCTCGAATCCAAACAGCCATAAACCGAAACCAGTCAGGGTCCCTTGTATGAGTGCCACCGCGAGCGTGCCCGTAGCGACTGAACGCACGGCAACTGCTAAGCGATGGAGAATGAGTTCGTCCTGCGTCTGCGGGAGCGGACTAATGGCGATAAGCTGACGTGTGAAGTGGCGACCATCGCGAAATAAGTAAAACGAGCCAATCATCGCTATGAAGAAAAGGAAAATGGTAGAGGCGGTGCTGGCGAAGATGGTCCCCACATGCTCGGCGAGCCAACCAGCACCCTGCTTTGCGTACTCGGCGGCATTCAGTTCAATACCAGGCAGGTACTGCTGGAGTGAATTCTCGACTTTAATGACGTTCTGCTCAAACCCTCCTGCTCGCGCATTGCCTTGGCTATACACCGATAGTGCCTCATTGACGAGCGACGAGGCTAAAAAGAAGAGCGGGACAAACACAATTGCTATTACCGCAACGGTTGTGGTGAGCGCAGCGAGCGTTTCATTTTTACGTGGTGTGTACTTGAGTATGCGCGTATAGAGCGGGTAGCAGATAGTCACAATAATGGCTGACAGCGCGAGCGCTGATACAAACGGCTGGAGCATTTCCCAGACTAAGTACGCCACAATGGCCATGAAGCCGAAAAAGAACACGTACTCGACAATGCGGTTCATCAACATAGTACCCGTATTGTAGCAACTGATTGCGCGAAATGAAAACAACAAAGTCCGGACAAGTGTCCGGACAGCAGTGAACCCATTGGAGCAAAACTAGACGCACTACATGCTGAAACGGCCACGGAGGCGCATCGCCTCAACAATTCGCTCTACTCCGAGGTAGTACGCAGCTTCACGGAGCGAGAGATGCTTCGCTTCGGCTAAGTTTGCCACATCGGTAAAGGCACTCGTCATGAGTCGCTCAAGCTTCTCGGCTACCTCACGCTCGGTCCAGTAGTACTGCGCGCGATTCTGCACCCATTCAAAGTACGAAACGGTAACCCCGCCCGCGTTTGCGAGTACATCAGGAATGATGGTCACACCGCGGCTGTAGAGTATCTGGTCGGCTGATGGCGTCACTGGATTATTGGCCAATTCAACGATGATGGTGGCGGTTATTGTGGCTGCTGTCGCTTCAGTGATTGCGTTATCGAGCGCAGCCGGAACAATGATGTCTGACGGCACAGTGAAAATTGCTTCAGCCGGCAGGGCGACCTGCGTGGCGTCGGCCGCCGCAATGACGCTTCCACTCTCCTGCTTCACTGCTTCAACCTGGTACGGATCAAGACCACCTTCAGCGTAGAGCGTGCCCTGACTATCAGAGACCGCGACTATGAGGTACCCAGCGTCGTGGAGTAGCTTCGCCATCACGGCACCGGCGTTACCAAACCCCTGAATAGCAACCCGTTGAGACGCCACCGCAATACCAGCACGGGCGAGGTACTGAGAAAGCACCATGGCTCCACCTTCAGCAGTAGCGGTTGCCCGCCCGAGCGAGCCGCCGAGTGCGATTGGCTTGCCGGTAATCATGCCCGGCTCATGGTGGCCGACCACGGCTTCATACGCATCGAGCATAGCGGCCATTAGTCCCGCATCTGTGGCTACGTCAGGTGCTGGAATGTCTTTGTCGACACCGAGGTACGGTGCAAATTCAGTGGCGTACGCACGCGCTATAGCAACGGCATCTTCTCTCGTGAACTGCTTTGGATCAAAAGCCACTCCACCCTTAGCCCCACCAAGCGGTAGGTTAACGACCGCGCACTTAACGGCCATTGCCGCAGCCAGCGCAGTCACCTCATGGAGATCGGCTGCACTATGGAAACGTATACCTCCCTTGAATGGTCCACGGGCGTCATTGAACTGCACTCGGTACGCAGGGAGTGTTACTGCACCCTTCGAGGTTTGCACAGCAAGTGTCGCTTCGTGTCTCTGTTGCGGCTGCATGAGTTGCGCCAGTTCGGCTTCGGGTATGTTGAGCGTAGCAGCGGCTTTGGTGAGGTGTGACTGAATTTGTTCAAAAGGATTCATACAGACATTTATGCGTAATTACTGAAGTAAGGCGTCAAGCTCGGCAGCGATGAGTTCGTAGGTCACCACACCACGGTAGTGCCACACGATATCACCCGCTGCGTTAAAGATAATAGTTTCAGGCATCGCGTAGCCTCCGACTGATTGGTAGAACGCGTCAGTTTCATCAATCGCAAAGATGACGTTTGGTACCGCGGGAATACTCCCAATATACGCTGCAGCCCGCTCTTTTTGTTCTTTTCGATTAACACCGATAGCTACGACATTGCGATCACCGTACGTAGCGGCAATGGTGTTGAGGATTGGTAGTTCGGTAGCAGCGAAAGGGCTCCAACTGGCCCAGACGTTGACAACCCGCACGCTCCCGCGGTACTCGGTAAAACTAAATGGCTCGCCAGTCAGTGTCGTGTACGGAGTGAGCTCACTCTCTGCCAGCAATTCAGACGCTGCCTTCCCCACCTCATCGCGCACGGCGCTGTAGCGAATGTACCAAGTCACCAAGCCTGCGATAACGAGCAGTACCACAAGTATAAGAAGGGCGCGCTTTCCCGACGGTTCACGGAGCTTTGAGGCTATCATGCAGTAATCATACTATACCGACCGACACCTGCATAAATGACCATGTTTACACTAAAAAAACCGCCATGATTGGCGGCTTTTTGTCGGCTAACCTTTGATGAATAACTCAAAGTCATCTGGTGTCTCGCCGGGTTCTGCTGGTATGAGATTGAGCGGGATTGAGCGACCCATGAATACTGCAGAAAAGGCAGCTTCTGCTGATGCTGCAGCAGTCACCGAGAAGCGCTGCACGGTGACTACCTGGGCGCAAAACTCAGCAGTGTTAATGACATTGAAGTCGACAGTAACTTGCTCGGGGTACGACTCTGCCACCGTAGCCCGCGCTTCAAGTAGGTCACACGGGGTTGGCAACTCAACTTCACCGACGAGCGTATGCACACCATCGATGTAGAAGTGCTTTGCATCAATCCGCGTTACCTGTGGGTAGGGTACCGGAACCGGAGGCGCGGGTACCACTGCGGCAGCCTCTCTGGCTAGCTCTTGCTTCTTAATGATAGCGAACGTAAACATCCCTCCCACGATAAGTACGAAGAGTACGATCGACATGACAATAGCACGTTGACTCATGATGTGTTGACCTAAGCTAATAGATAGTTCAAGTATACCACCTACTCAGAAGTGGCGATATCGTTACCGATAAATACGGTGATACCTGGCGTTGATACACTTGGGTCGGTAAAGGCAGAAAGCGGCGCGTCATCGAGTGCCTCGCTCAAGCGCTTCGCCTCATCAGCTACCCTCGGATCAAACACAATAACGGTATTCGCTCGCTCATCTTCCATTTCTGCAGTAAGGGTATCGACGCGGTACCCGAGCTCAGTCAAGGTATCTGCCACCACACCTCCCTGCCCTGGTGTATCACTGGCATTCACGACCGCCAAGGTAAATCCTTGTGCATCGTCGGTCGGAGTGGCTTGTGGAGCCTGTGTCTCTGACACAGCATCACGGATTATTTCTTCTGAAGAGAGAGTGACGGGTTCGTTACCAGCATCGACGGTAACTTCGTAGTCACGCTGCGCTGTTGTAACCGAAGCAATGTACCACCACAACACAGCAAACATAACGATGAACCCAGCCGCACTCAAGAAGAATCGCGGGTAACTCTCAATAAAGCGGATTAGTACTCGAGCCACATCGAGTGCAGCATGCACGCCACGCAGCCGTGCCTTGAGGTCGGTAAAGCCGGCGCGCACCGGTGCATTAATAGCAACCACCGGCTCTTCTTTAGATTGCGTAGCAACGGAAGTGCGCTCTATACGTACGTCGCCCTTCCCGAGCACGTAGCGTGGGCGTGCGCCACGGTCTGGCGAGTCGGGGTCGATGCCCGACATGCGGAGCATGTAGCGCACGTACGCCCGAACCGACCGGGTAATGAGCCAACCACCGAGCAGGAGCCCAATGAGTACCATGAGTACTGGTTTAATCGGAATGACCCAGAAGCCAACTGCACGCGTCACAAACTTTTGCTCCTCCTGTCCATAGCCGAGTGTGAGCTCAGCGCGGTAGCGACCGATATCGACAAGCGACGCTTCACCGCGCCAGGTGAATTCGAATTGGCGCGTACTTTCAGGCAGCACGTTGCCAAAATTTGTTTCGTGGTTGATTGGGATAACCCCTCGCTCCTTGCCCCACATATTGAAAATGCGAATCTCGCCGCGTGGTAAGAGGTGCACGTTACCCTTATTTTCAAAGCGCACCTCGAAGTCCATAGTCGGACTACCCGCAAACCAGCTCCCGCTTCGGAACGTACGTACCTCTCCACGCTCAACGACATCTCCAGCAATACGCACGAAGAAGAGCGACGTGATAATCTGAGACGTTTTAATTTCTACCGTCCCCTTCTCTACCGGCGGCCGGGTGCCAATCATGATAGCGGCGTAGTGGCCACCCGGCGGAGCATCCTGGGGTACAGAGATGGTGACCGGTACCGTGATACTACTTTCTTGTGGAATCACAAACGGCTCTGGCGACACATCCATCCACTCTGCCAGCGTCCGCCCACCATCAGTTTCATCAATCGGTAAAAAGGCTCCGTGACCGCGTTCGCCCTGCGGGATAAAGTTCACGGGTGTGGCATATACGGTGAGATCGTACGGGTTGTTATTAACCACTTTTACCCCACTACTCCACGCCTGACCCGGCATCGCTGCCATGTCGAAAATAGTCGGCGTGATACTGAAGGAGAGACCCTGCGCAGATACCGAAAAAACAGGCACAAGGAGTGCTATGGCAAGAAGGAAGGTTGTCCGAACGGAGGAGCGCATAGTTTATTCTGGGGAGCGAGCACGCTTGAGGTCGATGTCGTGATCTTTGGTATCGGAGACACTATCGCGCACGTAGAGCGCTACAGGCTCTGCTCCGTGATCATCTTCATCGATGTCGAACTTCCGGTGGAAGTACAAAGTAATGAGAACTGCTACAACCAAGACAACAAGGAAAATGATAATGAGCTGCACGAGCGGAGTGACATAGAAGTACGCAGTGTCCGTCACACTATCAGTCATGTGTTCGCCGTACTCAACCGAGACGTATACCTTGTACTTACCAATACCGAGCGTATCAGGAATTGCCACCGTAAACGGTGCACTCGCGTCTTTGAGTACCGCTGCCCCTTCGGTATTAAGCGGGGCAGCTGCCACTTCCTCGCCACGCGTATTGTAGAAGATAGCTTCACCACTATGGACCACATCGACACCCCCAGGGTTATTGAGTATGTAGGAAATTTCACCAGTCCCTTTACCGGTAACAAACCGGTCAACAGAAAAGCCCTCAAGGCGAACAAACTGATCTTGCTTTTTATCGACGACGAGGTTCACGAGAGTCCCCTCAGCCTGACCAGACATGACCGCCTTGGTTGCTTCTGGGCTGTTACTCGCTTCAGCAAAACCAATGTAGACACTGTACTCACCAGGTGCTGTATTGGGATTCATTCGAATTGTAAATGGCACCTGTTTTGTTTCGCCTGGGGCGAGCTCCATGCGGGCACGACTAATTTCTATCCAGCTGGTTGGTGAAGTGGTTCTATCAACCATTGATGGCTCTATAAATGACTCCACGACACCACTCCCGTCTACCGCCACCTCGTTGACGGAGGCATAGAGTCGTATCTGCTGGCCGCTTGTATTCGTGAGTGTGATTTCTTCAGTGATGATGTCGCGCTTCTCTACGTTGAGATTAAACGCCATTGGCACCACCGAGTGGGCCGAGGCCAGCACCACGTACGGTGTAAGGGCAAGCACTACACCAAGAACGAGGAGCGCGACGCCTGCATACGGAGTAAAGAATCGAGCGAACATATACATAACTAATAGACAGGGGTAATAATGTAGGTCAAAGCTGCTGCATAGTCACCAGCCGGCTGCAGCTCGCGGACCTGTAATTTGTATACAATATCATGAACCTCAGCCCCAGGCACACTGGAGTATACAACCTCGGCCGGCGACGTCGTGAGTGCCGCAAAGCTGTCGTCTGGTGCAAATCGACTTGACGGACCCTCAAGGACGTCGTCGCTGGTGTGGTACCCGAAGCAGGCCGTCGCCAAAAGTGCACACCCAGAAGACCAGCTGAGTGGTGCGGCATTGGTGCCGGTAACTGGCGCCAGGGTGTTTCCGTAGGTATCGGTCATGTCCTGATCGGTAAAGGTCAGTACCTGGAAACCTTCGGTTGCGTTGGTGGATAAGGCGAGGCGCTGGATAGCCACGTACTCAGTGTTAACAGGCACATCGCCAAAGGTGATAGCTGTTGGTGTGGTCGCCACATCACTCGTGTGACCATCAACCGTTACCCCAGCCGAGACACCGGTAGACGTCGCACTCAGTGTCGAGGAAGCCGCGAGCAAACTCGGGTACGTTGTACTGGCGGGCACATACTCGGCATCGTTTATGTTGTAAAAGCGGAAGTAGTATACGGCGTTAACACGCGCACCGGCGTGCTGCAGCGTGAACTCAAACTCACTGGTGGTGTACGTTGCGTGATCGAACGTAGCGCTTGTCGTACTGACTCCTTCGTTGTACGTACCACACCCAGCCGGACAGGTATCAGCATCGCTCAAGACCGTAGCAGCAATGACCCCGTTATCTGTCCCGGCACCATTGGCGTAGCACCAGAGTGAGTTCTCAAGACAGGTTGTTGTCGACACGACATCTGTCGCCGTCGCAAAGCTCGGGTCCTCGGAGAACTGCAGCTTAAACTTAACGTTGTTCCCAGGAGCTCCGGTCGTTTCAGCCATCGTGACGCGAAGCTTAATGAGTTCATTATCATCAACTCCAACCGGTGCAACATTTTCTGGTGCGAGGGCTACTGACGGCGTTGCGCTCCCCTCGTCGTCATAGAAGCGCCACTTTGTAAGTACCGGGCCGTACCCTACGGTACGAAGCACAGGGTAGGTCTCGTAGTCTTCAAGCGGTGACCCATCGCTTTCCACCATTCTAAAGCAGTAGTCACTCTTATCGTCAGCACCGTTGTGCTCCACGTTCCAGTCGTACTCGACGCGCTCCCCCACCAGTGCCTGGTTCGGCACCAGGGCTGAAGGGTTTTCCTCTTCGTACGAACCGCGAATAGTTGACGCACTGAGG
>JACCEC012286934.1_pt1 | contig 14326 bp, 12 predicted proteins | sample 7450121 | NCBI WGS metagenome assembly JACCEC01 (sample SAMN15323455, study PRJNA562643) | freshwater metagenome | isolation source: river surface water | place: USA:Blue River Watershed | collected 2017-08-18 | reverse complement strand
TTAAAGAATAAATTTTGTTTTCTTTGCCTCCTTTCTTTTATTTTTTAAAATAAAAGAAAGAGTAAAATAAAAGAAAGAGGTTATTTACAAATAATCTCTTTTTTAGAATTCGTATAACAATTTTTTTGTAAATAATGATTATAACGGTCTTTATAATCGTTCTCATATGCATAATCAGGTCCATTTAGGAAAGGATACTTCTTTTTATCAAATTGCTCATCACAACATTCTTCTAAAGGTGATGATATATTCCACTTATCTGATTTACAATTATAACATACAGGTTTATACTTATTTACTGGTGAAAAATATCGAAAACCTAATGGTTTCATATTTACTGGCAATTCACATTGTCCCGTCTCCGTATTACATTTACCCCTCTCATTCTTATAATTCTTATTCGACTGATAATATGGACAATCCTTATCTTTCTTACATGGTGTATCTAAAATACCTATTGGTTTTAATCTACCATACCAATCATAATAAGATTCACATAAACCTTTTGTCATTACAGTATTATTTCTGTCACTATGATTAAAAGTGACTAAAATCTCTCCACTCTTTTTAGGATTTGTATATATATCAGGGTCTGTATTAAAACAAGCAAATTGATTCTTTATTTTATAACTCTCCTGTTTATCTTTGACTATTTTGACTACATTATCCGGATTTAATTCTAAAATCTTATTATTTTTGTCATTTGTAAAATTCTTATTAATGATATCATAAGTTGGTTCTTTCTCAAATGGTGTATTCATTAAATAATTTCCTGAAGGCGAACCACCAATATAATCAGGTTCATATATATATACCTCTCCATCTTTAATAATACCTTTATATGTTATGGTTGTTAAATAAAGGTCACTATCTCGGTATAATACAACTTTTAATTGATATAATGGTAAATCTTCTTCATTATATTCAATCTTTTGAATTGCATATTTAAACATTTCAAATGGTACAATACCAAACATTACTAATTGTGCATCATTTAACACAGTCTGTTGTTTATCATATAAACGATCTAAAAATTGATTATTGATTTTATTAATATTCTCAATCGGTGATTTAATCTGTGAATAAGAAAAATGGGTCTTTACATTCGGTATATACTCATCATATCTATCTATCCATGTCTTTTTATTTAATTGATGATATTCAAAATCTAATTGATATTTATATTCTAAAGGTTCTTTTGTGATTGGATTAACTAACTTCTCTTCAAATGTACCAAAAGAAGATAATGGTGGTTCTTTCGTTTGGATCTCATCTAATAAACGATTATAATCTAAAAGACCTTTACGATAACTATTGGTACCATGTTGAGCTTCTTTCGGAAGTGCAAGATTATATTCTTGAATAGGAGGAGGAAGTTCCTGAGGAAAATCTGTATTATATCCATTGGGTATCTCCTTCCAATATTTATTAGAATTCGATGTAAAAATAGAATTTTGAGGTTGATATAATAAAACAACTCTTGGATCATTTAAATCACCTATTGCATTCGTCTTCGGTACTTCTTCAAAATGTTCTATATTTCGATATGAATAAAATAAAAAAAATATTAATAATATACTAATACATATCCAAAAATAAATATTTTTAAACATCTCTAACCATCTATGAGATATTTTAATAAAAAAAAAATATGAATTTACTTTGGTAAACCTAATAAAAGATGATTCGGTATTTCAACTTTCTTAAGTTCATTTGAATCTCTCGTTAATTTTAGATTTTCTAAAGAAAAATTATTAGTATTATGTAAATAACTATCTTGAAGTAGTCTTCTCTTCTCTAATATACTTTGAATCGCTTGTTGTGAACCTTTTTCCAAAACATCGGATACATTATTCTGAATATTCTCTTTTAATCCCGTATTGGCAAACTCCTCTGTATATCTCTCATAATTTTCAATGATACCACCTTCTAAAAATTTTTTATAATGCTCATAAAAATCATCTACCCTCTCAAAATTTATATCCACTAAATGACTCAACGTATTATCCTTATTCGCTATCATCCATTTACCATTCTCAAATACATACACAAATGGTAAATTCTTATTTGGTAATATGATATTCATATTTGATGGTTTTTCCTTGTTAAAATGAATACTATTCACCAATTTAGGTACTGACTCATATGGTGTTGTTAATAAATTTAAATAATAATCCGTCTCTAACATATCCACCAATTCTTTCCCAAAACTATTTATCATAATATTTTGATTTATCTGTGTTAAGAATGTATAATGATTACTTATATGTTGATTCGTTGTGTTTCCTTGATTTGTTAATAATGATTCTTTCACAATATTCTTTAAATCTTGTATCTCTTGTTTTAATTCTCGAATCTCATCTCTCTCTGTTGTTTGTTCTTCATTCTTTCCTTTTATTGACACAGGTTCTACTTTTATATCCTCTATAATTGGTTTTATCTCATTCTTCATCTTAACAAAAGTATTCACACCCATCATCGTTTTATCCACAATATTCAATTCTTCAATAACTTCTTTTCGTATATTTTTTAATACTTCAACATTATCCATCCCTTTTATCGGATATACCCTACGTTGTTTCATAACCTTCTCTTTCTTCTTTACTTCCTCCTCATTCTCCTTATTTAATTTACAAATTTTAATATGTTTTTTTAAATTAAATGAATTAGAATATGATTTATGACAATGAGGACATTCATGATGATCCTCATCCTCTTCATTCTTCTCTATATCAACAACACATGGTACTTTACGATATATATGATACTCATAATTCCACTTCTTTTTAAATACTAATTCACACTTCGGACATCGATACTCCGGCATACCTCTATTCTTCTTTTCACCTTTTTTTTTTTATATTCGTTTTTTATATCCATCTCATTTTTCAAAAAAATTAGATGAAAAAAATACAAATATTTTTCCTTACCATAATTATTACCATAAATAATTTATTTATTAAAATTGTCTATTACTGAAATGATAACGATTTAAAAAAATGACGTTATAGATAAGGGGGGTATACAGAGATAACATAAAAATTGAGAGAGACATATCTTTTATATTAAAAAATAGAAGAATAACTAAAAATAAACGACGATAAAAAGATAATAAATATATTTTATCATTGTAAAATATGTATTTTTCCTTTATTTTTGAAAATAATTCCACTTAGCGTAAATATTTTGTAAAAATGGGTAAAATATCGTAAACTAAAATGATAATATTTTTTAATAAAATTAATGTATTTATAAAAAAGTATTGGTGTGTATCAGTAAGAGATTTTTTACTTCCGTTATGATTTATTAATTGTGACACGAGTTATTAGAAGACCATAACTCCAAAAGTTTTTGGAGAAGCGAGTTTTTGTCATTATACTACATGATAATAAAATAAAAAATAAATAGTCTAAAAATACCCTCGTCTGAATTTGGAAAACCGTGCCTAAATTGGATGGTGTCAGCCTAAATTGGATGAAATGAAAAATTTATTTTTTTGCCATAATTCGTGTTTTTCTCAGTACGTTTTGGACTAGGGGTGGTTGATATCAATAAAGACCAATAAAAAATGATTTTTTTTCTAAAAAAAAAACACCAATGAATTTTGGGGTTCATCCAAATTAGGCAAAAAATGCCTAAAATGGATGAATACATTTTTCAAAAATATTCAGTTTTATCAATAAAATATTGTATTTAAAAAAATAAAAAATATTTAAAAAATGAATTTATTGGTTTCATTGGTAACTAAAAATTACACGGTTTATGGCATTTCATCCAAATTAGGCACATCAAAAAAAAAATGTTTTTTCAGGGTTTTTCGGCCCAACTGATTTTTTATTTTTTTTATTTTTTTTTTTTCAAAAATGAAAATTTGAAACAAAAAAATTTTTCTTAAGATCTTAAAATTCAAACGTAACTTTTATATAACATACCAATAAAAATAATATACATATAATATATACTTTATAATACAATGAAATATTGATAATTTAATATATTTATTTTTATAAAAATACCAATGAAAAAAAGAAAAATGAGGAAAGAGTTTAAAAAAGGGTATAAAAAGGGTTAAAAAAGTAGGAGTAAAGTAGGAGCAGTCGATTTTAGAGGATTTTTTCTCTAAAATGTTTACGTTCCCAATTTTTTTTTGTACATTATGTGTTTTTTTGCCAGTGATTTTGCCATCGTGATGTGTCGTCTTTTTTATTTTCTTGTCGATGTGTACACTTGTTTTTTTAAGGAAAAATCTGAAAAAAATGTAAACCGTTTTTCAGATTTTTTGAGAATTTTGTCCGATGTGTACATCAAAAAAAAAAGTTAGCGATGTGTATATCAATTTTTGAATATCGACGTGTCATCTAAAATCATATTTTAGAATCCGTATCGGACTTTTTATATGTGTTTTTTATGTGTCAAAAAAATGGGAAAAATGTGATTTTTGTAAAATGAAATCTGAGAATTTTGTCCGATGTGTACATCAAAAAAAAAAGTTCGCGATGTGTACATATGTTTTTTCATGTTCGTTGTGTCTTCTAAAATGAACAAAATAAGTGTACATATCGACATTCAAAAATGTGTACAAAAATGTTAAAAAACTAGTCCAAAACGTATTTTTCGCCTACCCCCCCTAGTCCAAAAAGTAATCGATGTGTACACTTAAAAAAAAAAATCATGCCATCGGCATTTTTTTGTCCGATACGGATTCTTTTTTTTGCCATAAAGAGTGTTATTTTTCGAAAAATTACACGGTTTATGGCGAGACCGGTTTTGCGAGAAAAAAAACGAAATCTGAGAATTTTGTCCGATGTGTACATCAAAAAAAAAAGTTCGCGATGTGTACACCAATTCGTAATTTTCAGTTTTTTGCAAGATACCCCTAGTCCAAAACGTATTGAGGGTAGTCCAAAACGTATTTTTTTTTTATAAATATCTTTCAATTCTAATATTATATCAAAATATATCATTTACACAAATTATGGAAAATCCCATAATTCATGTTATCATGACATTTATTATCATCTTATATAAGAGATAATTGTATATTCATACTATAAATCGTATTTTTAGTAATAAACAGTCATATGCCTAATTTAGATGAAAAAATAAATAAAAATATTTTTATTTTTATTTATTAAAAAAATATATTATGATAATATGTCATATTAAAATATATGTTTTTAAATAATTGTGATTTTTTATAAAAAATAAATAACATCATTTATTATTTTTTCCATAATTCGTGTTATATAATATAAACAGAAAAATATGTGTAGTATTTTATTTAAAAAATACATTGATAATGATGATAATAAAATAAATTATAATATTTATAATCATAACGGGTATTTATAAAAACATGAATTATGGTAAAAAACATAATTGGTGTTTATTTTTTAGTTGATTTCATAGGTACAACTTTATCCAAGAGTTCAAAAGTAGCTAAATCAATAAATTTAGAAAGTTTTGAGTCATCAAGACAATTTTGAAAATGAATTTTACCTTTTTCTGAAAGTGAATACCAAATCACATCATGTGAACCTAGTTTCTTTTCATAAGTTTGATAAAATTTAATAAAATCAATATTTAAAATATCACCATTTTCATCCATCACATCCTCTGTGAAAAGATTACGAGTAAAACGATGAAGTTTAACCTCAGTTCCATCTATAAAAGTACCAACAGTCATTGATGACTCTTCAGGTATCTTTGATGCTTCATGACCTCTACGGGCCAATGTTGCCATTCTACTAATTAATACAGACATCTCTTTCTCTAACTTATTCATCTCCGTCCTCATTCGAACATACTCATTTGTACCAACTTTTAACTGTTTTATACGAATTTCCATATTCTCATATTCTCTATCCATATGAAGTACTTGATGGATAAGATTTTTTTTTTTATCAACTACTACTTTTGGTGAAGATGTGGTTTCTACTGTATTCTTCTTTAAAATTGTTAGAAGTGCCTGTGAATATTGTTTCGATTTAGAACTTTGATTCTCAATATTCATTGCTCCTGACTGAGTTGAAAGAGGTGTTTCTAAGATAGTTTTTTCCTTTATGATTGGGTTCATCATATTTTCAATCTCTCTTTGATAAAGTTCATTTGACTTTTCTAAAAAATGGATTTTTTGTAAAAGTTCTTCTTGTGAAAATGTTGATAATTTATCTTTATCGACCTCTCTCGCAAGTTCTACACATTTTACAAATTCATTATATCCCTTCTCCTCATATACTTTCGTTAAAAATACAGAATCCATCGTTTAAAAAATGTTTTTTATCTTTTATTATCGAATACTCTTTTAAATGATAAAAAATATCATTTTTTTTATATACACGTTCATTTATTTTTTTTATAACACCTTCATGGAAGGTTTAGTCGGAGCCGGTTGACCGGTTGTCGTCAATCGAGGTAAACTCCTCAAGGAATCCGAAAGTGAGCATGTCAGTCCAAATGTTCGTCTCTGGCTTCTTCGTGATATCACGGAAGTGGCGGATGCCCTCCTCCGTAGGAAGGTACCAGTAGTTGGTCTTTCCATCAGAAGCGACACGTCCCTCCCTATTGTAGTAGTGAACGCGCTCGCGTCCCTTTACAAAGATAGGATAGGTAAGATCACGAAGTTCGGGATTCTTAAGACGCTCATTCGCAGGATGCTCATCGGCGATAATAATATCACCATTCTCAACACCCTCCTTCGACAACTTGTCGAGCTTAGAAAGGATAATAGATACCCAGAACTCCGCGTCGGGATTATTGTAATTCTCTAGAATGTACTTAATCACCTTAGCATCCTTGTTCTTAAAAGGGTTCGCTGTCTGATTCTTGAAAGTACGCTTTACTGTCTTCGTCATCGAAGTACGAGACTCCTCGCGCTGGATAGCACGAGTAGCCTCCCGACTGAGTACCTCGCGAGTACGGCGGTCAGCCTCATCTTGACGACGACGCTCCTCTGCCTCCCTCATGGCAATCACCTCCTCGGAAGGAGGGACTACCGCAAGGTCTGCATAAGACGTCTTCTTCAAAGACTTGGTATTTACCTTGGCCACTGGAGCCTCGGGAATAACCGTCGCAGAAGGAGCAGGAGGAGGAGGCGATGCCTCCTCATTCTTCAAATTCTCGACCGTAGGAGCTACAATAGCAGGAGGAGGCGATACCGATGCCGTAGCATTCTTAGCCCTCTCCTCAATTAGCTCATTATGCATCTTAGTACTGTATTCAATAAAAAGATCAATGACCTTCGTCTTTACAGCCTCTAGATTATCACATCCCATAAACTGGGTGATAGGAAGTTCGTTATCAAAATTAGCCTTAAAAGCAATCGCGATAGGACCAATGAATCCAAGGATCTCAGCGACGTTAGTAGACATTTTACTTTGTTGTGTTTGCTTGTAAACGGTTTGAGGGTTCTCAAGTTGTTTTTTAATTTATAATAGATTTTCTAAAAATGAGAGATAAGATTCTTCAATTTTTTTTTCATCAATTTTTTTTTAAGAAAGATACTCATACGTATCCAATAACTCAGGGGTTAGAAGTGAAAGATAATCCATAAAATCACGGTTTTCAATAATAAACATGAAAAGATCCATACCTAGCTTACTAAGTCGATAGTCCTTCTGGTCATTGTAAATCTCCCAAAAACGTACAAGTTTATGATTCTCCATAAAAAGTGTCTCCACAATCTGGGTGAGAGAGATACTCTCACGTCCAATCTGACCAATCTCCCTAAACTCATTTAACTTTTTATCCTGAAGTGCCATATCACACATCTTTACCAACTCTTTGATAATTTTAGATACGTACTTTCTCTGATATTCACGATAATTCTCAAAATTACCCATATCCATAATCTGTTGAATAAGATTTGTATTCCCTTGAATCTGAATAGTATCTTCATCCACCATCTCAATCGGTGTCTCAACTACAACTGTCTTTTTAGGAAAGAGTGTCTTGACATCAATCTTACGTGCATTCCTCCATTCAGATTTATCATTTTTAATAGGAAGTGCCTGGATAGGCTCCTCCTCTTTTACTGGAATCGACTCTTCATTTTTCATCTTAATTGACTCCTCTTCTTTTACTTGAATAGGCTCTTCATTTTTTACTTGAATAGGCTCCTCTTCTTTTACTTGAATTGGAATATGAATGGATACCCTTTTAGGGACCTCCTTACCTTTTAACTTTAAAAGTTCTTCTTTCTGTGTCTCAATATGCTCAATTAAAGATTGAATCAAAATATCCTGAATATTTGTCTTCGGATTCTTCTGAATCTTATCAATCACATTCCATTCATTGATTCCCGTAGGAGATATCTTCTGAATAATGTTAACAATCTCACTAAAAGTACTCATGATTGAACAATGTTTGTTGTTTAAAAATACCTAATATTTTGTACATGAATCATCCATATTTTTCATTTTTTTTTATAAGTTAAACTCATTTAAGAGAGTTTACGTTGAATATAACGATTGAATATCTCGACTTCTTTCGTCAGAGTCTCATCCGATAATATTCTTTCAAAATTTTTACGTACAATCGGAGTTAAGGATAAAACTTTAATACTACGTGAATTAATATAATATCCATAGGGTTTAATTAAATGCCAATTCGTATGCTTTTCATCTGGTGGTAAAAAAAAGAGTTTACGAACTATATCAGGATATGTCTCATCACTCTGATTCCATTTTAATACATCTCTTTCTCCTTTTATCATCTCTTGACTATGAAAGAAAGCTAGTTGTATCTTATGAAGTACCTTACCTAATTCAATCCTTACTTTCGAATGAATTGTCTCTCTCTTCTCTTCCTTCTCATATATAATACGAAAAAGACGTAAAGCCTCCGTAAAATAACACTTGTATGAGACTACATCTCCACCTTTACCAACGTATACTTTTACAGTCTCGCCTTTATTCGTCTTCATATAACGAACCTTACCTCTCTCTTCTTTAACTTCTTCTGTGGGAGGTGGAGGAGTATTTAATTCTTTATTTTCACTGTCTGATGATGAAGTCTCATCATTCATTTCAGCCCAACTCTTCGTTCGATGAGTTGATAATACTGTTTGAGTAGTGTTTTCTTCCATTTTTTTATTGATTGTTAAATTCATTAATTCACCTAAATAGATATATTTTTATCATTTTTTTTTAATATCTTTTTACGTTCGTGAATAAAAATAAAAAGAAAAATTTATCTCATTCTGTTAGAACTCATGTTTTATAAAATTTATTGTAAGAAAAAACAAGATAAGAATTTTGAAGATTATTATCAGACGATTATTGCCAATAAATGTGATGATGACCAATTTCAAGTGATTCATTATAATGATAGTACTAAGTTTATGAAGATACTTGATAAAGATTCTCATCATATCTTTCTCTACCGTTTTCCTCCTCGTATCCTTCATTTTTTACCTTTCTTCATTCACCAAAAGATACCCCTCTACTTCCTAAATACCGAACAACTCTCCTTACCTCACCACTGTGATTATATCAAAAAACTTCATCCCTATATACAAATTATCGATTATTCATTCTCCAACTTTATTATCACCAGCCAATTTAGAAAAAATACATACTATCTTCCTTACTCCATCAATGATTCAGAGATTTATAAGAATATACCCAAAACAAAAGATATCTGTATGATATATCCTGGTAATGGTTCAGTAAGAAGACATAATATTATTCATCTTCTTCGTAAAAATGGTATCCCCGTTGATATTATTAAAGGATATGGTAGAGAAAGAGATTTACAATTAGCTCAATATAAAATTATCTTAAATATTCATTATCATTTAGGTTATAAAATATTTGAAGAGATAAGATGTAATCGTTGTATCTATAATAAAATGATAGTGATAAGTGAGACATCGATATTGGACGAACAGTATCCATTAAAAGAGTATATGATTAAAGTGCCTTATTTAAATTTTGTACAGAAAGTAAAAGAAGTATGGAAGAATTATGATAAATATTATGAAGAACTTTTTAAAAATTATGATGAAGAGAAGATTAAAAATGAATATAATAAATCGTATAATCATTTTTTCGAAAAAAATAAAAATATCACTATGGTATAGAAAAGATAACAAATGGATCCTATGTTAAGAAATAGTGTAAGAAAACAGAAAGAACTTCAAGCGAAACAACGAAAAAATGCTCCCTTCCAAAAACCTTTAACCCCTCAACAAATTCAAAAGATTAAATATCAATCTTGTCAAAAATGGGATTTTCAATCCTATAATCAATTTAATAAACTTCAACCTACTTATCTCCTAAATGAATGTCTCGTAAATGATATCATCCAACGCCAGAATTGTTCTTACGAAAAAGCTTATAACCGCGCTCAAAATCTTTTAAACCAATATCGCATGAACCCACAAAAATTCCCTCTTACATCTTGGACTTACCAAAATGGTCTTACGAAAGCTCAACAACGTCAGTACAGTGATTCATGGTATAAGAGAACAGGTGCGGCCTGTGCTATGGGAAGTGTTCAGCCAGGATATCCTTATTCAACACCCATGAACTGGCCCGGAATGGCTATCACGGGTTCTCAAACTACTTATACGGATGGATTCTTACAAAATGTCCCATATGAAACTAGATAGGTAAATATATAAGTGACCTCTGTAATGATGTTAATTCTTTATTATATTCATTTATGTTTTTACTTAAATGAATAAAATCAATCGCTTTTATCGTTGTTTGTAAAATGAAACTTCTATATAAAGAATGAGTGACCTTTTCTATATCTGGCACTTCCATAAAATATTGATTTGTCTTATTTTTCATATCATAATATTGTATCTGTATTTGATAATTGATTTTTTGTGTAAAAGGTTCATATATCATTCTTAATCTTTTTTGATCATCTCTCAATAATGGATACATCATCGTATAACTTATCACATTCTTCATCATCCCACTATCCTATTTTTTACTTCCTATTTTTTATTTTTTTTAAGTACTCTCATTTATAAAAAAAATATATATACTTAAAGAAAATAAAAAGATAAATAAATATGGCGGAACATCAACAATCCATAAAAAAATATTATTATCGTGGTAATGTATTGGTGACAATTGAAGAATTCAAACATCATAATCCTCATGATATAGATCTTTCAAAACCGATACAGATATTAAAGGAGTATGAACCGAAAGAGGAAGGTATGGATTGTATGATATCAAATAAAGGTGTTGTAAATGGAAGAATTATAAATTCAATCGAGTTCTTTGATTTATCTGTAAAAAAACAGAATATCTATAAAAAATCGACAGAGTATTTTATCGAATCACCTGAAGAAAGATATAAGATAGAGACAATATGGGATAAAAGTGGTAAAATAATTAGTAAAATCAAAGTCTTAAATACTCATCTTATTTATATGATTTAATTTTTTGTTTTTTTAAGTTCAATTTATTTTTCATTCGTTTAAAATGAAAAAATAAAAGATGATGTAAAGGAGATGATAGGCCAACTAAAAATCAAGGGTATTTTTTACCGTATCGAGGGATTAGAAATCTCTAAATTAAAATTCGTAAAGAATCAAATATATAGTCAAGTTTTACCAAATGACATTATAGAATATGAGGTAATTGGAGAGAATGAGATAGAGATTAAGAAAATTTTAGAAAGAAAAAAACAATATACCATCGGAATTATATCAGGAAGAGTAGCAAGTTTACAAAAGTTTTTTTTATATACACCATTATATCCATCTAATGTAAATCTTTCAATACCATTTTCAGAATTAATTTATCCCAAATTATGTATGGGTGATAGATGTATATTAGAAGTAAGTTTAGATGAAGTCAAAATAGTGAAGAATTATGGAAATGTATTATTGAGAGATCGAGATGATGAGATTATCTCAGATTTATATTTACAATCTTTTCTCTTTCCTTTATCTGAGAATAATAATATACAAGTAGAGAAGAAGTGTGAAGGATTTTATACAAAAGATTTTCAGGATTTAACACATTTAAATACATTTAATATTGACCCAGTTCATTCAAAAGACTTTGATGATGCACTTTCCATCGATATTGAAAGGAAGAAGATTTATATACATATAGTGGATATTCGACAATTAGAGTCATTATCCTCTTTAGATAAGAGAGGTTGTTGGTTAGGTTATACATTATATTTATGTAATCAGAATTTTCCAATGCTACCAAGAGAGTATTCAGAAGATAAGTATTCATTATTAAAGGGAGAAGAGAGAAGAGTAATCACAATAGAGATAGATATAGAAGAGGAGAGAGATGGAGATAGAAATGCACCGAAGGTGAAGAAATATGAGATATATCCCAGTGTTATTAAAATTAAAGAAAGATATCATTATGATAATGTTTTTGAGAATGAAAATCCCGATGTGATGTATTTAAAGAAGATAACTGAGATGTGTTTTTTTAGAAAATTATCAACACCACATCCTAAATATATTTTAGATGGTGATGGGAATACATTAGAGATAAGATTAGAAAAACGTTATGATATTAATCATTTTATGATAGAGATGACGATGATAATGGCGAATCGATTAGTGACGGAGCATTTAAATGATTCATTAAAAGAGAGAACAGATTTTGTTGTGAAGAAGTCACCGGAGAGATATCATGAGAGAATATTAGGTGATTTGTATGAAGAGGTGACAGATGATGAAGAGATAAATAATATATTAGTGATACAAAAATATAGAACGGCATTTTATGATCCTCAATTATCTTCACATTATGGTTTATCCTTAGAACATTATACCCATTTTACAAGTCCTATACGAAGATATTTTGATGTGATTATACATCGATTATTAGGTGGATATGATTATTTGAATTTGGGTGAGGTATTGACACATTTGAATGAGAGAGAAGTATGGAATGAGTCATTAGTGGCATTATATAATCAATGGAAGATGATGAATTATATACAACATCATTCAACGAATTATGTGGCATATGTGATTAAAGTGTCAAAATGTAGTGTAAAAATATTTATCAAAGAATTGGGAGAAGATATCATGATACATGTGACAAATATCTTAACAAATCAATATTGGGAATATAATGAGGAGAATGAGAGTTTAAAGAGTATGGAGAATGAGATAAGAAGAGGTATGAAGGTAAATGTAAAATGTGTGAAATTAGATTATCAAAAAAGAGAAGGTGTACAATGGAGAATCGAATCTTTAGTTGATTAACATAGTTAATCAACACCTCGCCCTTAGGGCGAGTGCACACTTCGTGTGCAAGTTGGACAATGTCCAACCCGAACCTACAGGTTCGCATTTTTTTCAAATTCATTCTTTAAAAAATTTAACTTAAAGAAATTTTTACTAAAATGACGCTTTCATTTTGAATATCGACAAAAAAAAATGAATTCATTTTCGATTCAAATTTTTAGATAGAAAATGAGAGTAGAATTGAAGGAAAAAGAAAGAAAGAGAAGAGATGGAATTTACAGACAGAAATATGGAGACAGAAGTAGAGAAGTGTAAAATCACAGCGAGAGAATTATGTTTAGATATGAATTGTAAGAATTGTAATTCACGGAGATTTTATTTTCACAGATTTGCGAGATTTTATTCGATGAAGAATGAACAGAATTTATTAAAAGTGACTTTAAATACTTATTATGAATATATCTTTGATTGTCCAGATTGTAATAAAGAATGGACTAAAAAAATATGTAATATATCTCAATTAGATGAAAAAAACACATTTTGTGACGATTGTAATAAAAAAAAATTATTGGAGAGAAATAAATTAAAAAAAGAGAATAAAGTTATTGACAAATCAACAAGTAAATATGGTTGTAAATCGAGTGATATTAAATTATGTGTATATAAAGATTGTAATAAATGTAATGTAAAAAGATTAAGTAATCATGTTTTATCACGATTTTATAATAAAGAATTAAACAAGGAAGATATATTTATGATATCAATAAATAGTACAAAAAAAATATATTTATACTGTGATATTTGTAAACATAATACACTTAAATCACTAAATGAAATTTTAAGAAATAAGGATATGAAATTTTGTAGATATTGTACTAATGAATTATTATGTGGGGATAAGGATTGTTTACATTGTTGGAATAGGTCCTTTGCGAGTCATGAAAAAAGTAAATATTGGTCTGAAAAAAATGAAAAGAATCCATGGGATGTTCATAAAGGTGTGTCAAGAATAAAATATTTATTAAAATGTGATAAATGTACTCATGAATATTGGGCTCGTTTATCGCATATAACTAATCCAAATGAAGAGAGTGGATGTCCATATTGTCATACAGAATCTTTATGTAAAAATATAGA
>JACCEC010607178.1_pt1 | contig 14329 bp, 20 predicted proteins | sample 7450121 | NCBI WGS metagenome assembly JACCEC01 (sample SAMN15323455, study PRJNA562643) | freshwater metagenome | isolation source: river surface water | place: USA:Blue River Watershed | collected 2017-08-18 | reverse complement strand
TTCATCATGCATTTTGTTCACAATAGCCGCTGGCGTATTAGCTGGGGCAATCACTGCCCACCATGCTGGTGCTTCAAAGTTAGGATATCCACTCTCAGCAATTGTTGGCACGTTAGGCATCTCAGGAGATCTCTTACGTGTAGTTACTGCTAAAGGAATCACACCACCAGAATCAGCATGTGGCTTCACCAAGAAAATAGAGCCAACAGACAAAGGTACGTGGCCCGCTAGGGCATCTTGCATCAATGGACCACCGCCACGATATGGCACGTGTGTCCAATCAAACTTGGCATCTTTAGACAATGAAGCTAAAGCTAAGTGGCCTAAGCTGCCTGTACCGATCGAGCCATAGCTATTCGGTTTCTTGGCTTTGCTCTCATCAAGCAATTGTTTGAAGCTAGTAATGCCTGAGTTTTTGCTAGCTGCAATCACCATCGGCGCTGTACCAATCATGGTCACAGTAATGAGATCCTTTTTTGTATCAAAAGGCATCTTCTCTTTTAAGCTTGGATTAACACCATGTGTATCAAATACAACAGCGAATGTATAACCATCTGGTGTTGCTTTAGCTAAGGCGGCAGTACCAATCACGCCAGAAGCACCACCGATATTTTCAACAATCACACTTTGCTTCATTTGATTTTGAAGCGTAGGCGCCAAGATTCTTGCCACCTGATCCACAGATCCCCCTGGTGGGAATACAGATATCAGTTTGATTACTTTTTGATTTGGCCAGTCGTTACTTTGGGCTTGAACAGCACCAGTTAAACACAAGGCTGAAATGAGTCCTGCTAAAAGCTTTGCTTTCATGTTGTCTCCTTATTGGTATGGGTGTCTGGCTTTTTTGGCTCTTTGACCACATAAATATCCCACACTCCTATAATCAATGCAATTAAAAAAATAATTTGGAGACAAAAAGTGCGTAAAAAAGTAGTGGTTTTAGATGATTATGAAAATTCATATAAAAAGCTCTCTAACTGGGGCCCCATTGAAAAAATGGCTGATGTGGAGATTTTCAATCGCCAGCTAAAAGGCGAAGAGCTACTGAATGCCATTAAAAACGCCAACGTTATCGTACTGATGCGTGACAGAACCCCATTAAAGGCAGACTTAATAGCCCAATTACCAGCCTTGGAATACGTTGTGTTTACAGGCACGCGCAACGGCACTTTGGATGCCGATGCCCTTAAACAACGCAATATTTTGATTAGCCACACCGAGTGGGGTCCATCTAAAGAAAGTACTACTGAATTAACGTGGACTTTAATTTTGGGCATCCAAAAACGTTTAATTGAGCAAAATGCTTTGCTAACGCAAAATGGCTGGCGCAATCAAAACTCCTTGTTACCTATTTTGCATGGTCAAACATTGGGCTTGATTGGCTTGGGTCAGATCGGCAGCAAAGTAGCCAAGGTCGCTATTGCGTTTGGTATGAAAGTTTTAACTTGGAGCCCAAATATGACTGCCGAGCGAGCTGCAGCAGTCGGCGCTCAATCAGTCACACTCGATGAGTTGTTACAACAATCTCATTTTGTTTCTTTGCATATTGTTGCCAGCTCAACAACGAAGGGGCTTATCAATCAAGAAAAATTAGCCTTGATGAGAAAAGATGCCATTTTGATTAATACATCTCGTGCGATGTTGGTCGACACAGAAGCACTGGTCTCTGCGCTTAATCATCATCAAATCGCTGGTGCTGCTGTTGATGTATTTGATATTGAGCCGATGCCAAGTGATCATCCATTACGCAAAACTCCCAATACCCTCATAACACCTCACTTAGGTTTTGTGTCGATACCGGTATTTGAGAATTTTGCCCACGGTGTCGTTGAATGTTTAGAAGCTTGGTTAAATGGCCAACCCACCATCCGTCCTCTGCCCTGATTGCGGCAATCCCAGAGGGGCATTACAAAAAACATGCCCCTTCTGTGGCTCTTTAGAGATACCCGCTATTCCTAAAAAATTAGCAGGTATCTTTACACTTAATTTAGAAGAAAAACTTCCGACTGTTGATCAAGCTTTAGAAAAGTTTGATCACACCCTATCTGAGTTATCAGGGACAGCCGTTAAAGTGGTGAAGGTGATCCATGGCTATGGTTCGGGCGGCAAAGGCGGAAGGATTAAAGAAGCAATACGCCAAGAATTGATCTATCAAAGACGCACACATATTATTCATAGCTACTATGCAGGCGAGGATTTACAGCCGGGCAAAGAAGCTTATCAAGAATTAAACAAACAAAATCCCACAATAAAGAACATACTGACTAAAGATATGCTCGGTAATCCCGGCATTACTTTGGTTATTTTAAAAAGGTAAAAATATGAGCCAACACTTACCAAGCTCTCATGACGTTCAAATACTAGAGTCCTTGCGCGCTCATCGACGTGCTCATCGGCAACACTACCCTTCTGTTGCATCTGAACATTTATCACCGGCCAAACCGCCGCTCACTTATGGACAACAGGTAGCAGATCTCGTAGCGAGAACTGTTGGCTCTTGGAAGTTCATTCTGATTCAAAGTGCTGCTATTTTTGTTTGGATAGTGAGCAACGCCATTTGGGGTCAGCAAGCTTGGGACCCGTATCCATTTATTTTATTAAATTTACTGTTATCTTTTCAGGCTGCTTATACGGCACCAGCGATCATGATGAGTCAAAACAGACAATCTGAGGTGGATCGCCTACAAGCTAGCAATGATTTTGAAATTAATGTGAAGGCTGAATTAGAGATCGAATTACTTCATCAAAAAATTGATCTGCTCAAAGAGCAAGAGCTTTTATTCTTGACTGAAGCGATTAAGGATTTATCCAGCAAAATTGAAAAGATGCAAAAAGCATCATGAATCAAATCTGCTCTCAATGCGGTGAAGCATTTCACTGTGCAAGCCTAGCAAAGGAAGATCAGTGTTGGTGTATGGCCTTACCACCCTTACCCAAGGAAAACATTCAACCCGAACAAACGTGTTTGTGCGAAAAATGTTTAAAGAATGTGTTGCAGTCGCAAGCTACCTCAAACAAATAGCTAAAAAGAGCCGCTGTTTATGGGGTAGTTATTCAGAACGGCTGCAAACCCATTCTTTGCGCTGCCACTCGCCTGGTTTCTCAGCAAAAACCATCCAAATAACCAAACCGCTAATAGCCGACCAAATTGGGTTAGAAATCATCGTTTTCATTTAATTCTCCTTTTATTACTTAAGTCTCTGTCTCTGGAGGCTTTAGATACAAGGTAAAGCCTCTATACTGTATAAATATACAGTATTTCCACAACTTGTCAAGAAATCTATAAAAAATACTTAAAAAGGCTTATTTTGGGCATTTGAGGGAAGCGTATTTATCGTCGAAAATAGCAAAGGGTTTATCCTCACAGTCAGAACGGAGAGATATGAGATGACAGTAGCTGAAATGATTTTTGATGGTTTAGTTTGGGTGATTGGAGCCTCTGTTGTGGCATATATGCTCAAACGCTACTGGCTCATGTTTCGCAATAGAAATGCTGAGGCATGTGGTTCTTCTCAAGGATCCTGTAACTCATGCGCAACAGGCTGTGAAAGCAAAAGAAATGAATAAGACCGTCATGAATACACATACAGCACAGATCCACCATCAGAGGAACTTCTCCTTAGCCTGCTTGTTGTCTTGCTTATTGGCTTCTGTATTAATTAGCTTAAGCATGTCTTCAAGTGCATTAGCCCAGGCTGATATCCCCGAGTCACAGAATTACGAAGGCATTCAATTTATAACTGGCGGTATCGGCAGTGAAGAATCTGATGCGATGCTGGAGTTAGGCAAGAAGTGGCCTTTAACTCTAGAGTTCGCTCAAGATCATCCTGCTAGACCACTATGGGTTGCTGATGTCACTTTAAAAATCACGAACTCAAAAAGAAAAGTTGTTTTCAAAGCCATCAGTGATGGTCCGATCATGTTGCTAAACCTGCCTGCTGACCAATATGAGCTTGAAGCAGTTTTTGAAGGCCGAACCATCAAAAGAAAAATCAAACTCGAAGAGAACAAGTTCATCAAGCTTCCAATGATATGGCCCATCCGTTAAGTCATATTGCTCAGCGCCATGCATTGATCGACAACTTAAAGGGTGCCGCATGTCTATTCATCATGTTGCACCACCTCGCCTTCTATGGCCCGATGTCGGATGTGGCGATCCAGGTTATTCCTAAGACGATTGATTTTTTATTTGAATATGGCCGAATGGCTGTTTCTGTTTTCTTAGTCATAGGTGGATACCTCAGCGGCCTAAAATTGTGCCAAGCTAATTTATTCACCAAAACAAGCGTATTTGACTTAATTGCTCAAAAGTATCTTCGCCTAGTAGTACCTTATTTAGCGGCGATTGCGCTTGCCATCATTTGCTCATTCATCGCCAGCTATTGGATGGTGCATGATTCAATTTCAAACCTCCCAGAGCCAGCCCAATTAGTTAGTCACTTATTTTTTCTTCAGAATATCTTAGGCTATGAATCTTTATCAGCTGGGCTTTGGTATGTAGCCATTGACTTTCAGTTGTTCTTAGTTAGCGCGCTACTCATTTTCTTGATTGAAAGATTAAGCCCTGCTTCTTGGCCAATCCGCCAAACACGGTTAATTAGTCTTTTGACTGTTACAGGCTTGACCATTGGCTCATTATTTATTTTTAATCTTAATGATGACTTAGATATATTTTTTATTTATTTCTTTGCATCATATGGGCTGGGTTTCTTATCAGCCTGGTTTATTCAAGAGAAAAGAGTTCTCTTGTTTATATTTGTTCTAATTGATGTACTGGCTATCGCACTTTATGTTGACTATCGTGAACGTATCTTATTGGCTGGCATCACAGCGCTGATTCTTTCCTTGAGCCATCAGTACAACTGGTGTGATTGGTCTATTTGGAAAAATCCCTTGGCAAGATTAGGACAAATGTCTTATTCAATTTTTTTAGTACATTTCCCAATTTCACTTTTGGTTAGCAGTCTTTGGATCAATCTATATCCACAAGATCCATGGATGAATGTTTTAGGGATGTCTGTTTCAGCTTGCCTTAGCCTTCTTCTAGCAATTCCTTTTTATCATCTGATAGAAAAACGCTAACTCCTTCGCCCCTCGAAAGCCCTTTTTATAAATATGTTTTGAAATGTCCTTTCAAACTAATTATATTTTTTATAAAATGTTTACCCAACAACACCGGAGAAAAAATTGACCACCATGACATTCAGCAACTTGGATTTTGTGAAAAACCTCAGATCCACCGGCCTAACAATCGAACAGTCAGAAGCAATATCCAATGGATATGCTTCAGTGAGAGAAGATATGAAGCATCTGAGTACTAAAGATGACATTAAAGAAGTGAAGGAAGATTTCAAAGTGTTGAAAGAGGACTTCAAGGAAATAAAGGCCGACTTCAAAACACTAAAAGAGGACTTCAAAGAAATAAAGTCTGACTTCAAAGCACTTAAAGAAGACTTCAAAGAAATAAAGGCCGATTTCAAGGAAATTCAAAATGATCTTGATAATTTTAAAAATGAAACTCGAAAAGAATTTAAAGATCTAAGAAAAGATATCAATGACTGGAGAAATGACTTGTTAAATCATTTTGATAGATTCCAATCAAAGGTGGAAAACAAATTAGTCAGTCACTGCTCAGTCATGTTTGTGACTTGTACCACCGCAATCATTGCAGCGATGACTTTATTGCACACCCTAAACTAGACCCAACCCTGGTGCCAATCCAATCCATTGGTGAGATCTCGCCAGTGGATTGTCTTTTGGCGCTTAGTCATGACAGCCTCAATAACGACTTGCTCAATAGGCGCCAATAGATCTTCAGGTTGTATGACCTTCACCACCATAAAGTGTTTTTCCTTATTTTGAGGATGAACATCTGTCCACTTACTCAAAAGAAGTTTCTTGGGGTGTAATTTATTTTTTGGCATGCAGGTGAAAAATAATCTTGGACTTTAATTTTTATTGAATTCAGTAGATACTGAAAGCATGAATGAATTATTGCAAGAAACAAAAATTATTGCTGTAGTGGGCTTATCCGACAAACCATCAAGACCGTCCTATGGGGTCGCTCAATATATGCAAAGTCATGGATATAGGATCATCCCAGTAAACCCCTCTTGTGAAGAAATCCTGGGTGAAAAATGCTACCCAGACCTAAAGAGCATTCCATTTGCTATTGATATGGTGAATGTATTCAGAAAATCAGAGGATTGTTTACCAATTGCTCATGAGGCTGTAGAGATTGGCGCTAAATCCTTGTGGCTTCAATTGGGCGTCATCAACGCCGAAGCCTTAGCTTATGCGAAAGAGCATGGTCTAGTAGCCATCATGGACAAGTGTCTAAAAATTGAGCATATGATGCTCAGGGTTTAATCTGAGCCGTCAGCAAAGATTGGTGTTCTAGATTAAGCTAGGAGCATGAAAAATTACTTTGGCATTCTTCCTAGCGACATCACCCCTAAGGAAGTATTTGAAAAGCGTCGTCAATTAATCAAACTAGCCGCATCCGGCGCATTTGGTTTGGCAAATGCTGCTGTTTTCAGCAGATCTGCTTTTGCTCAAAACCCTCAACTCACTGCGAAGCCCAATCCAAAGTATTTTTTGACAGACAAACTAACAAGCTACAAAGACGTCACTAACTACAATAATTTTTATGAGTTTGGCACTGATAAATCTGACCCAGCTAAATATGCGCATACGCTAAAAACAAAACCTTGGACCGTGAGCGTAGAAGGACTTGTCAATAAACCAAAGACTTGGGATTTAGATAGTCTTTTAAAGCTTGCCCCAATGGAAGAAAGAGTCTATCGCTTTCGATGTGTTGAAGGCTGGTCGATGGTCATTCCTTGGGTGGGCTACTCCCTATCTCATTTAATTAAAGCATCAGAACCTCAAGGCTCAGCTAAATATATTGAATTTATAAGTTTGGCTGACCCCAAACAGATGCCTGGCGTCAATAATCGAGTTTTGAATTGGCCTTATACAGAGGGCTTGAGATTAGATGAGGCGATGAATGATTTGAGTTTGCTTACTTTCGGTCTATATGGCGAAGTGCTTCCAAAACAAAATGGCGCACCTATTCGATTAGTGGTTCCTTGGAAGTATGGTTTCAAGAGTGCGAAATCAATTGTAAAAATCCGATTTACCGACAAGGAGCCTGCAACCAGCTGGAAAGTTTCAGCGCCCTATGAATATGGCTTTTATTCCAACGTGAATCCGCTTGTAAATCACCCTCGCTGGAGTCAAGCTACTGAGCGTCGAATCGGTGCTGAAGGTGGCATGTTCGCACCCAAAATAAAAACCCTGCCGTTTAATGGTTATGCGGATCAGGTTGCTCACCTTTACAAAGACATGGATCTGCGTAAGTTTTACTAGATCATGAATGTATTCATTATTGGCTTAGGCTTATTACCTTTAATTAGGTTGTTTGTTTTGGGTTACCAAGATGACTTAAGTGCCAATCCGATTGAATTCATTACCCGCTCTACCGGAACATGGGCCTTGGTTTTTTTATGCTTAACGCTATCAATCACCCCAGTGAGAAAATTAACGGGATGGTCAAGGCTTCTTAGCTATCGCCGCACATTGGGACTTTTTGTATTTTTCTACGCTTGTTTACATTTCTCAATTTGGTTTTGGCTAGACCACAACCTCAGCGCATTTGAAATGTGGGGTGACGTCATCAAACGCCCATTTATCACCATTGGGTTTACAGCATTCTTATTGTTAATTCCTTTGGCTTTGACATCTAACGACTGGGCAGTCAAGAAACTAAAGCGCTCTTGGTCGAGGCTACACAAGCTTATTTATATCATAGCCATTTTGGCGATCTTGCATTACTTCTGGCATAAGTCGGGTAAAAATGATTTTCAAACTGTGGGCATCTATACGCTAATCATCTCTTCATTACTTCTCTATAGATTAAAACGATGAAAAACATGCACACATCAAAAATAATTTTGGCAGTATTTTTATTCATCAGCCCACTGAGCTTTGCACAATCAAGTGCAACTGAGAAAACAATCTCAATTGGTCAGCTGCAATGGGATATCCATGAAGTCACTATTGCCACAGTTAAAAAATATGCGCAAGCAACTGGATTTGTAAGTTCAGGAGAAAAAGAAGGCGGTAGCTTCATTTATGAAGCTGGCTGGACAAGAAAGAATCAATGGAATTGGCGCCAACCATTTGGTATTCCTGGCAAAGACAATGAACCAGCAGTTCATCTTAATTTCCATGAAGCAAAAGCAATTTGTTCATTCTTTGGTAAACGACTACCAACTGATTCCGAATGGACATCTGCGGCTTTTTTGGAGCAACGCCAATCTCCTCCACAGCCATTTGTTAAAGGTAAAAGATATACCTATGCCAACGGTGACACCCCCAAGAATTCGCATTGCCTAAATGGCTGTGCAGGTCTAAAAGGCACCGCCCCATCAGGCTCGCTATGGCGTGGCACTGGTCATGTACCAGTAATGACCACAGAGCCAGGGGTCAATGGTCTATATGACATGGGCGGTAATGCATGGGAATGGGTGGATACATCATCAGGATCAGAGAAGATCACTCGTGGTGCTTCTTGGTGGTACGGCCCAGAAAATCAATTAGAGTCTAATCTAGCCAGTAAACCTGCCGACACAAAAGTTGCTTATGTTGGGTTTAGGTGCGTGAAAGATCCGAAGTAAGCTAAGTTAGTTACAAGCCATGAAACTCTAGAACTTTTGGTAAATATTCTGGATAGTTTGAAATGGCGTGATCACCACCTTCGAAGACTAATTGGTGAACGCCAGAATACTTAGCAACCATTTCCTTCCAATCTAATACTTCATCACCCTTTGCAGCCAATAAGAAATATCGATCAGGGTGACTAATATGTGTCACATACAGATCTCTTAACTCTTGAATATATTCAGGTTTGAAATAAAAGCTATCTTCGCTGTGCCAGCTAGTTTGCTCCCCAATATATTTTTCAAGATCTCTTGCCGGTTCAATCGCTGGATTTAGAAGACTTACCCTAGAAAAATAGCGTTCGCCCAAATACGTGGCGTAGTAACCGCCTAAAGATGAACCCATGATTGATATCTCAGAGTAATTGCAGGCATCGATATGGGTTTGCACCATAGTCATCGCCTCAAGCGGTGATGGTGGCAATTGCGGGCAGTACCATTCGATTTTTACGCCTTGTGCTTGCAGTTTAGTGACTGCATTCTTAGTTAATTCTGCTTTACTAGATCTCGGAGACGATCTAAAGCCATGTAAATAAACAATCAAATGCATAAATGATGTCTTGAGCTTATCCCTTGGGTGGCGACCAAAAAACAATCGGGGCAGCGAGCTCTGAGTTAAACCCGCACTTACTTGCATAGAAGTCTCTGAAAGTGATGAGATCTTTATCTGCATCACCCGTTGGAGTAAAAAATTCAGTAAGGCCTATCTCTTTTCGTTTGTAATCAAGATATGCCATTCCAATAGGAAGACTAGCTCCGATAGCTAAACGATAAAACCCACTTCGCCAACCCGGAGTTTGGCGACGTGTCCCTTCAGGAGCAATAGCCACCCAGAAATATGGGCGCTGCCCCATCTGGTCAATCAAGTCCTGAACATAACCTTGAGGGGCTGATCGAATAATAGGCATACCACCAACATACTTTAACCAAGCACCTAATACTGGTATTTGAAACAATGTATGTTTGACTAAGAAGTTAAATTGAGCACCCATTGCCCATTTCGCCAATATCCCAATAATGAAATCCCAATTGGAAGTATGCGGATAAAAAATGAGGACTCCATGAGCCTGAGGCAATCCATTAAAAAAACACTTCCACCCCAATAACTGAAGTAATTTTTGGGCAATCAAACTACCCTTAAATTGAATGGGATGTGCAAAAGACATAGATAAGCTGAACTTTTAATTGGTGAAACAATAAAACTTAAGTTTAATAGGAATTACATAGCGAGTTGACTAAACTAACAGCACTATTCAATTTCTAAATAATCAATCAAATTGACTCAAAAAATTACATGCCCTTGCGGAGGCGCTTCCTATAGCAGCTGTTGTCAGCCATTTCATGAAGGCACTCAGGTTGCCCCCACTCCAGAAAAGTTAATGCGCTCGAGGTACAGCGCCTACGCTATGGAACTAGAGCCCTACCTTTTATCAACCTGGCACCCAGACACCAGACCAGATGAACCCTTATTTTTAGAAGAAGCCCCCACAAAGTGGGTAGAACTAAAAATCAAACAATCTCAGATCAACGATGATCTAGTCTCTGGCATTGTTGAGTTTGTAGCCATCTTTAAGGTAAATGGTAAAGCCCATCGAATCCATGAAATTAGTGAGTTTGTGAAAGAGAATGGACAGTGGTTTTATGTGGACGGCCAATTCCCCGATATAAAATAGGCTTATGAAAGAAGATGACATCCTCCAAAAAATGCGAGCAGTCTTTGTAGATTGCCAAAAACAAGCTGTAGCGCTGACACAGCAACATCCGAGCATCCATAAAGGGTTCGTTGCTGATATGCAGTTTGCTAGCACCTATGGTGCGTTTTTAGGGGAAATTAAACTCAATCATGGCGTAGACATTGAAAAAGATTCAATCGCACAAAGACTGATTGTTGCCTTAGAAAAGACTGACTCACACAACATTGGCCTCATCAGAGAAGAGATCTATGCTGCCCTTGATCAGATGCAAGCAGAACAATATGCCAGCTATATTTTCTTAACCTGCTTCCCTAGCATCTATAAAGCAATGACTGAACAGTAATTAAGCTTTAGGTGCTGGTGCTTTTTTAGGTTTTTTTGCTTCTTTAGTTTTACGTTGTTGACCTTTGGCCATGATGTTCTCCTCGTTAGTATTTAAGATGTTATTCCTTATTACAGCTCTTGGGTAAACATTTCTAGCGACTTTTTGAATCAGTCCAATACTTCTGCATTTCCAAGAATAAGAAAGATGCGGACCAAGTAATCAACAGCAAACCTACTAAAGCCTCTACACCAGTCAAATAACGAACATAGCCTTGAGCTACAAAGTCACCATACCCAACAGTTGTAAATGTGATGAATGATAAGTAAACATAATCGAGAAAAACACCATGCCCCGCGGTGACACCGACCAATTGCCCCATGCCTGGAAATTGCAAAGTAACAAAATAACCTAGTGCAAATAACCAAATCTCAATGACGTGAGTAAAGAAAATAACTGCAACCCCAATTAAGACTCTGAAACGAGATGGCAAGTGGGCAATCTTTGGTAACTTTTTATCCAATTGAAAAAGAACTTCATAGTGAATCAAAATAGCTAAAGCCACCAATACGGAATTAAAGACAAAAGCAAAAGTTAGCAACATAGAGATTCTTATTTAAAGTTATTAGGGATACTTTAACTGAGTAAGAGCTGAATAATAAAAAACCCCAAGCAAAAGCTCGGGGTTAGTTTTTTGGCGGAGACGAGAAGATTCGAACTTCCGATCCAGGTTTTGCCCAGATGCTCCCTTAGCAGGGGAGTGCCTTCGACCACTCGGCCACGTCTCCTTATGTCTTTGTTGAATTAATTCAGCAAAGACATAGATTTTAAATTACTTTTGGTCCAACTCAAAAGCTTTATGCAAAGCTCGTACTGCAAGTTCCATGTATTTCTCGTCAATTAAGACAGAAATCTTAATTTCGCTTGTAGAGATCATCTGAATGTTGATGCCCTCTTCTGACAAAGTGCGGAACATTTTGCTAGCAATACCAACGTGTGAACGCATACCAACGCCCACTACAGAAACTTTAGAAACTTTTGGATCACCCAAAATTTCTTTAGCCTGAATGTGCGCTTGAACTTGGTTCTTTAGAAGATCCAAAGCTTTTTGGTAATCACCACGAGGCACCGTGAATGTGAAATCAGTCTTACCATCTACAGACTGGTTCTGAATGATCATATCCACATCAATATTAGCGTCCGCAATCGGACCTAAAATTTGATATGCAATACCTGGCTTATCAGGCACACCTAAAACGGTGATTTTTGCTTCGTCGCGGGCGAAAGCAATACCCGAAATGACAGCAGCTTCCATAGTTTCTTCTTCCTCGAAAGTAATCAAAGTACCCGAATTCATTTCTTGTTCGAGCGACATCAATGGATCAGTTAATGATGATAGAACACGTGTCTTCACACGATATTTACCAGCAAACTCAACTGAACGAATGTGTAAAACCTTTGAACCCAAGCTAGCCATTTCTAGCATTTCTTCAAAAGTAATCTTGTCTAAACGACGCGCATCCTCACAAACACGTGGGTCAGTTGTGTAAACGCCATCCACGTCTGTGTAAATCAAACACTCGTCAGCATCTAGTGCCGCAGCAACCGCTACGGCTGAAGTATCAGAACCGCCACGACCTAAAGTAGTGATGTTGCCGTTCTCATCAACACCTTGGAAACCAGTAATAACAACCGCTTTACCAGCATTCAAGTCGCCCAAAACCTTTTGACCATCAATACCCTGAATACGTGCTTTGGTATATGAAGAGTCAGTCTTGATAACTACTTGCCATCCAGCATAACTAACTGCAGGAACGCCTTGCGCCTGAAGTGCCAAAGCCAATAAGCCAGAGCTCACCTGTTCACCAGTTGATGCAATCTGATCTAACTCGCGAGGGTCAGGATTAGCATTGATCTCTTTAGCAAGACCAAGTAAGCGATTAGTTTCGCCAGACATAGCTGAAGGTACCACCACCACTTGGTGACCAGCCTTCATCCATTTAGCGACTCGCTTGGCCACGTTCTGAATGCGCTCAACAGAGCCCATCGACGTGCCACCATATTTATGAACAATTAGAGCCATGTGTAGGAAATATCGTAAAAATCGCACCACAGAGGTGCGCAATCAAACAAAAGTGTGATTTTACACGTTTGGCAGCCACTCTGGGCTAATTCTCTGACCTTGGTCGGTTTGCCAATCTGCGCTGATACCAATCCCTGCAACAGCTACCAATTCATCGCCAATATAGAGTAAAGGGACTTGCCGCTGCCAAGGTGGAATATTAGCCTCTTGATAGAGGTTTTTAAGGGACTTCCTGGGTCGTTTAGAGTGCACCTTGAACTTCTCACCTCCATCTCTAATCATCGTGTTGATGAGACCTTTCTTTTTTGCCTCATTAAAACGTTCTTTAGGAATACCTGGCTTTTTTCTATTGGCAGGAATAGCTTTAAACACCCACTCCCCCAAAGAGTCTTCACCATCAGTACCCGCTGTCTCTTCTGGATGAATTGTCAGGACACCACGCCAAAGCTTGATGGAGGATCCATCATGTTGCCACTGCAAGCGTGTGTCTACTCGAACTTCAGATAGATCACGCCACCAGGCATTTAGTCGCTCCTCACTCGGGTAAGCTAAATGATTGATTTGTAACCAACGTCTCAAGGCGTTACTCGCCCTTGCCTGACTTGTTTTATAAAGTCTTACCAAGTTAGTTTTTGATAATCCAGCCTTCGTTTGAATCAAACCCAAATCAATATCGGCCAGTTGATTTAATAACTCTTGTGATTGAGCCAAATGCTTTGCACTTCTTGCTAGATTTTGAATGGCGCCCGCTTGTACTTTTTCTAATTGAGGCAATAAAGTTTTTCTAACGGCGTTGCGGCGATACGATTCATCTTGATTGCTAGGATCTTCAATCCATTTCAAACGATGCATATGCGCATAGGCTTCAAGATCTTGTCGTCGCATCTCCAAAAAAGGTCGCCACACATAAATGGCCTGAGATTTTGATGCCGCCTTAATTGAAGTCTTAATCGCAGGCATGCCAGATAAACCCGCTAAGCCAGCTCCACGCATCAACTGAATCAATACAGTTTCAGCCTGGTCATCTAAATGATGAGCAACCAGCAAGTCTTCAATCTGATGAGATTCACACATTTCATATAAAGCATCGTAACGAAGCTCCCTTGCTTGAGATTCAATATTAGAAGCTTGCTGGAGATGAACATTGCGAGTGTCAAAATGACAACCCCATTGCTGGGCTATTTTTTGACAATGCTTTTGCCATTGATTGGCTTCTTTTTGAATACCATGATGCACATGGAAGGCATAAACGTTTTTAGGGCCATGCGCCTGAATGGTCGCATGAAGTAATACTGCAGAATCTAAACCCCCACTAAAAGCGACAGCCAAACGAGTTGGCTGTGTTTTTTTCGCTGGAAGGCTTTTTTTGATCTGCTTAACTGTCTTTGTTGGTGTCTTTGAACTTGCCATAGCTCATTAAACGCTCATGACGACGCTCAAGCAACTCATCCACACCCATCGTTTGGAACTGACGCAGTGAATCAGCTAAGGCACGCTTAAGCATGGC
>JACCEC010810651.1_pt1 | contig 14330 bp, 5 predicted proteins | sample 7450121 | NCBI WGS metagenome assembly JACCEC01 (sample SAMN15323455, study PRJNA562643) | freshwater metagenome | isolation source: river surface water | place: USA:Blue River Watershed | collected 2017-08-18 | reverse complement strand
TATTACCACAGCAAAGAACGAAACAGTTACACAATATTTAGAAGTATTTAATTGCTCTCAATTACAAGATTTTAATATCGTAAATTTAGACGGTAAAAATAAAAACCCCGTCTTGACAGAAAAAAATATTATCATTTGCTCGAAACAATTCTTACAGTATAAAATCGAAAAAGGGCATGATCAACTACGTCATACATTGGAAAAAACTACATCTATACCATGGTTGAAAAAGATGAATTTTGAAATGAGATTTATAGATGAAGCGCATAATGGTGGAACAACCGAATTGGCAAAAGACACTCTTAAATATTATGGGAACAATTCCTTTACAATTCAAATAACCGCGACATATTCTAAACCGATTAATGATTATAACATTCCAAAGGAAAATTGGATTTTATGGGATTTGGAAGACATTAAATTATGTAAAAATATCGAAAAAGAATCGAATATTTTGAAATTAACTGAAAAACACGGTCATGAGATGGAAAATATTATTCACAACTATTCTCAACAAAATATTTTAGATGAGTATTTAAAATACCCGGAATTAGTCATATTGACCCATAAAATAAACAATGATGTGTTACACGAAATTATAGAGAACACGAATGACAATCATTATGGTTGGTCTCCAGATGCTTGTTTCCTTCCAAAACAATGTGTAGATCCTACCGCAAGTGGTTTTAAAAAAATTATAAAAATAGATGAATTCCAAAACGAGTCGGAGGCTTTGAAAATATGGCATCGTACTTTTGGTAAAACGGATAAACGCGGAATACCCGATAAAAATTATCCGGATGATCAGGTCTTTATGAAGCGTATTGAAAAAATCTGTAAAAATCCAGAAATAAATTCTAGATTTATCGGTGATACAGAAGATCCGATGATAATAATGGCTTTCTTGCCACAAAATGATATTGACATTATATCAAACGCAACTATGAAATTATTAAAGAAGTATAATGTGATACCAGACTATGATATTGTGAGTATAAATAGTAATGTTACGAATAATCCTAAAAAAACCATCGAAGATGCTCGTAAAACAGCTAAAAATAGTGGTAAAAAAGGAGTTTTGGTTTTGAGTGGAAAACAATGTAGTCTAGGAGTAACTATTAAGAAATGTGATATAGTATTATTGATGAACAATAACATGGGTTTTGATATGATTTATCAAATGATGTTTCGTAGTATGTCTGAGGAAGAAGGTAAAAAATGCGGTTTTGTCGTCGATTTCAATATTCATCGTGCGATTGATACGTCAATTGTCGAATACTCGTCATTAATTAAACCAAACGATCATCCGCGTGATGCGATTAAATATGTCTTACAAGAAAGACTTATTAATTTAAACGGAGATGATTGGATGCCTTCTTTTGGAAATGTCGAAAATAAACTTACTGTGTTGAGTGATAATATTTACAAGATATTTTCGTCGAGACTAAATGGCGCAATCGACAATATTATGAGACGTTTTAATTTAAAACCTGAATTCTTTTCAAAGGAATCATTTGAAACATTTAATTCTATATTCAAAGATGTGAAATTTTCAGGTAAAAAAAAGAAGGAGTCTCTTGAAAAATTAAAAAAAGAGATGATTGAAAAAAATATTAAAAAGGGTATTGAAAAAACAAAAGTGGAAAATTCAAACGGTGATGATTGCGATAGTGATATCGATAGTATTGATAGCTCGGGAAATAATTCAATAAATGATAGTAGTATTAGCTCTAGCGATACCGACAATGACAATTCACTAAACTATATAAAGATTAATCCATTTGATATATTAAAACCGATTAGTATGATGTGCTCACTATTGACAATTCATGAAAACGATAAAACTACATTAGAAGAAATGTATAATGTTCTTGCGTTCAATCCTGAAAAAAAAAGTGTTTTATTAAATCAAATCCGAATGATCTGGGATGAGAAAATTCAAAATGCTCAAATTGAATCATTGATAACCATTTTCAAAGGTTACTTAGAAAATGATAGAGAAACGACACAGTTAATTCGTTATATAAAGGAATTACTACATAATAATATTAACAATAGTAACGAGTTGGCTAAAATTGTAGATAAATACTTGATTCCCCAAGAAAAAGAAAAAATGGATTATGCGGAATATTCCACCCCTTACATAACCCGTAAGAATATGTTGGATACTATGCCGTTTGAATTTTGGCAAAGTCCTAAAAAAGTATTCGAGCCATCTAGTGGTAAAGGTGGATTCTTATTGGATATTATAGATCGTTTTATGATTGGACTCAAAGACAAAATACCAGACGAAAAAGAAAGATACAAAATAATTGTTGAGGAATGTTTATATTGGTCCGATATAAATGAAACCAATATATTTATATGTAAATTATTGGTTGATCCTCATAATTTGTATAAATTAAAATATAATCAGGGCAGCACACTTGATTTGAATATTAAAAGTAAATGGGGATTAGATGGGTTTGATGCTGTCATTGGTAATCCGCCTTATCACAAGGGTAAAAACTCAAACTTTTATGTAAAATTTATGGATTTAGCAGAAAGCGTATTAAAAATGGGCGGATATATTTTATATGTTATTCCAAATAGATTCTTAATTCCTGGTCATAAAGCAAATCATTGTATAAATAAATTCAATGTAGAATTAATTATGCATACTGTAAATGATTTTGATGTTTCGACAGATATTGGATATTATTTAGGTGTTAAATCCGAAAATATTGATAACACGAGCGTCAAATGTATTTTCAAAGATAATGTAGAATATTATATAAATCTGAATGATCCAACTCCAACAGCAAATAATTCTATAGAATTTAAAGCATTATCAGATAATATTTTGAAATTCAATCAGCACGGTAAGATTAAATTCATTAAAAGTGATAAAAAGAATATTGACAAAAAGAATCATATATTTATACCAAGACATTGGGCAAGATATGCGACAAGTAAATCTAAGGGCGGTCGTCATGTATTTAAAATAGTAAATGAATTTGGTGATGATGGTAGATTTGTTGAAATAAACGAAAATACAAAAGAAAATATAATTTGGTATTTAACACGATCAAAAATAATTCGTTTTATTACAAATAATTATGCTTCTACCGTGTTTATTCCTCCTTTTATCTGGAAATCGATACCCAATATCGATTTTACGATTAAATATGATAATAATCAACTATACGATTTGTTTGGATTGACTCCAGAAGAAAAGGAATTAATAGAAAAAGTGGTTGATTAAAGAGAGAACCATGTTATACGAAAAAAACTTAAATAAAAATATAAAAAAATTATAGAATTCTCGTAAAAGGGAATACTATAATTTTTTAATTTTCAAACAAAAGTAATTGGAAAAATCAAAAATGGACATTTTTGGTATGTCCATTTTTGAAATATAGGGGTATTCATGTGAAAAACATGGTTTTTAGGGTGTTTTAGAGCATAAAGCTGTCCAGGAAATTTCATGGAATATATATGCGACAGCATAATTTTGTGAGCATAAATTTATTTTTTCATTGGAAAATTTTTGTCTATTCATACTTTAGGAAACAATGGAAACATTAAAAAACCCACAAAAACCCCATTTTACCTGTGAAAAATGTTGCTTCATAACTCATAACAAAAAAGATTATAATCGACATCTTCTTACATCAAAACATGCCAAAATACATCAAATGGAAACAAACGGAAACGTTTTGGAAACATTTGGAAACGAAAAAACCCCTATTTTACCCCAAAAAACCCCAGAGCATATATGTAAAAATTGCGATAAAGGATTCATTTCCCGAAATGGTTTATGGAAACACAAAAAGAAGTGTGAAATGAAACAACCTGAAAACATACAGATCACGGTAGAAGATCCTGATCCAGAACAAGAACCAGAAAAAAATCTATTCTCAACTGATTTGATACTAGAGCTTTTGAAACAAAACCAGGAATTCAAGGAACTCATCATTGAACAGAATAAACAAATGCTTGAAATGAGCAAGGATAGAAATATTACCAACAACATTACTCAAAATAACACGAATAACAATAAATTCAACTTAAATGTATTCTTGAATGAGACATGTAAAGATGCGTTGAATCTCAGTGATTTTTTAGAGATGTTAACTCTATCCTTAACTGATTTTGAAAACTTTGGACCCCTCGGCTATTGTGGAGGGATTAGTAACATCTTAGTCAAGGGATTAAATAAATTAGATATCAGCAAACGCCCGATTCACTGTAGCGATTTAAAAAGGGAGGTCATTCATGTGAAGAACAATGATACTTGGGAAAAAGACGAAGACAAACAGCAAATGATAAAAGCGATCAAAGCGATTGAGCACAAGAATGTGAAGCAAATGTCTCTTTGGGCGAAAGCCAACCCGGAATACAAAGACCCGAATCATAAAAAGAGTGATCTTTATACCAAACTGATTGACCAGAGCTTGGGTGAAACCGATAAAGAAAAAGCTCTAAAAAATTACAATAAAATAATTCGATCAGTTGCCAAAGAAATCCTGGTGGATAAATAGGGTGGGTTGGGCAATTTATTTCCAAACATTCGAATATTTATTTGGAAATAAATCTAAAAATCAAAAAATTTAATCATCTAAACCGACATCTTGGTCTTCATCGCCATCAATGTATCCGTCCATGTAATCTTCTGTCATGTTTGCCATATTGTATTCTTCTCGTTCAATGTCTTCCCCGTTTTGTTGTTCCTCCATATAGTCATCCATGTATTGTTGAATATTCATATCATTGATATTGTTACGATTTTTCTTTTTCACAACATTTTCAATTTCTGCGAATTGCTCCATGTATTCGCGTTCTTCATCATATACGTCTACGTCATAGGCAACCAATCCCTTTTGAAGACCTTTGGACCAAACCCCGAGTTTATTGATTTTCAAGACCGTATCCGCTTCTCTCTGTTCATCCGTCATCGCCTTTAATCGGTCAGTAAAGGTATCCTTTTCTTTTTCCTTGATTTTATACACGACATCCATAATGTCATCATAATTCAGATTGATCATGTGTTTATGATCAACCATGATGTTGATATAGGCAGACAATAATTCCGCAATTTTCATTTTCAACTCTTTTTTATCACCCAACAATAAAGTAGATACAGGTTCTTCCAATTGTTCCTCACTTGAATCACCAACAATCAACAAAGTATCGTCATCAGTATAACGAATATACGAGGTAAATACTGTTAATAAATAATTTTCAAACAATAATTTACAAGTGCGTTTATCAAAAATAGAATGAGTATGAATATTTTTATAATTGATTTCATTGATATAAGGTGTTTCATTTACCAACAACAAAAACTGTTTGGTATATTGAATCACAGAATTCAAAACATTGGCGATTTTCTTATCATCATAAAAACGATTTAGTTTGGTATAATTATCAAAAATAATTTTGGAAATATCATAATTATGTATTGGAGATAACTCCCAATGGTTTGGAATACGTACATCTTGTGCGTCTGGGAAAAATATCCGTTTATTTAAAATTTTACTTGGATATACATTTGAAATATTATTGATATATTCCTTGATGTAATTGATTGAATTATACGTCGTATCATCATATATATTGTCATTCTTCGCATTTTCACTCCACACCATGATATTGGTAATGTTTTCAACCATTTTCTTCAAACTATTTTTACTTACACTGCCGTATTGTTTAATAAACGCAATTAGTTCATTTTTCATTTTACTATTGCTTTCGCTCAAGTAATTCTTGAGTTTTCGCATTTCTTTCGTGTCCTCTTCAACACCAAGATCAAAAGTATCTAAAACATCATCCAAATGGTTTCTTAATTCAAGAGGCACCAATTTCGCATCGCCAATATTTAAAGACGACATTTTTTCAATAATATCACGCATTCGACTCACCCGTGTTTTCAAGCGATCATTCATTGACACTTGTATAATATTATGTCGATTTACCACTTGTAATAATCTCAAGAATTGCTCGTTAGTATAGTTATATCCGTCATTCTTTAATTTACGAATTTGCTCACCAATGGAATCACCTAGTGAAAACACTGGTTTCTCTCCACATAATCCCATCAGGGCATCTGGAATAGGGATCAATGATTTGAATTTACAGAAAGTAATAAAGGCTTTATAGATGGTTTCCTCACTGTATTTGTCGGTTAAACCAGGATATATATTTTTTGAATTCTCTCTACAGAACAAAAAGCATGCTTTACTAATAGCGCGGACATCGTCCAAGATATACGCCAATTCAGCGACATTATTATTGTATAAACCGATTTCACTGTCTTCTTTGAAAAAATAGTCAATCGTTATGTTTTCGCCCTTTTCGTTACAACAAGCGTTTTCAATATAAGGCTCATTAGAAGAATTATTTAATAATAACTTTTTCTTTTCTACAATTTGTTGTATTTTTTCTTGTAGTGCGAGAGAAAACAGTATGATCTTGGATTGAATCACCAATATTTTCTCTCTTTGTCTAGGTGAGGCGCCCTTGATATCACTCAACAATGACGCCTTGAAATCTTGGGAAATATTTTCCACTGTCTTCATTTTAATCGGAACAAGAGGTGGTAAAAATTGACGCCATTTATTCAAATCGTGCTCTACTGGAATGACATCTACTGGATTCAAGAGTAAGTATTCTATTTTTTCCTTGATCTTTCTCTCTACATCTATGTTTTTCAAAAGGTGATTGTCAATAAAAAATTTGATATTAGTCATTATTTTATCTTGTTTAGAGGTTCCCAATGCTGACCAAGGATCAATGGATTTTGCCTTGGGGATTTGAGAGATAATACATGCCATGTATTGTAGCCCACTGGTATCGCCGTTACCATCTATAGGATAACCCCCAAAAGACCTTACACATCCAGGGAATGTTCGCCTGGTTTTTATATTCGGAATACTGGTTTGAATACCCACCATGATGGACGCCAGCGTCAAGTACAAAATATTAAAATTATAGAAACTCTTGTATGGTTTCGTGGTTTGTCCTCTTTTCGCCTTTTCTTCGGCGTCTTTGTTGTGCTCGCTTTCCGAAGGTAACGCATCCGCTAATGCCGCAGTAGTGATTTTTAATATGAATTCCAATTGATCATCCAAGTTGATTCCCATAAAATCGCTAATGGCATGAATAATATTCAACATCAGTTTGGTTTCCGCATTTACAATTCTGCTTTTGGATTTATCCGCATCAGCGCGTTTCTCTTGTTCGGCTTCAATATTTTCCACGACAATATCACCTGCGTCTCTTTCTAAGAGCTCGCGACTAATCACACGGAAACCATCTTCATAACCTTCGTCAATATCAAAATCGATTTTACGAATCACCATACCACTTTGTCCTTTTTTATCCACCCAGGATTCACCGTCGTCACTTAAACCACCAATATCTTTAATAATACGATCAACCGTATTTGTATAATTATCTGGGTTTTGTACAAAAACTGACGCAATGGTATATAAAAAGGTTGGCAATAATTGTGTGTTGGTCTTGATACAGTAAAACCAGTATTCGTTTTCGCCACCAAGCGTATCAGCTTCTCTCGTGAATTTGGTTTTAAAAGTAATAATGTCATTTTGTCTTTTCACAAAATCATTTTGTCCCAATATAATGTTGAGTAGTTTCATGTATGGGGAAACAATGATTTCTTCCACATCTTCGTCTCCGGTTTTTGCTCCAAGTTTATACTGGGCATCGTTGTATTTCAACATACGATGTTGTTTTAATTTATCCAACTTGTCAATAATACCTACATAATAATCGTATTTCATTTGAATTCTTATTTGCATATCTTCTTTGGACATTTGGTATTTATAGTCGAATTCATTCATAATTTCCAAATACGCGTCTTTGGTGAGATCTCGCCGGTTTGTATCCATGGACTTACATTTTGCGTCATATTTGTCCTGAATCGCAATACAGTTTTGTTGAAAATTACATATCATGTCTTGCTTTTGTCCCACTAGTTTCTCATCCACGTTTTCCTTCAATACCCATTGATTATGGTCTCTGATATAGTAATTCAACTTGTTTTGTGCATTATCAAAGTAAATGGCATAATCCCCGGTTTTCACCCGTTTGGCGCCGTTGATTAATGTCTCCGCGAGGTAGCTCGCCCCCTTTTGGTCAAATTTCATTTTTTCCATTAATTTCTTGGTTAAAAACTCGTGAAAGTCCGCAGGTAACATGCGCATTTGGTCATTCAAGTAATCGTCCAAAATACTATAGATAGTGCTGTCATATTTACGGTCAAAAAAGATCGTCTTGTCATTATCTGCCTCTAATTCTTCGATATTTGCGTATTGTTTTGCGATGATTATATTTTCGCATTTTTCATCCGCGGGTGATCCCTTTTTCAGTTGTTCTTCGATTTGGCTTTCTTTATCTTCAATCAATTGATTTATATTTTCTGGAAGCATTAAAAATGTATTTTCTAGGGCAACACAATAGTTGTAAACATTACCGAAATCTTCAATTACCATTTTCTTCAATAATTCAGAATTGGTCATTTTAAGTTCAGTATTGATATCACTCCTATAAATAGATTTGTTATATATATCAGTTACTTCTTGTTTGTTTTTACTTTCACTAATCAACATTTTGAGAGAAGTCGCATTAGGCTCATTTGTAATCCCTTTACCGATTCTTTTTAAGTTTGAAAAATATTTGCTTCTTTCTATGAATTTTTTATTGAATTCTGATATTTTCTGTTGTAAAAAGATACTAATGCTTTTGTATTGCATAAACGTCAAATCAGAATTGTAAACAAGAAATGGCTCCATGATTTCAACAACTTCTTTGAGAGATAATTTACCATTAATATATTTTTTGATTTTATCAAACAATACCCGTGTTCGCGGAACAACTTTTTCTAGAAATCTCATATACAATTCCGTATCGGTCATTCCACGACTTTGCTCGGTTTTATTCATGGTGAAATTCGTTATTTTACTAAAAAATGTGTTTTTGTCTTGTTCTTGTCCCAGATTTTCTTCATCATTGTAAATATCAACCAATATTTTATTGACACTGGTATGATTATTCAAAAATTTCCAATAATTGACAAACATAGTATTTAAATTTGCTTTTGTATAAATACTTGTTCCTGGTAATGATATGTGAGAGAAACGAATCACTGGCTCAGGCAAGGTAACTAACGAGGTGAGCGCGATTGTATCAGGTGGTGTCATATCTTCGACATGATATACATTTTTGTTTCTGGATATTTGCGTTGTTTTCAAACGAGTTAATCCCAGATTGTATTTATCAATGACAAAACGGTTGCTTATCAATGTTTTATGGCTGATTACATTTGAATACAAATCGCCCAGAGTATCAATAATGACATTGAAATTATCCATGACTTCTTCCTCAATAATAACATCTTTTTTCATTTCTGGATTGACATCTTCAAAAGGTGTAAAAAAAGGGTTAATGGTTTTGTATAACGCAGCATATTTATTCTCTCCACCATCAGGTAAATCATTTGATTTATAGTCATCAATCATATTTTCCAATACATACATTTCACCTCGAGTAGATCCTTTATAGGCAATATTGTTTTCGATTTCTTCAAATTCATATCCTTCATCTTCTTTGTCAAACCCTACTTTTTCATATATTTTTTTCACGTTTTTCGCAACCGGTAATATCCAGTAAAGCGATTTTTTGAAACTCATTAAACTGTGAATCAATGGTTTCCAAGAGGCGTCCTTGATGATTGTACCAGTGACATTCCCGTGTCCATCAAACGTGGAAAATTCCTCGCGCAATTGTTTAAAACGCTCAATCATAGTATGAATATTAGTCAATACCATATTGGTGCGTTGTCTATCGGGAATATCGCTCAATAATTCGTCCAACAAATCGTTGGTCTGTAATTCAATATTGAAACGTCTTTGTTCCACATCAACATTGACATATTGTTGAATCGCACCCAATTCTTCGCCGAATTGTATTTCATCCGCTTTCAAAATGAATTCACGAATATTATCGCGGACTTCTACATTTGTTGGAATATTAAATTCCGTTTGTATATCAACTGATTCTTGGTCATATGAATCCACTGCGCTTTCCAATTCGGAAGAACGAGTGACCTTTTCTTTTTCTTCGGTCAAAATACTTTCGTCACTGGGTTTCTCTCTAATCTCTATTTTTTCAATTGGAATATTCAATGGAATTCCTTTGTAATCAAAGTTGATGTATATGATTTCCTTATCAGGATAGGTTTTAATTTCAATCATGTCCTGTTCTAAATTTGTGATTTCACCGGTTAATATGGCAGGAATATCACCACCAAAATAGATATTAATCCAAGTTCCTGGTAAAAGGTTATTTTGTCTTGAATATCCCTTTTTATCATTTCTATAGATGAGAGAAACGGATTCGATATTACCGTCGCCTAATAATCCGTCTTCATTGATTTTCAGTGTTGTTAAAGTAAAATCTTCTATGTTGATTAATCGAATCAAACGGTCATCAATGTAATCAATGATGAATTTATTGTTGTTTAATATTTCATTCGTAGGGTCTTTTATTTTAATGACATCGCCTAATTTTAAATCAAGGGATACACCTTCATCGCTACTGTCTTCTTGTTCATCGTCATCATCTTCACTATCTTGATTATCTTGATCATCTTTATCAGATTCATCATTATCTTCATCATCATTTTTTTCACTCGTTTCAACCTCATCTTCCGATTCAGGTGTAACATCGACTTCTTCAAGGGACGACGAACTTTCTTCATTAGAGGACGACGATGGTTTTTGAGACTTATCACTTTCTTTTATTTCTGTAATTTGTTTTGTTGAATTGGTTGACATTGTCCTATATTTATAATAGATAATTTTATGAATGAATAAACTGAAATTATCTATAACTGTCTAAAGATTTGAAGATTTTTAGTAATCTTCTGGTGGATTTGTAATTAATTTTTTTAATGTTAAATCTTCAAATGTGGCATTTTTATCTGCGTCAAAAAAATAATTCATATTTCTCACATATTCGCCCTCGGCAAAATCAGCAGCACCGCGAGTCATTTTTATTTTTTGAAAAAATTCCAATGATTGAATTACATAATGATTCAACCGAATAATATTGTCATCACGTAATGTTCGATCATCATCATGGAAATTTACTAAACCATGAATCCATATATGAGAACTATTGGGAATAGCCCTTGTTTTGAATATATATTTGGAATCTTTATTTATAATCTTTTCTTCACGATGGGTGATGGCGGTTCTAATATCAGGAGGTTGTTTTAAAAGTCCATCACTACCAAACATGTACCAACATGAATATATTAAATTATAATGTTCAAGGGATCTCAATTCTCTCCGCAATTTGTGCTTCATTCCAAAATAAAATTCATCAATATCGCATACCATTAACCAATAAGTATTATCTCTTAATTTTTCACGATCAAACATGTCTTTGTAATATTGTTGCTGCCAATGTTTTTTATCTCCGTAATGATATGTTACGATTCCTTTACTAATGTAATCATATAAAATATCCATTGGATTATCAGTGCTTCCATTATCTATTAGATAAAAATGATCTACTCCTTGCCATAAATAATGCTCTAACCATACTTTTAAATTCATCGTTTCATTTTTAAATATGGCAATGACCGACAAATAATGCATTTTTATTTTATAAATAAATATAATGAATTATTTATATTATTTTGTTATTAAATTACTTTTACAATAAATTACTTTTACAAATGATATAAATATTTATTCAGAATAAATCAAATAAATGAGAGAATATATTTATAAACTAAATGAAATTCCAGGTTTTCATGATTTAATTTTGAATCAACCCCGTCAAGATTTTTTTAAGAAAATAATAAATGTGACAGATACGAAAACAAAAACGAATCAAGAATACAAAATCATTTCTTATGATTCTGCTTATTTGAATAATGATCAAATTCTTACTTATGGAGTATTTCGATCAGTGGTTGTAAATAGTTTAAATGATGTTGTTTCTTTTTTTCCTCCAAAAAAAATGAAATTTTCAGAATTTCATAAAAGAAATCCAGATTTCAATGAAAGTCAGATTATTGTTCAGGAATTCGTCGAGGGTGCGGGTATCAATTTATTTTGGGATCCCACCATTGGACTTACTGGTGGATGGGAAATTGCTTCATTGGATGATGTTGGTTGTCATATATTGTATTCAGTAGAAGACAATAAAAGTTTGCGAGATATTTTTATGGATATAATACAAAATAAAAACGTAGATATTGATTTACTTGAAAAACGTTTTTGTTATCATTTTATCATACAGCACCCAGTATTTGGTTTGATTAAACATATACAGGATCCTGAGTTGTATTTAATCAATGTTTTTGAAATTGTCAATACCGGAGATCATACTGTGAATATTTATACAATTGATATAAATAAACAAAATATGAAAGAAAACACGAATTTTACACATGTGAAATTTTCAAAATTTTATGATTTTACCTCATATCAACAATTAAATGATGATTTTACGAGTATTCCATATACCATCATGGGATTACACTTTACAGATAAAAACGGCAAACAAAGTAAATTAATCAATCCCAATTATGAATATGTAAAATATATCAAAGATAGTAATATGTTTGATATAGATATATTTCGACAACAATATATTTATTTGTGTCTCCGAAAAGAAGAGGGGAAAGTGGTGGATTATTTAATCAACAATTATTTGAATCGAAAACATTTTTTATTTTTTAAAAAACACTTGTTTTTATTTACTCATACGTTATATTTGAATTATATTTACTGTTATGTTAAAAAAGCGTTACAATTAAGCCGATATAGTGACATTTATCAGTTACATTTGAAATTAATTCATCAAAAATATATCAATGAATTAAAACCGGTTAGAGAAAATGTCAGGAAAAAAACCGTGATTGACTATGTAAACACGTTAAGTCCTGAAATGTTAATGTATTTATTAAATTATCAATACTTTGATTCTTTTCATACAACAATAAGTGAAACCACTATTTCGATAGCAAATTAAAATTTACCAAGTATTGCCTCATATACATTTGTTGCTAAAGAAATACTGTTTAATAAGTTTTGTTTCACCATGGCAATATCTGCGGGTTCTCTATAAGCAACCCGAATAACACTATCAATGTCGTGGGGATGCATTTTCTTAAACCCGCAAAATGTCATAGTTTTTGCTTCTTCAAAGAATTTCGTATACAACATGTATTCAATGATTTTACCAATGGTATAATCCTCGTTTTCCAAAATAACATCATAAGAATGTTTCATGGTATTTTCCGATTCACTAATTTTAATTGCGTCTGTTTCAATGATGGTTTTTAAATTATCTAAACGAGTCATAATAATTTTACATGCTTTTTTGATGATATCGCGATTCGAATAGACGCCGATTGTTTGTATCGTGAAATCAAAACAGTCTTTTTTGACAATACGCTTTCCTTCTAATAATTTCCAGTTATCAGCTTCAAATTCAATATCATCTTTACTTAACCCCTTATCTTTCCATTGTTGTTTTTTCTTGTCCAATTCTTTTTCCATATGAACATCATCCACAGTAAAACCGTACGAACAACAAGAAACCACATTAAACATACCGTCGGTTTTCGCATTGTCGATTGAAAACTCACATGTCATTTGTAGTTTTTCACCAGGAATATCGTCTGAAATTCGAGGGCGTAATCGGACAAAATCAATATAATAACCCATGTCATTGGGTGGAAATATATTATGGGTATCTTTAGACGATAAATATTCGTTTGTTAGAGTGTTTTTTATTTTGAAATGTTCAGTGGTAATATACATAATGGTGTCACTTGTGTTTTCCATATTGACCTCTAATAAATAATTTTTAAGAGGGATTTCAAGGTCGTCAATATGTATTGGAATACAACTTAAGCGTTGTTTGATAATTTCGTTATTAAAACGAGTCGTATTTACCAATATTTTTGATTTGTTCTCTTCATTTGGTGATGTTTTAAATACAACCGTTGGAATATCGGATAATACAGTTCTGCGGATGGCATTTGCTAAACTGACATTTACGCCACTTAAGCTAAATGTAAGGACGCCTTCTTTTTCTACGATTTTGTCGATTTGTGGATTCATCTTTTCTGTTGTCTAGTATAATGTATGATAATATATTTAAACCTTTGTATAAATATTTAATCAATTTTTTTAGATATTCTTTATTTTACAATATTTAGTTGAATATTTGATGAATATTTATTTGAATATTTGATGAATATTTGAATTTTAGAAAAAATGAGTTAAAAAAACAATTTGAATACC
>JACCEC012322250.1_pt1 | contig 14342 bp, 15 predicted proteins | sample 7450121 | NCBI WGS metagenome assembly JACCEC01 (sample SAMN15323455, study PRJNA562643) | freshwater metagenome | isolation source: river surface water | place: USA:Blue River Watershed | collected 2017-08-18 | reverse complement strand
TCTTGCTGTACGCCGATGCCGTCAAGCGTGCTGGCAGCTTCGACACCGACAAGGTGATCAAGGAACTCGAGAAAACCAAACATGAAGGAATCGCCGGCGAGATCACCTTTGACGAGAATCATGATGTCCAGACCGGCAAGGGCAAGACTAACCTGGTATTCGCGCAGTGGCAGGATAAGGGTGAGCGCGCAGTGATCTACCCCAAAGAGCTGCGTACCGGGAATTTCATTCTCCCGCCCTGGATGAAGAAATAAGGCTCCGCCGTGGAGATCCTGATCTATGGCGCAGTGACCAGCGCCATTTACGCGATGCTGGCCGTCGGTTTCACGCTGATCTTTGGCGTGGCCCGCGTGCTCAATCTGGCGCATGGCTCTTTTTATGCGCTGGGCGCATACGGCACCTATGTAGGCACCGGCATTCTTGGTTTGCCCTTGTGGCAGGCCGCGCTCTTGGCCATCGCTTTTGTCGCGCTGTTCGGCGTCTTGGTCGAGAAGGTGCTGATTCGCCCGCTGCGGTACTCGCAGCTCGGCGTGCTGATGATCACGCTTGCTGTATCGCTGGTGGTCGAACAGGCGTTGTTCCTGACCTTTGGTTCCGAGTATCGCAATGTTCCTGCATTTATTGATGCCAAGGTCAGTATCGGCGGTGTTGACGTTGCGGGTCAGCGTTTGCTGACACTGCTGGTCGCTGTCGTGGCTATCGGTGCGCTGTATATGTTCATACAGCGTACACGCCTTGGCAGCGCCATTCTCGCGATATCGCAGGATGCAGAAGCAGCGAAATACATGGGTATACCCAGCGATCGCATCTTCTCTCTGGTGATGGCGATCTCGGCTTCGCTTGCCGCACTGGCGGGAGTGTTGGCCGGCCCCTTTTTGTCGGTGCAGCCATCGATGCACCTGCTGCCGATTGTGAAAGCCTTTGCGATTGTTATTGTCGGCGGTCTGGGCTCTATCCCCGGCAGTATTCTCGCTGCGCTGATGCTCGGCTATGCAGAGACGCTCGTCGCTTATCTTGTGTCTACCAGCTGGACCGAGATTGTGTCCGTGCTGGCGACATTGTTGATGCTGGTGTTCCGGCCGGCAGGCTTCTTCGGCAAGCGCGCCGCGTTCTGAGGGCAGGACCATGAGCGGATTCAAACGACTCGATCAGATCAGCGGCGCCACAGGACTCGTCGCACTGGCGCTGCTCGCTGCGGCACCGCTGGTATTCCCCGGCGCTTACCTGATCGGTGTGCTGACCGTGGCGGCGATCTACGGCATCTGGGCAGTCAGCTGGGATTTCATGTCCGGTCTCACCGGCCGAGAAAATTTCGGGCATTCGCTGTTCATCGGGGTCGGCGCCTATGCGGCCGGCTTTCTGAATGTGCAGATGGAGCTCGGTCCATGGTGGAGCCTGCCCGCATCCATGCTGCTGGCAATGGCTTTTGCCTTGCTGCTGGGTTTTCCGACCTTGCGGTTGAAGGGTCCTTACTTTGCGCTGGCGATGCTGTCAGCGGCGGTGATCATGCAGAGGCTGATGCTGATCTTCTGGGAGCATACGGGCGGTGAGGAAGGCATACAAGATATCGCGCCACTGATACGCAACCACCTTCATTACTACTGGTTTGTGCTCGCGCTGCTCGGATGCATTACTTTTTTGCTGAGCTGGCTGGCGCGTTCGCGCTGGGGCCTGATATTGCGGGCCATACGCGGCGATGAGGCGACTTGCCTCGCTGCCGGCATTCCTATCACTACTTACAAGATTGTCTCGCTGGTCATCAGCGCAGCTTTTGCCGGGCTGGGTGGTGCGCTGTATGCGCATTATCAGCTGCAGGTCAGCCCGCAGCTGTTTGCCGTGGTTACTTCGGTGACGGTGATCACGATGGTCTATGTGGGTGGTATGGGCACCATCTTCGGACCGGTCGGTGGTGCGCTGCTGCTGACGCTGCTGACAGAAGGTTTGCGTAATGTCGGCGAGTGGCGGCTGATGGTTTACAGCGTGCTGCTGATCCTGATCATTTTCTTTTTGCCGAATGGCGTGATTGCGCCGACGTGGAACAGAATACGCGCCGTGATGGGAGGTAAACCATGAGCGAGATACTGCTCGAGGTGGAAGGCCTGGACAAGCGCTTTGGCGGCCTGCACGCCGTGAAGAATGTCAGCATGAAAATCGCGCGCGGCGAGATCGTTGGCATCCTGGGTCCCAACGGTGCCGGCAAAACGACGATGTTCAATCTGCTGACTAATTTTATTCCGCCGGATGCGGGCAAAGTAGTGTTCAACGGGCATTCGCTGCGTGGCGTGAAGCCCCACAAGATCGTCACGCTCGGTGTGGCCCGCACTTTTCAGCTGTGCCGTCCTTTTGTCGGTCTCTCGGTGCTTGAGAATGTGCTGGTCGGCAGCCTTGGGCCGCGTGTGCATCATCATGATCTGGGTGAGCGGGCGATGCAGCTGTTGTCGCAGGTGGGACTTGCCGCGAAGGCGCATACGCCGGCCGAGCTGCTCTCGTACGGTGATTTGCGCAGGCTGGAGATTGCGCGCGCGCTGGCTGCCGAGCCAGAGTTGCTGATGCTCGACGAGCCCTTTGCCGGTCTGGGATCTTCCGAGATTGAAGCCATCTCGTCGCTGATCCGTACGCTGCACGCAGAAAAGAATCTCACGATACTGCTGATCGAGCACAAGCTGCGCGAATTCATGCAGCTGGTATCGCGCGTGATTGCGCTGGACTTTGGCGAGGTCATCGCAGAAGGATCACCGACCGAGATCGTCAGTCACCCTCGCGTGATCGAAGCTTACATCGGTAAACAAGCGCCCGTGGCGGTGACATCATGATGCTCGAACTCGATCAGCTGACCGCGGCATATGGACAGGCGATTGCGCTGGAGAACCTGAGTCTTCAGATCGGCAAAGGTGAGCTGGTGGCTATCCTTGGGCCGAATGGTGCGGGCAAATCGACCCTGCTGAAAGTGATTTCGCGCGCCTTGCCATCGCGCGGCGTGCTTAATTTCAATGGACAGTCGTTGCACCAGTACTCGACCGAGCAGGTGGTCGGGCAGGGTATCTGTCATTGCCCGGAAGGTCGTCGTTTGTTCCCCGAGCTGTCAGTCATCAAAAACCTGCAGCTCGGTGCCTATCTGCGCCGTGATCGCGATGCTGTCGAGCGCGATCTGGAGCGTGTCTATACGCTGTTCCCGATACTGGCCGAACGGCGCGAGCAAATTGTCAGCACGCTGTCCGGCGGTCAGCAGCAAATGGTTGCGATCGGTCGCGCGCTGATGGGTGCACCACAATTGCTGTTGCTGGACGAACCTTCAGTGGGCATTGCACACCGTCTGAAGATGGAGATCTTCGCGGCGATCCGGAAGATTTGCGATTCCGGTGTTGCGATTCTCGTCGCAGAGCAGGATGCGCAGTCGGCATTACATATCGCCGACCGCGCTTATGTGCTGGAGCATGGCCATGTTGCACAGGAAGGCACGGCGGCGGCATTGTCCTCGGATGATCGCATCCGCAAAATCTATCTCGGCGTGGCCTGACGGACGCGGATCAGGCCCGACCCGGGGCATTGACACCGATTTACACAGAACACCGTCAAACCGCCGCCAGCCTTCTGCTAGAGTCTCCCGCGCATGTCGCCAGCAGAGCGACGCCAGGATGATTTCTCCATGACGACCAACGACACCGATATTCAGGCCCCCATGGCCGTGCCTGTGACGCCGACCGAGACGGCTCTGGTCATGCCTGCGCCGGTGTCTGAAAGCGAGGCAAAAGGAGAGAGTTCAGGGCCGGAAGCCGTCAGTGCAGTAGTCGATACGGTCGCTGCACTTGAACCGCCCGCTGGCGAAGGTGAGCAGCACACAGCGGGCGCCGAGGACGATACAACCCTGTCTGATGACGTGCCTTTGGGGGAGGCTGTCGGTGAGATGGTCGTTCAGTCCGATGCTGAGACTGACCATGAAACAGAAGCTGGCGCGGAGGCAGAGCAGATGCCGGCATCCGATGAATTACTCGTGCCCGCTGAAGCAACCGCCGAACCCCCGCCGCCCCGACCGATTCAGCTAGTGCTCTGGAATGAGAAAGTGCCCGCGTCGGCAGGCTGCTGGGTATTCTGGCGCAATGCTGGTTTCGAGTGCCGCGGAAAGATTGAAAAAGGCCTGTTCACCGCCACCTGCAAGGGCTACGGTGGGTCAGAAAAGTCTCAGCCAATAGAGATCCTGCTTCGCAGACGCTTTATCTCTCAAGGTGAGGCGCTGGCCGTCATGGATGGCATGCTGTCCTTCGATCCGCATGAGGCCGAGCAACTGGGCTTCGAAATCCACGGCCGCGCGATGCTGCCGTTTTTGCCAGTCTCAAGTCCCCTCGACGAAGAACAGCCGGCTGTCGCTGGCTGAGCGGCGAAGCTTTATCAGTGGCGCGTAGGCGGGGGATTCATACCAGGCGAGTGCCGCCTCCATCGAAGGGAACTCGATAATGACGGTACGCATGTCATCGTGATGCTGATCGTCGGTCCCTTCCATTTGCATGCGTTTGCCACCGCGTACAAGAAATCGCCCGCCGCCGATTTCCAGAGTCTGCATCACCTGCTGACGGTAACGCTCATAGGTCTCCGCGTCGGTAATCGTCATTTCAGCGACAAGATAGGCTTTACGCATGACATCACCTCTTGAGTTAGGGTAGCGCTTGCTGCAAGAAAGCCTGAAGTGCGCCCGGGTCGCGAATGGCGACGGTGCGGTCGACTTCCTTGCCTTGCTTGAAAATGATGAGCACACTCTGTACTTTGGAATTAAAAAACTTCACCGCCTTACGCTGTGAGTCGAAGTTCACTTCGAAGAACACCACCTCTTTGAATTCAGGTGAATTCATCGCCGCATTGACCTGCACATCCTGTGCCTTGCAAGTACCGCACCATTCGGCATGTACATGAATGACGATCGTCTTGCCCTCGGCATTCAGCGTATCGAATTCCTGCTGGGTATAGAACTTTCCTGCTGCAGATGCTGGCAGGGGTGGGAATACTGATAGCAGGACCGTCGCCAGCAAGAAGATGCGCATAGGTGTTTTCATCAGCAAGATTCTGGTCGGAGAAGATGATCAATGCTCGGCAGAAGCGCGGCAAGCGATGCTGAAGGCACTCAGTGTATTCTTGTAATCGGGTTCGAACGCCCAGTTGCCTGCGGCGGTCTGGTTGTGAACGACATTGCCCTTGCCCTCCTGGTCAGAGAAAAAGACGGTCTGCAGCACGCGGTAGCGATGTTTCGGGCAGTCGAATTCGAATTTCACCTTGGTTGAGCCGAAGTAGAAGACCTCGTTTTTCCCGCTGTGATAGACCGTCCCGGATTTCATGTGCCGGTAAATGTAGAGCACAACGATGTTTGCCAGCGGGCCGTTTTTCTGGACGGTGGATTTGTCCGGGAAGGGCGTACCGGGATCGGTGTCACCGGCCAGCTTGCTGTCGGCATGGACGGCGGTCGCGAACAAGATCGCGGCCGCAGTCAGCAGATAGGCGAGCACTTTCATTTTTCCTCTCTTTTCCGAGACCAGGCGCTCCAAGGACTTGCGCGCAGAGCTGATAGCATAGACCATAGTTTCTGATGTGGCGGCAAAAAGCTTGCACGGGCAGTTATCAGCGATATCAAATTAAAAACAACGACGAAAAAGCGATCAGGAGACATCATGAACGATCACGCCGAGCTGTCGGTCATTCAGCTGAACCAGCAGCAGCTGGGCAATGGCAATGCGCCCAGCCTGCCAGCCATTCCCAAGTTCAGCACGCTGGCCGAGGAGCGTCTGCATCGCAAGCAAAAGCTTGCCGGCGCTTTCCGGCTGTTCTCGCGATTCGGTTTTGACGAAGGCGTTGCCGGTCATATCACTGCGCGTGATCCCGAGTTCACCGATACCTTCTGGGTCAATCCCTATGGCGTTCATTTCAGTCAGGTGAAAGTCTCCAACCTGATCCGCGTCGATCATCATGGCAATGTGGTCGAGGGCGATTATCCGGTGAATTGCGCCGCCTTCGCGATCCACTCGGCGATACATACGCTGCGCCCCGATGTAAACGCCGCAGCACATACGCATTCTCCTTACGGTCGCGCTTGGTCAGCGCTCGGCCGCCCGCTCGATTGCATCACCCAGGATGTGTGTGCGTTCTATAACGACCATGCGGTGTACGATGATTTCGGCGGTGTTGCCATCGAGGTTGATGAAGGCGTGCGTATCTCGAAAGCCCTGGGTCAGAACAAGGCGGCTATCTTGCAGAACCACGGCATTCTCACTGTTGGCCAGACCGTGGATGCGGCAGTCTGGTGGTACATCTGTCTGGAGCGCAGCTGTCAGGTACAGCTGATGGCCGAGGCAGCATCCCATGGCAAGCCGCTGAAACAAATCTCTGCGGTGTCGGCACAGCAAACCTACGATATCGTCGGTTCGCCTTATGCGGGCTGGTTCCAGTTCCAGCCGCTGTATGCGCGCATCCTTAAAGAGCAGCCCGATTTCCTTGACTGATCTGGTCAGTGACATGGTTTTGAAACGCCAAGGTCGGGCTTCATCTATTGCGAAGCGTCTTCGTCTACGTTTGCGCTGGAATCTCGCAAGCGATTGATAGAATCTGCAAGGCGAGCGCTGTGATGCGCGGTTTCAGGCGCGGTACTGCGCATTTGCGAAGATTCATGACAACACTCACAAGAACCCCCGAGACTTTCGATTATGTGATTGTGGGCGCTGGTGCCGCTGGCGCCATCCTTGCCCACCGGCTGAGCGAAGACCGGCAAGCCACCGTCTGTCTCCTCGAGGCAGGCGGGCATGACTGGCATCCTTGGCTGCATATTCCTGCCGGATTCATCAAGGTGCTTTTCAATCCTGCGTACACCTGGCAGTTCAGCTCTGAGCCGCATGAGCAGACCCTGGGACGCCGTGTGCCCTTACCTCAGGGGAGAGTCCTCGGGGGCTCCAGTTCGATCAATGGGCTGGTCTATAACCGTGGGCAGCGCGAGGATTATGACGACTGGTCAGCGCTCGGAAACCGTGGATGGAGCTATGCGGAAGTCTTGCCGTATTTCCGCCGCACTGAGCGAAGGACGGCGGGTGATCCTGCCTATCGCGGTCGCGATGGTTTGCTGCCGGTGTCGGATATCGACTGGCATCATCCGGTGAATGAAGCGTTTATCGCCGGTGCCCAAGGCGTCGGTATACCGCGCAATGCTGATTACAACGGCGCAACGCAAGCCGGGGTTGGCTACTTCCAGCGCACCATCGACCAGGGCTGGCGCATGAGTACGTCGCGCACTTTCCTCAGGCCCGCGCAGGGACGTTCCAATCTGACGATCCGCACTCAGGCGCAGGCCACCCGCATCGTCATCGAGGATCGTCGTGCAGTGGGTGTGCGCTATGCAACTGACCAGCAACGCGAGACGCTACGCGAAGTACGAGCGCGTCGTGAGGTCATTGTCTGTGCGGGAGCGATCAACACCCCGCGTTTGCTTCAGCTTTCCGGTATTGGCGATGCTGATTATTTGCAGACGCTGAGCGTGCGTGTCGCGCATCATCTGCCTGGCGTCGGTCAAAACCTGTCTGATCATTTTTCAGTACGTCTGGTGGCGCGTGCAAAGAATGTACGCACCATGAATGAAATGGCGCGTGGCGTTGGTCTGGCAGCGCAGGTGGCGCGCTGGTTGACCGGAAGGCCAAGTATCCTCGCGCTCAGTCCTTCGCTGGTGCATTTTTTCTGGAAGTCGCGCCCGGATCTCGCACGCCCCGATTTGCAGGGAGTGTTTTCGCCCGCCAGCTATCGCGAAGGCTACGTCGGCATGCTGGACACTTACCCCGGCATGACTTGCGGCGTCTGGCAGCACCGACCGGACAGCCGTGGTTATGTGCAGATCAAGAGCGCTGATCCATTTGAATTCCCACAGGTGCAGCCGAACTATCTAAGCGACGAGCGTGACCGCAAGACGCTGATTGACGGTGTTCGTCTGGCGCGACGCTTGCTGCAGACACCGGAGCTTGCTCCGTACGTGGAGTCTGAATCCATGCCGGGCGCTGGCAAGGTCAGCGATGATGAGCTTCTCGCTTTTATCCGCCAGTACGGAGTGTCTTCCTACCATCTTAACGGCACAGCGCGGATGGGACTGACTGACGATAAAATGGCTGTCGTGGATGAGCAGCTTCGTGTGCATGGTCTGCAGGGCTTGCGCATCGCGGATTCATCAGTCATGCCAACCATACCGTCAGCGAATATTTGTGCCGCGACGATGATGATCGCCGAAAAAGCTTCGGACATGATTCTCGGTCGCGCGCCGCTGCCACCTCAGCCACTGACAGGTGAGTGACATCGTTCACATAAAAACAGAATAACAACAAAAACAAGGACAGAGACGATGGAAGCATTTGATTACATAATCGTCGGCGCTGGCGCTGCGGGCTGCCTGTTGGCGCACCGCCTGTGCGAAGACGGTCGTTATACGGTGTGCGTTCTGGAGGCCGGGCCCTCCGATATCAATCCTTACTTTCATATTCCGGCCGGATTCATCAAGGTCGGGCATGACCCGCGCTACACCTGGGATTTTTCCACTGAACCATCAGAAGGTTCCGCCGGCCGCCGTGTTGTCACTCGCATGGGGCGTACGCTGGGCGGTTCCAGCTCGATCAATGGTTTTAACTACACCCGTGGTCAGGCGGAAGATTTTGATCAGTGGGCGGCACTGGGCAATGCTGGCTGGAGCTATCGTGAAGTGCTGCCGTATTTCCGCCGTACCGAGCGTCGCATTGGCGAGCACGATCCGGCGATCCGGGGCAGCGAAGGATTGCTCCCGATTACTGACTGTGACTGGCGCCATCCGCTATGCGATGCCTTCATCGAGGCCGCGGGCAATGAGCTGGGTATCCCCAAGCATGCGGATTACAACCGGGGCCAGCTGACGGGCGCGGGCTACTATCAGCGCTGGATTCATCAGGGACGTCGCATCAGCGCCGCGACCGCGTTTCTGAAACCGGCGAAAGCCACCGGACGCCTGGAAGTAAAAACACATGCGCATGTCACGAGAATCCTGTTCGAGGGCAAGCGCGCAGTCGGTGTCGAGTTTCAGCGCGAGCGGGGCGGCCCGGTGCAGACGGTCAGAGCACGGCGCGAGCTGATTCTGTCGGCAGGTGCGGGAAATTCTCCGAAGATCTTGCAAGCCTCTGGCGTGGGACCGGCAGAATTCCTGCAGCAGATGGGTATACGCGTGGTGCATGCAATGGATCAGGTCGGCGAGAACTTTCAGGACCACTACATGGTGCGCACCATCCTGCGCGTCAAAGGTGTCAGGACGATTAATCACACCGCACGGGGCGTGCGTCTTCTGGGCGAAATCTTTAAATGGGCGCTGGGCAAGCCCAGCGTGCTGGCGATCAGTCCTTCGGTGGCTTATGCATTCACCAAGTCGCGTCCGGAGCTGGCGCTCGACGATGTGCAATTTCATTTTTCACCCGGCAGCTATGCATCGGGCGTGGCGGGCCAGCTGGATGATTTTCCAGGCATGACGTTGGGCTATTACCAGTTGCGCCCCACCAGTGTCGGCCATGTACGCCTGCGCTCACTCGATCCCTTCGAGCTGCCGGCGGTACAGCCCAACTATCTGCAAAGCGAAGAAGACCGGCGCGTGACAATCGATTCGCTGCGCATGGCAAGGCGTATTCTGCACAGCACACCCTTCCTGCCCTATATCGAGCGCGATGAATTCCCACCGCCCAGCGCCACGACCGATAATGAGCTGCTGGACTGCGCGCGCGAACGCGGCACGACCAGCTGGCACTTTGTGGGCAGCTGCAGCATGGGCAAGGTGGTCGATACCCAGCTGCGCGTCAAAGGTTTGGAGGGATTGCGCGTGGTTGATGCGTCCGTGATGCCGACTATGCCTTCGGGGAATACCGGCGCGCCGACGATGATGATCGCTGAAAAAGCGGCCGACATGATCCTTGGCCGTCCGCCATTACCTGCCTGAGTTCTCGGATGTTCCGAGGGTGAGTGCTGCAACTGCCATTTTTATGTGGCAGACTTTGGGCATAAGAACCTTGTCATACGCTGAATGACGCTCGCCGATCTCACCCTAGACCAACTGCTCAATGCAGACCCTGCTGTCCTCTACCAGAGGGCACTTCGCCTGCGGCAGGGCGATGGCGTGGTACAAGACCTTCACACCGCGCGCCGTCTGTTTGGTTTCGTTGCGCTTTATGGCCACTCTGCATCGCGCTATCAGCTTGGGCTGATGAACACCAAGGGCGAGGGTGGAGAAAAAAATCCGGTACGTGCGTTGATGTGGTTCCGGCTGGCGGCTGGCCGTGACGAGCCACGCGCTGCTGCACAGATTCAGAAACTCTCTTCGGAACTGACACCGGCGCAGGTGCGCGAGGCGCAGGCAATGGTGGTGAAGGGTGATCGTGTGCGTCATCTTTTCTCAACGGTGCGGCGCGATCAGGACTGGGAGGCCATGGCAGCGCTGGGTTGTCATGTGTTCGATGGCGTGGGTACAGATCCCGATCCGGAACTTGCGATTTACTGGCTGACTATCGCCGCAGCCCATGATGATCCCGACGCGCAGTTGAGGCTTGCCATCGCCAATGCCTATGGTCAGGGCGCTCGGTACAACCCGGACGAAGCCCAGCGCCTGTTCCGGCTTGCCGCATCGCAGGAGCATGTCGATGCCCATTACGAATGGGCGAGATTTCTCGAGCAGCAGACCCATGACAGAGCATCACGCATTCACGCGGTGGAGCTCTACGATGTCGCTGCGCGTCAGGGACATCTGCAATCACAGCTGCGACTGGGGCAATTGTTCAAGGCGGGCGGACCAGATGCCGAGCCTGCGGCGCATTCGGATGATCCGCAGGCAATCATCGCTTCCAGAAAGCTCGCCTACAAACCCAGCCACTCCCCCAGTCTGGTCAGCGCGCTGAAGTTTTTCAAAATGGCGGCTGAGCAAGGGCATGTGGAATCCCAGTTCGAACTGGGACAGATGTACGCACAGGGCCTGGGTACACCGCAGCGTTTTGACGAGGCGGCAAAATGGTATGAGAGCGCAGCGAAACAGGGGCATGCCAGGGCGCAGTTCAATCTGGCGTTCATGGTCGCGCATGGGCAGGGCGCAGAGGAAAACCTGCTGAAGTCGTATGAGTGGTACCGCATCAGCTATCTGTGCGGTTATGCGCTGGCGAAGCAGGCAATGGACGTTGCCGCGAAAAAGCTCTCGGCGGGCGAGATTGAAATGGCCAATTGGCGTGCCGACAGTTTTCTGCATCGGCTGGAACAAGAACATCCGTAATAAATTTTAATCAATTCACTCACCGGAGATTCAATATGCGCTTGCCAATCATTTTTTTGATCCTCCTGACTGCTGCATCGATCGCACATGCGGGTCAGGCTGGCCTGAGTATCTTGCGCGAGACGCGCGATGGCATCCTCTATCTTGATCGGGACAGTATCGAGAAGCAGGGTAATCTGCAGCGCGTGATGAGTACGCAGGATTTCCATCGTGTGCAGAATCTCGATGGCCATGATTATCTGAGTGCGAAAGCCTGGTATGAGGTCGATTGCGCTGCCAAGAAAATTCGGCAGGTCAGTCTGGAAGTCTTCCCGGAGAACATGGCCATGGGTGGTGCTGTGCATAGCAAGACCGAGCCGCAGCCATGGACTGATGCCGACGACAACAGTCGAACCGGCGTCGTCTGGAAAGGCGTTTGCGGGAAACTCTGATCGGCATCAAACGGTATCCCCAGTTTGTTCTGTATTCGATCATTCGGATGATGCCTGCAATGTAATCTGCTAGTCTGAGCTTCAAACAGGGATTCGGTAGTCGCCCAATCATTCGGTGTGCAGCCATTGCTACCGGTATTCGTAGCGAGTTTCTTCATTTGATGCCTGAAAGATTGAAACTATCCCCGGCTCCCATGTTCTGATCGCAGGTCCGTAGTCAGCCGGTCATGCCGGCAAGCAAACTGCCTGCGGAATCTTTATCAGCCACTGACCAAGAGGAAACCGATGAAAACCTGCCTGACCCTTCTGGCGATCGTGATGCTCGCGGCCTGCAGCAATCTGCCCATGACTTCTTCCAACCCCTCCGGACAAGTTCAGCATCCGGATGTCTTCCGGTCTTATCAGGACTGATAAGGACCGATCAGGATTGATCATTTTTCATGAAAGGCGGGACGGTCGAAGCCTCCCGCCCGACAGATGCTGTTTCATCAGAAAGCTTTCCCGAGTTAACGAACTCTTCATGTAGAATCTGAACGGTCGTGCTATTAAAAAGACCGTACGGAGACTGCATGGACCTGAACTATGCGCCAGAAGATCTGGCGTTCCGCGACAAGGTAAGAGCGTGGCTGGATGCCAACCTGCCTGAAGACCTTCAGCACAAGGTACTGAATCACAAGCGCTTGAAGCGTGACGATTTTGTCCGCTGGCATCGCATCGTGTACCAGCAGGGCTGGGTCGCACCGAACTGGCCGGTGGAGCATGGCGGCACCGGCTGGAGCAAGGTGCAGCAGCATATCTGGGAAGAAGAATGCGCGCGCGCCGGCACACCGCCCATACTGGCGTTCGGCGTGAACATGGTCGGCCCGGTCATCATTGCCTTTGGCAATGAGGCACAGAAGCGCCACTATCTGCCGCGCATTTTGTCGTGCGAAGACTGGTGGTGTCAGGGATATTCCGAGCCCGGCTCCGGGTCTGATCTCGCATCGTTAAAGACTCGTGCCGAGCGCGATGGAGATCACTACATCGTCAGTGGCCAGAAAACCTGGACTACGCTCGCTCAGCATGCCGACATGATGTTCTGCCTGGTGCGCACGGATACCGGCGCACGCAAGCAGGAAGGCATCTCCTTCCTGCTGATCGACATGAAGACGCCCGGCATCACAGTGCGGCCCATCATCACGCTGGATGAAGATCATGAAGTCAATGAGGTCTTCTTAGACAACGTGCGTGTGCCGGTGCAGAACCTGATCGGCGAAGAGAACCGAGGCTGGACTTATGCCAAATACCTGCTCGGCCATGAGCGGACCAATATCGCTGCGGTAGGGCGCTCAAAGCGCGAGCTGGTCTTCATCAAGCGCCTCGCATCCCGGATGCAGAAAGCCGGCCGCCCACTGATCGAAGACCCCGTCTATGCGCACAAGGTCGCTGCGCTGGAGATGGATCTGATGGCGCTGGAAGTGACGGTGCTGCGCGTGATCTATCAGGAAGCGAAGCAGCGCGCTCCGGGACCCGAGGCATCCATGCTAAAAGTCAAAGGCACCGAAATACAGCAGCGGCTGACCGAGTTGATGGTCGAGGCCGCCGGTCCGCTCGGGTTGCCGTTCGATCCGGTTTATCTTGAGGGTGAGAGTGAGCACAGCATCGCAGAAGACGATGACAGCGCGCCGCTGATGCCTTATTACTTCAACTACCGCAAGACCTCGATCTATGGCGGCTCGAACGAGATCCAGCGCAACATCATCACCCAGATGATTCTGGGATTGTGAGGAGACACCATGGACTTCGATCTCTCCCCCGAGCAGCAGCAATTGTCTGATGCGATCGCGCGCTGGACCGAGAAGGACTACAGCTTCGAGACCCGCAAGCAGATCATTCATTCCGATGCCGGTACGTCAGAAGCTGCATGGCAGGCGCTGGCGGAGCTGGGCGTATTGGCCCTGCCAGTGCCATCAGCACATGAGGGTTTTGACGGCACACCGGTAGATCAGATGGTGGTGATGCAGGCACTGGGTCGTACGCTGATTGTTGAGCCGGTGTTCGCCGCAGCGCTAGGAGTCAAGTTCCTGACGCTGGCCGGCGGCCATGGTGATCTGCTGTCAAAAGTCGCTGGTGGAGATCTGAAGCTTGCTTGCGCACTGAATGAACGTCAATCACGTCATGAGCTCAATGATATTGCCGTGACTGCGCGTCGTGATGGCGATGCCTACGTGATCGATGGTGAGAAAGTCAGCGTGATTCACGGCGCTCAGGCTGGCCAGCTGATCGTCTCGGCGAGAACGAGTGGCAAGCAGCGCGACGAGCAAGGTATCTCGCTGTTTGTGGTGCCATCTCACACCTCCGGGATCAGCATCCGGGATGTCCGCAGCAATGATGGCATGCGCATTGCCACCGTCCGTTTCTCTGGAGTTCGCGTATCCTCCAGCGCTCTGCTCGGAGGCGAGGGCAAGGGCTGGGATCTGCTCGATGCCGCCGCCGATCATGGCGCGGTCATGTTATGCGCCGAAGCACTCGGCGCGATGGAGGCGTTGCAGTCGGCGACACTGGAGTACATTCGTACCCGCCAGCAGTTTGGTGTGCCGATTGGAAAATTTCAGGTGCTGCAGCACCGTATGGCCGATATGTTCATGCAACTGGAG
>JACCEC010466757.1_pt1 | contig 14343 bp, 8 predicted proteins | sample 7450121 | NCBI WGS metagenome assembly JACCEC01 (sample SAMN15323455, study PRJNA562643) | freshwater metagenome | isolation source: river surface water | place: USA:Blue River Watershed | collected 2017-08-18 | reverse complement strand
GGGCGAAGGCGTCGAGTTCCGGCGTGCGGGCGTGGGTCACGCCGTAGGCGCCGAGGTCGGGCCGGAGGTCGTCGACGGCGATGAAGAGGACGTTGGGCCGGTCGGCGGCGGCGGCGGGCAAATGGAGAAAGAAGAAAGCAGAAAGAAGAAACGTCAGGCGGCGGAAGAGCATGGGGCGGGGCGGTCGCGGAAAATAGGGAAAGCGGAAAATCGGCAAAGCGGGAAACGGAACTGCGGACGCGGCCGAAGCGGCGGAAGCGGCGGAGGGGCGGCTCAGGGGATCTTGGGTTGCTGCGGGGTGCGGGTGTCGGCGGAAACCGGATACAGGGCGCCGTGGCGTTCGAGCTGGGCGGCGAGGGCCGTCATCATGCGGCGGAGCTCGGCGGGCTGGGTGGCGGAGAGGTCGGTTTGCTCGAAGGGGTCGTTGCCGAGGTGGAAGAGCTGGTAGTGCGAGCCGCCGGAGACTTTGGTCGGGAAGTAGTGGTAGACGACTTTCCACGGGCCCTCGCGGTAGCTCGTCCAGTAGTCGGTGCGGTGCGGCGCGTGGGGGTAGTGCATGAGGAAGGCCTCGGGGCGGGCGGGATCGCGCTGGCCGGAGAGCAGACGGTCGAGACGCAGGCCGTCGACGGCGTGAGCGGCGGGGGCTTTGGCGTCGGCGGCGGCGAGAAGGGTCGGGAACAGGTCCATGACCGCGGCCTGCTGGCTCTGGATGGCGCCGGCGGCGATGGGCAGGCGGCGCTGGTGTGGGTTGGCGGGGTTGGGCTTGGCCCAGGCGGCGATGAACGGGATGCGCATGCCGCCCTCGTAGTGGGAGCCCTTCTTGCCGCGGAGCGGGGCGGCGCAGGCGACGGCGTGTTCGTGGCCGAGGGGGGCGTCGGAGCCGTTGTCGCCGAGGAAGACGACGAGCGTGTCTTCGGCGATGCCGAGCGCCTCGAGGTGGTCGAGGAGGTCGCCGAGGGATTTGTCCATGCCCTCGACGAGGGTGGCGAAGGCCTGGGCGTTGGCGGGCTTGCCGGAGTCCTTGTAGTGGGCGGCGAAGCGCGGATCGGACTCGAAGGGAGCGTGGACGGCGTAGTGGGCGAAATTCAGGAAGAAGGGCTTTCCGCTCTTGGCGGCGGAGGAGACGAGGTCCTTGGCTTCGAGGGTGAGGGCCTCGGTGAGGAAGAGGTCCTGGCCGTGGTATTTCTCGAGGTGGGGCACGGCGCTGGCGGCGCGTTTGCCCATCTTTTTGCCGAAGTCCTGCTTGGCGTAGTAGCTGCCGGGGGCGCCGATGGAGGCGCCGCCGATATTGACGTCGAAGCCGAGCTTGGCGGGGTCGGAGCCGTCGAAGGCGCGGGGGCCGAAGTGGGCCTTGCCGACGTGGAACGTGCGGTAGCCGGCGCTGCGGAGGAGGGCGGGAAGGGTGACGTCGCCGGGCTTGAGGCCGCGCCAGTTCCAGCCGGCGGGGCCCTGGGCGCCGGCGTTGTCGTTGTCGGGGTTGATCCAGTTGGTGGCGCGGTGGCGGGCGGCGTTCTGGCCGGTCTGGATGGCGATGCGGGTGGGCGAGCAGACGCTCATCGCGCAGAAGTTGTTGAAGCGGATACCGCGGGCGGCGAGACGCTCCATCGCCGGCGTGCGGTAGTAGTCATTGAGCGGATACCGCTGGGGCCGGCCGGCGGCGTCGGTGAGGAAGGGGACGGAGGTGTCCATCACGCCCATGTCGTCGACGAGGAAGACGACGAGGTTGGGCTTGGCCGAGGCGGCGACGGCGGCGGAGCAAAGCAGAAGGAAGAAAGCAGAAAGAAGAAAAGGCGGCAGGCGGAGGCGCATAGGAGGAAAATCGGGAAACGTGAGAAAGTGGGAAATTGGGAAACGGGACGGAGGAAGGTGGAAGGCGAGTTGCAGAGGGCGAAATGCGGAAGGTGAAAGGTGAAAGTCGGAATGCGGTGGAGGCGCGGAGGGCAAGGGAGACTTGGGAGACGCGGTGAGGGGTGGCGGGGGATCAGACCTTTTTCTTTTTGGCGGCGGCGCGGGCGGGTTCGGGTGGAGGCGGGAGATTGTCGGAGGGTTGGTTCCAGAGTCGCCACGGATCGTCGAGCCGGCGCATTTCGGCGAGGAGCAGGGCCTGCATCTCGGCGAGCTGGCCGGCGTAGCGCGGGTCGGCGGAGAGGTCGACCTGGTGGGCGGCGGGGCGCACGCCGGTGAGGGCGACGAGGGCGGGATCGTGGTGCTCGCGCAGGAACTCGCGGGGATTTTCGGCGAGGTTGAAGAGCTGGGTGCGGCGGACGGAGCCGTCGAGGACGTCCCATTGGACGAGTTTCCAGTCGCCGCGGCGGACGGCGCGGAGGCCGGGCTTGGTGCCGCCGTTGTAGCAGCCGTAGAGCACGTCGCGGACGGCGGCCTGGCGGCCCTCGAGGACGGAGCGGAAACTCAGGCCCTCGTTGGAGGCGGGCGGCGCGATGCCGGCGAAGTCGCAGAGGGTGGCGAGCACATCGAGGAGGTAGACGTTGCCCTGGGCGCGGCGGCCGGCGGGGAGGCCCGGGCCGGCGGCGATGAACGGGACGCGCCAGGTGTGTTCGTAGAGATTCTGTTTTCCCTGCAGACCGTGGCGGCCGATGGCCATGCCGTGGTCGGCGGTGTAGAAGATGTAGGTGTTTTCGAGCTCGCCGAGGGCGGCGATGCGGTCGAGGACGCGGCCGATCTGGGTGTCGATGTTGTCGCTGCAGGCGAACTGGCGGCCGGTTTCGTTGCGGATGGTGCGCTCGTCGCGGCGCTCCCAGACGCCGCTGACGGCGACCTCGTCGCGCAGGCCGGGATGGCCGTGGGGAAACGGATGGGCGGGCAGGTAGCCGACGGGGAGTTTCGGGGTGTCGGCCCGGGTGGCGGGCGGCTGGTCGGGATCGGTGTGGTTGACGGCGCCGTAGCGGGCGAGGAGGTCGGGTTTGCCGTCGCGGGTGTCGTGCGGATGGGAGAAGCCGAAGTAGATGAAGAACGGGGCGGGGTCTTTGGTCGCGGCGCGTTGGCCGAGGTAGGCGAGCACCTGCTCGGCGTGCCAGGCGCTGCCGGACTCGTCGGTCGGGCCGCGTTTCATGGCGTCCTTGCGCACGGTGAAGAGCTGGTTGGCGGCTTCGTAGCTGTTGCCGGTTTTGCAGGTGCGCATCGTGGCGTAGCCGGCGCGGTTGAAGACGGCGGGCAGCGTGAACTGCGGCAGGTCGGGCGGGCAGAGGTTGCGGGGCGGGCCGCCGGCGGAGGCGGGGAGGTGCCAGAGCGTGCGGCCGCTCATGATCATGTGGCGGGACGGGGTGCAGACGCCGCCGACCCCGGCGCCCATGTGGTAGGCGCCATCGAGCACGACGCCGCGGGCGGCGAGACGGTCGAGCACGGGCGTGCGGAGGGCGGAGGTCGGTTCGTAGGCGCGGAGGTCGAAGGGCGACTGGTCGTCGACGAGGATGAAGAGGATGTTGGGCCGCTTGGCGGGCGGGGTGGCGCCGTCGAGCGGGGAAAGCAGAACGGAGACGGCGGATAGGAGGAAAAGCAGGGGACGGACGAAGCGCATGGCGGGGGCGAGGCCGGGGAGAAGGATAGGATGCGGAGGGCGCGGCGAGCGGGCGGCGGGGGTGGCCGAGCGGAGCAGCCGCGGGCAGGGAGGGAAGCGCGACGATTAGGCGGCGGAGCGGGCGGGAGGGAAAGCGGGAAACCGGGGACGAGCGGAAAATTTTCGGCGCGCGGGCACTGCGGACTTGGCGCGGCGCGGGGGAGCGGCCATTGCCGGGGGATGAAACCTCTCCCCTGGGTGAAAGCGGCGTTGGCGTTGGCGGTGATCGGCGGCGCGACGGCGACCCGGGTCGCGGCGCAGCCGGTGTATTTCGGCACGGGCGGACCGGGCGCGAAGGGCATCTACCGCGCGACCTTCGACGCGAAGGCGGGGAAGCTGTCGGCCGCGGAGCTCGCGGCGGAGGTGGGGTCGCCCGGTTTCCTCGCGCTGCATCCGGACGGCACGAAGCTTTACGCGGTGGCGAATTTTCCCGGCGGGCCGGGCGCGATCGGTTACCGGATCGCGGCGGGCGGAAAGCTGGAGCAGATCAACGCCATGCCGACGGGCGACGGCGGCGGAGCGCACATCGCGGTGCATCCGTCGGCGAAATTCTTGCTGACGGCGCAATACGGCAACGGGTCGACGGCGCTCTTTCCGCTCGATGCCGACGGCAAGCTCGGCGCGGCGAAAGTCTACAAGCACCAGGGCGGTTCGAACGTGGTGCCGGGCCGGCAGGACAAATCGCACGCGCACTGGGCGGGATTTTCGCCGGACGGAAAATTTGCGCTGGTGCCGGACCTCGGGCTCGACGCGATCGTGATCTACCGCGTGAACCTCGAGGCCCTCGCGCTCGAGCCGCACGGGGAGGCGAAGTCGGTGCCGGGCGGCGGGCCGCGGCACATGCGGTTTTCGCCGGACGGAAAGTTTATTTACCTGCTGAACGAGCTGTCGCTGTCGGTGACGACGTTTGCGTGGGATGCCGCGACGGGGACGGCGAAGCGGCTCGCGGACGTGCCGAATCTGAGCGCGGAGGCCAAGGCCGGCGAGGCGATGAACGCGGCGGCGGAGATTCTGGTGCACGCGAACGGGCGCTTCGTCTACGCGTCGAACCGCGGGAACGACACGGTGACGGCCTTCCGGGCCGATCCGGCGACGTCCAAGCTGGAGGTCATCCAGGTGCAGCCGGTGCGCGGGGCGTTTCCGCGCAACATCAACCTCTCGCCGGACGGCGGCTGGCTGCTCGCGGCCGGCGCGGACTCGAACACGGTGTCGATCCACAAGATCGACCCGCAGACCGGGCGGCTGACCTATCAGACGAAGGGCGTGATCAACGTGCCGGCGCCGATCTGCATACTCTTCGTCGGCAAGTGAGCGCGCGGCGGGGCGACGGGCCGTGAGGGCGGGTGCCGCCGGTTTAAGGCGAGTGCGGAGGTGGTTTTGTGACCACGGATGGCACAGAGGGCACGGATAGCGGTGCGAAGGCGCGCCGGCGCAGGGGGAATGGATGGGCAGACGAGGGCGCCGCGTTCTTGCGGACCCGCGGTGGGAGGCAGGGGCGCAGCCGATTTCGCGGGGCACCCGGATGCGTCAGCGCGTTTTCTTCTTTTTGGCGGCGTTGTCGCCGCGGCCTAGCTCGGTCGCGCGGGCGGGGTCGTGATGCGGATTGGGCACGGGCAGGCGGGCGCCGACGCGGGTGCGCCAGGCATCGAGGTCGGTGCGCAGGGCGCGGGCGCGGGCCGGTTCGCGGGCGGCGAGGTTGACGGATTCGGCGGGATCGGCGGCGAGGTCGTAGAGTTCGAGCGCGCCGTCCTCGAAGAACTCGATGAGTTTCCAGTCGCCCTGCCGGATCGCGCTCGCGGGCGTGCTGTGGTGGTAGTGCGGCAGGTGCCAGTGGAGGGCGTCGCGGACCACGGGCGCGGCCGGGTCGCGCAGGTGAGCGACGAGGCTGACGCCGTCGAGCGGCTGGCGGGTGGAATCGGGCGGCATCACGCCGGCGAGGGCGAGGAAGGTCGGATAAATATCGTGGGTGCGCGCGGGCGTCGCGGACGTGCGGCCGGCGGGGACGGTGCCGGGCCAGCGGGCGACGGCGGGGATGCGGATGCCGCCTTCGTAGAGGGTGCCTTTCTCGCCGCGGAGCGGACGGTTGGAGGTGACGAGGCGGCCGCTCTGTTCGTGTTCGAGGCCGCCGTTGTCGGAGAGGAAGACGACGAGGGTGTTTTCGGCGAGCCCGGCCGCGTCGACCGCGGCGACGATGCGGCCGACGGAGGCGTCGAGTTCGGCGAGCAGGCCGGCGTAGAGCGGATTGCTCGGGTAGCCGGGCTGCGGGGTTTTGGCGGAGAATTTCTTTTCGAGCTCGGGAGTCGTGGAAAGCGGGATGTGGACGGCGTAGTGCGAGACCTGGAGGAGGAACGGGCGGGCGCGGTTTTCGGTGATGAAGGCGACGGCGCGATCGGTGAGAAATTCGGCGGTGCGCTGCGGCGCGGGCCGGGCCGGCGGGGCGGCGGGCTGGGTGTGGCCCTGGGTTTCCTGGGCGACCGTCCAGCCCTGGTCGGCGGGCGAGAAGCCGGCGCCGCCGAGGTGCCACTTGCCGAAGTAGCCGGTCGCGTAGCCGGCGCCGCGCAGCCGCTCGGCGAACGTCTCGACTTCGAGCGGCAGCTGCGACGGCACAACGGGGTCGGTGAGGCGGGCGAAGGGGCGGCGGTGGCCGGGGATGTGTTGGGTGATGCCGAAGCGGGCTTGATCCTGACCGCTCTGGAGATTGGCCCGGGTGGGGGAGCAGACGGGGCCGGCATAGAACTGGGTGAAGCGGAGGCCCTCGCGGGCGAGGCGGTCCAGGTGCGGGGTTTCGTTGAAGCGATTGCCGTAGCAGCCGAGGTCGGCCCAGCCGAGGTCGTCGGCGAGAATGAGAATGAGGTTGGGCGGGCGCGGCGGGACGGGGCCGGTCGCGGCCGCGCAAAGCCGGGCGCCAAGGAGCAGGCAGAAAGAAGAAAGGAGAAACGGGAGCAGGCGGCGCGGCATTGGGGCGGAGGAAAATTGGGAAACGGGGAAGAAAGACCGGGAAGACCGGGAAGACGCGGGAGACACAGAAGACGGGAAGGATCGAAAAGACGCGGGAGGCCGGCGAAACGCTGCGACGAGAGAGCCGCAGGCGCGATGGGAAAGGCACGGTGCCGGGCGCCGAATGTTGAGCGCGCAACGTCCCGGGGCGCATGCCGGATGCGGCGCTAGGCGCGTGCGCGCAGGGGCCGCACGCGACGTGGTGTGCGGGACCGACGGATACGGAGCGCGTGCCGGTGGAGGCCGGGCCGCGGTGGCCGACGCGTTACGGGCGGGTGCGGGGCGCGGCGACGATCGCGGCGAGGCGGGCCTTGAGGCGCTCGGCGATGTCCGGGTGCTGCGCGATGACGTTGTTCTTTTCGCCGGGGTCCTTGCTCAGGTCGTAGAGCTGGAACTGGGGCTGGGGCGTGCGCTGGAGCGTCTGCTCGACGATCTCGTTGTTGGCGAACTTGGTCTCGTAGCGGACGAGCTTCCAGTCGCCCTCGCGGAACCCGAAGTTGCCGGTGCCGCCGTTGTCCTGGGAGAGGACGAACTCGCGGCCCTTGGCGCCGGGGCGGCCGAGGAGCGCGCCGGAGACGTCCATGCTGTCGGTGCAGGCGTCGGCGGGGAGTGTCACGCCGGCGAGGGCGGCGAAGCTGGCGGCGAGGTCGATGGTGGTGACCATGGCGGGGGAGACGCCGGGCCGGATGGTGCCCTTCCAGCGGGCGATGAAGGGCGTGCGCGTGCCGCCCTCGAAGACGCTGTATTTGCCGCCGCGGAACGGACCGCCGGCGCGGTGATTGCCGCGTTTCTCGAGGGCGCCGTCCTTGTAGCCGTCGTCCATGACGGGGCCGTTGTCGGAGCACAGGATGACAAGGGTCTTCTCGGCGAGGCCGAGGCGGTCGAGGGTCTTCATGAGCTCGCCGACGGACCAGTCGAATTCGGCGATGGCGTCGCCGCGGAAGCCGAGGCCGGTCGTGCCCTGGAAGCGCTCGTGCGGCATGCGCGGCACGTGGATGTCGTGGGAGGCGAAGAAGAGGAAGAAGGGGTGGTTGCGGTTGGCCTCGAGCCAGGCGTTGGATTTTTCGACCCACTTGTCGCCGAGGTCCTCGTCGCGGAAACGGGCGGCGTGGCCGCCGGTGTAAAAGCCGATGCGCGAAATGCCGTTGTGGATGGTGGCGTTGTGGCCGTGCGACCAATCCATCTTGAGGGTGGAGCGGTGGGTGATGCCGGTGGGGTGATCGCCGGCGGGGGCCTTGTCGCCGACCCAGAGGGGGTCGCGGGGGTCGAGGTTGAGGACGCGGTCGCCCTCGACGTAGACCTGCGGGACGCGATCGTTGGTGGTGGGCAGGAGGAAGTTGTAGTCGAAGCCGATTTCGCGGGGGCCGGGGGCGATGGAGCCGTTCCAGTCGGGGCCCTTGCCCTCGAGGCCGAGGCCGAGGTGCCATTTGCCGATCACGGCGGTGCGGTAGCCGCCGGCCTTGGCGATGTCGGCGATCGTGAAGGTATCGGGCGGAACGACGAGGTGGCCGTTGGGCGGGGCGACGCCGGTGCCCTTGCGGCGGAAGGCGTAGTTGCCGGTGAGGAAGGAATAGCGGGTGGGGGTGCAGGTCGACGCGGAGCAGTAGCCGGAGGTGAAGCGGAGGCCCTCGGCGGCGAGGCGGTCGATGTTGGGCGTCTTGATCGCGGTGGCGCCGTTGGCGGAGATGTCGCCGTAGCCGAGGTCGTCGGCCATGATGACGATGACGTTGGGCTTGGGCGGGGCGGAGGTCGCGGCGGCGGCCGGGCGGACGGCGGAGAGGAGAACGGCGAAGGCGGAAAGGAGAAGCGGGAAGGAGCGACGCATGGGTGGATCGGGTGGGGGTTCCGGAGGACGGAGAGAACGAAGATCGGGCGGGAAGGCCAAAGGATTTCGCCGGGTAACCCGAACGGGGGAGCGGCGGGGCGAGGCGGCGGGGTCAGCGCTCGGACCAGGTGGTCTGGACGGCGCGACCGACGGGTTGCCACCAGGTGTCGAGTTTCGCGGCGAGGCGGGCGACGACGGCGGGGTTTTGCGCGGCGAGGTTCCGGTCTTCGTGCGGATCGGCGACGAGGTCGTAGAGCTGGGGGCGCAGTTCGTCGCGCGGATTGGACGAGGCGTAGCGGGCGCTGACCTGGCCGTCGTAGGTGAGGAGGAGTTTCCATTTGCCCTCGATGACCCAGCGGTAGACGAGGCTGTCGGCCGGGCGGTCGACGGTGACGACGTCGTGGGCGAACGTCTCGCCGTAGACGACCTCGCGGGGCGTGGCGGCGCCGGAGCGGAGGGCGGGGAGCAAATTCAGACCCGGGAGCGCCGCGGGCACGGGGAGGCCGGCGGCGGCGAGGGCGGTGGGGACGATGTCGATGCTGGAGCAGAGCTGGTCGCCGCGGGAGCCGGGGCGGATGACGCCGGGCCAGCTGAAGAGGGTGGGCTGGCGGATGCCGCCCTCGTTGGCGGTCTGTTTGGAGCGGGGCGCGTAGCCGGTGCCGTTGGGTTGCTGGATCCAGCCGTTGTCGGCGATGTAGACGACGAGGGTGTTGGAGGTGAGGCCCTTTTCGTCGAGGCGACCGAGGAGCTGGCCGCAGGTCTCGTCGAACCACTCGACCATGGCGTAGTATTTGGCGACGTGCTCGGAGGCGATGCCCTTGGCCTTGTATTTCTGGAAGAGGCGGTCGGGCGGCGTGTGCGGCGTGTGGGGCATGAACGGTGCATACCAGAGGAAGAACGGCTTTTTCTCGGCGACGGCGTGGTCGATGAAATTGAAGACGGGGTCGAGACCCTCGCGGCCGATCCTGAGGCCGTCGTCGCCGTGGCGGCCGCCGGGCGAGGGGAAGCCGCGCGTCATGCCGTGGGTGAAGCCGCCGCGCTGGTAGGAACCTTCCCACCACTTGCCGCTCTGGTGGCTGAGGTAGCCGGCGGCGGTGAGCAACTTGGGCAGCGAGGGGGAGCGGTCGTAGTTCGCGATGAGTTGTTCGCGCAGGGCGGCGTAGGCGGCCGGCTCGCCGGCGGGCCGGGCGGCGGCTTTGGCTTTCTTGCCCTTGGGCTGATCTTTCGCGGCCGGGGCGGGCGCGAGCATCTCGGGCAGAGCCGCCGGGTCGTTGCCGCTGATCTTGTGCTGGTGGGCGTAGAGACCGGTGGCGAAGGTCGCGAGCGCGGGGCGGCAGAGCGCGGTGGGGACGTAGCCGCGCGGGAAGGCGGCGCTGCGGGCAGCGAGACGGTCGAGGTGCGGGGTCTCGATCTGCGGGTGGCCCATGTAACCGTAGTCGGTCCACGCATGGTCGTCGGAAATGATGAAGACGATGTTGGGCCGCGCGGTCGTCTCCGCGGCCGCGGCGACGGGCGCGACGGCGCAAAGCAGGAGGCAGAAGGCGGAAAGCAGACGCGGACGGGAGCGGGTGCGGCTAAACATGGAGGGGGAAGACGCGAAGGACACGGAAGAGAGTGAGACGGGGAAGAGGGAGGGAACGAGAGGCGGACGGGGCGCGGTCAGTCGAGGAGCGTGAGGGTGACGCGGCGGAGGTCGGCCACGGATTTTCCGGGCACATCGGTGGCGCGGAGCGTGAGCGGGCCTTGGCCGGCGGGAAGGGTGACGACACCGAGCTTGAGCGGGCGGAATTCCTTCATCTGGGATTCGCCGACGGGGCGGGGCAAGGTGTCCTGGTTGGTGTAGAGCGGGGGATTCCAGGCGGGGGCGATTTTGCCGGAGAGCTTGGCGTCGCGGAAGGCGAGTTCGACGGTGGCGCCGGCTTCGGCGGCGGTGTAATCGAGCACGACCTCGTAGCGGCCGGCGGTGTGCACGTCGAGCAGCCAGACGAGGGAGTCGTCGCGCGACGTCCAGTTGACGAAGTAGGAGGAGTTGGGCGCGGAACTGCTGCGGCGCGCGCCGCCGCGGGGCTCGCCGTCCCGGGCTGGGAGCTGGGTGATGGGAAACTCGCGGTAGCCGACGGGAATGGGGCGCGGATCGACGGCATTGCCGCCGCCGCCCTGTTTCTTGCCGCCCTTGGCTTTCTTGGCGGCGGCGTCGCCGGGTGCGCCGTCGTTTTGGCGGAGCACATCGCGGCGGAAATCGGCGGCCGCGGTCGCGAGCCGGGCGGCGACGTCGGGGGCGGCGGAGTTGACGGGCTTGGTCTGGCCGAAGTCGGCGACCATGTCGAAGAGCTGGCCGGCGGCGTCGAGGCGGTGGGTCTGGGAGCGGACGCTGAGGTTGGGGCCCCAGGTGTTGAAGATGAGGCGGTCGGGCCAGTCGCCCTTTTGCCCGAGCAGGAGCGGGGTGAGATCGCGGCCGTCGAGGGGCTTGGTGCCGACGCGGGGGATGCCGGCGAGGGAGGTGAGCGTGGGCAGGAGGTCGACGGCACCGGCGATGCGGTCGACGCGCTGGCCGGCGGGAATCTTGGCGGGCCAGCGGAGGTAGCCGACGGAGCGGACGCCGCCTTCGTCGGTGCTGCCCTTGCGGTTTTTCATGCCGCCGTTCCAGCGGTGGGAGTTGGGGCCGTTGTCGGAGAAGAAAAAGACGATGGTGTTGTCGGCGAGTTTGAGGTCATCGAGGCGCTGCAAAATGCGGCCGACGTTCCAGTCCTGGTTTTCGATCATGGCGAGGGCGCAGCGGGTGTGGGCGGCGTCCTCCTGGTCGGCGGCGGTGGCGTGCTGCGTGAGCGGCTTGTTTTTGAATTTCTGCCAGTAGGCGTCGGGCACGGCCCACGGGGAGTGCGGGGTGGTGAACGGGACGAAGGCGAAGAACGGGCGGTCCTTGTTTTTGTCGATGAAGGCGAGGGCGCGGTCGGTGCAGACGTCGACGATGTAGCCGGAGGTGCGGACCATGCGGCCGTTGTCGTCGAGGGGCGCGTCGAAGTATTCGCCCCAGTGGCCGGAGGTGTGGCCGAGGTAGTCGTCGAAGCCGCGGGCCCTGGGGTGGTAGGGCCACTGGGTGCCGTTGTGCCATTTGCCGAAGGCGCCGGTGGCGTAGCCGGCGGCCTTGAAGGCGTCGGCGATGGTTTTCTCCGAGAGGTCGAGGCGCTCCTGGCCGGTGGAGACGCCGCGCACGCCGCCGCGGGCGTGCCAGCGGCCGGTGAGGAATTCGGCGCGGGTGGGCGAGCAGACGGGCTGGACGTAGAAGCGATCGAGCGAGACGCCGCCGCGGGCGATGCGGTCGATGTTGGGCGTGGCGACCTGGCCGTTGCCCGAGAAGCCGTAATCGCCCCAGCCGGCGTCGTCGGCGAGGAAGACCACGATGTTGGGCCGCGCCGCGGCGAAGGCGGCCGCCGGGCAGAGCAGCAAGGCGAAAGGCGAAAGGCGAAGGGCGAAGGAACGGCGCAATGACCGCAGGAGGTGGAGAAGGGACATGGGGCGGTGGCGGAAAGTCGGAAAATCGGGAAATTGGAGAATCGGGAAACGGGGCCGAGCGACGGCTACTGTTTCTTTTTCTTCTGTTTCTGCGCGGCGGCGGCTTCGGCGGAGCCGGGGCGGGGCGAGAGACGGCCGTCGGGTTGGGCGGCGTCGTAGGCGGGATTGGGCGAGGGGAACTTGGCGCCGACGTCGCGCTGCCAGGCGGCGAGCTCGGCGCGGAGGGCGGCGACGCGGGCGGGTTCGCGGGCGGCGAGGTCGACGGTCTCGCCGAGGTCGGCGGCGACGTCGAAGAGCTCGATGCGGTCCTGCTCGAACCAATGGATCAGTTTGAAATTGCCGCGGCGGACGGCGGCGGCGGGCGCGCCGCCCTGGTTGCCGTAGTGCGGGTAGTGCCAGAAGAGGGCGCGATCGGGGGCGGGTTGGCCGCGCAGGATCGGGCGCAGGCTCACGCCGTCGAGCCGTTGGCCCGGGGCGGGTGCGGCGCCGGCGGCGTCGAGCAGCGTGGGAAAGAGGTCGGGGCTGCTGATGGGCGCGGCGATGACGGAACCGGGCGCCGAGACGCCGGGCCAGCGGACGATCCAAGGCTCGCGGATGCCGCCCTCATACATCCAGCCCTTGCCGCCGCGCAGCGGGAGATTGGAAGTGGGCCAACCCTCGCTGGTGGAGAGGCCGCCGTTGTCGCTGGTGAAGATCACGAGCGTGTTGTCGCGGAGGCCGTGGGCCTCGAGGGCGGCGAGCACCTGGCCGACGGCGAGGTCCATGGCTTCGACCATGGCGGCGTAGACGGCGTGTTCCTGGACGTGGCGCACATCGCGCGGGCCTTCGCGGCCCCATTTTTCCTGCAGGCCCAGGCGGGCGCGTTTCTCCTCGTATTTTTTCAGGAGGTCGGGGCGGGCCATCAGCGGCGTGTGGACGTCGTAGAACGAGTAGTAGGCGAACCACGGGCGGTCTTTGTTGGCGGCGATGAACTTGGCGGTCTCGCGGGCGAGGCGTTCGGGCAGGTGCTCGCCCTCCGGGCCGTCGGCGAGGCGGGGATTGCCGTAGGGGGAGAAGTAGCGCTTGCCGCCGTAGGGGCCGCCGCGATCGATGCCGCCGAGGTTGTGGTCGAAGCCCTGGTTCTCGGGCCACCAGCCCTCGGGGCCGAGGTGCCATTTGCCGGCGAAGAAGGTGGCGTAGCCGGCGGCCTTGAGGGACTTGGCGAGCGTGGGTGTCTCGAGGGTGAGGCGGTCGGCGTAGGGCGCGGGGCGGAGCTTGGTGTTGCGTTTCCAATCTTCGGGTTTCGCGGGGGCGCCGATATAGTCGGTGATGCCGGTGCGCTGGGGCCATTGGCCGGTCATGAGGGCGGCGCGGGTGGGCGAGCAGACGGGGCAAGCGGCGTAGCCGTCGGTGAAGCGGGCGCCTTCGCGGGCGAGGCGATCGAGGTGCGGCGTCTCGTAGAACGTGCTGCCGTAGCTCCCGAGGTCTTGGCGGCCGAGGTCGTCGGCGAGGAAGACGAGGATGTTGGGCGGGCGCGCGGGCGCGGCGGCGCGGGCGAGCGACGGACAAAGAAGCAGGAAGAAAGTGGAAAGAAGAAACGCGGTGCGGCGCATGGGCGGAAAGGCGGAGGGGCAGAAGGCGAAAGGCGGAAGGCGGAAAACGGGAGAAGCGGGGCGAGGGGCGTCAGCGTTGTTTGCGGGCTTTTTTCTGGAGGGGGAAGTCGGGGTTTTCGGTGCGGGCCGAGTCGAGCAGGGCGGCGAGGCGGGCGGCCACGGCGGGCTCGGCGGCGGCGACGTCGGTGGTTTCGCCGAGGTCGCGCCCGAGGTGGTAGAGCTGACCGGGGCGATCGGGGGCGAGGCGGACCATTTTCCAATCACCCTGACGGACGGCCTGGAGCGGGGCGGCCTCCCAGCAGTGGAAGGGTCGGCGGCGTTGGTCGGCGGCGGGCCGGCCGAAGAGGGTCGGGACGATGGAGACACCGTCGAGACCGGCGGGGACAGGCGCGCGGCCGAGCTCGGCGAAGGTCGGGAAAAGGTCGGCGAAGTCGGCGACGTGAGTCGAGACGCCGGGGGCGATGCGGCCGGGCCAACGGGCGAGGAAGGGGACGCGGATGCCGCCTTCCCAGAGGGTGAACTTGAGGCCGCGGAGGGGGCCGTTGCTGTCGAAGAACTCGGGGTCCTGGCCGCCGGCGGTGATGGGACCGTTATCGCTGGTGAAGACGACGAGGGTGTTGGCGGAGAGTTTGAGCTCGTCGAGGAGGTCGAGGATGCGGCCGACGTCGCGGTCGAGGCGCGAGATCATGGCGGCACGGACGGCGCGGGGTTGTTTTTGCGCGATGTAGGTTTTGCTGCCGGGGAAGGCCTTGGGTTCGGGCCAGCGGCCGCGGTAGTCGGCGAGGCCGTCGGCGGGCACGTCGACCTCGGCGTGCGGCAGGGTGAAGGCGGCGTAGAGAAAG
>JACCEC012956969.1_pt1 | contig 14344 bp, 11 predicted proteins | sample 7450121 | NCBI WGS metagenome assembly JACCEC01 (sample SAMN15323455, study PRJNA562643) | freshwater metagenome | isolation source: river surface water | place: USA:Blue River Watershed | collected 2017-08-18 | reverse complement strand
GTTGCGCGTGATCGCCGGGCTCGAGCAACCCGACCACGGGCAAGTGATCCTGGACGGCGAAGACGCGTCGGTGCAGCACGTGCGCGAGCGCCAGGTTGGCTTCGTGTTCCAGCACTATGCGCTGTTCCGGCACATGAGCGTGTTCGAGAACATCGCCTTCGGCCTGCGCGTCAAGCCGCGCCACCTGCGTCCGTCGGACCGCGAGATCCGCGACAAGGTGATGCAGCTGCTGTCACTGGTGCAGCTCGACTGGCTCGCGGACCGTTATCCGGCGCAGCTGTCGGGTGGCCAGCGCCAGCGTATCGCGCTCGCGCGCGCGCTGGCGATCGAGCCCCGCGTGCTGTTACTCGACGAGCCCTTCGGTGCGCTGGATGCGAAGGTACGCAAGGAATTACGCCGCTGGCTGCGCCGCCTGCATGATGAGTTGCACGTGACCAGCATCTTCGTCACGCATGATCAGGAAGAAGCGCTGGAGGTGGCCGACCGCGTCGTACTGATGAACAAAGGCCGGGTCGAGCAGGTCGGCACGCCCGACGAGGTGTACAACCATCCGGCGTCGCCGTTCGTTTACGGTTTTCTGGGTAATGTGAACCTGTTCCACGGTCGCGTGAACGAGGGCGTGATGGCTGCCGCCGGTGCGTCGCTGGCCGCGCCCGACCATCACCATGCGCGCGACGCCGCCGGTATTGCCTATGTGCGTCCGCATGAACTGGATGTCGACGTCTATGTGCCGGGCGGCGAGGGCATTGCTGCGCAGCTGCAGCGGGTGCATGCGATCGGACCACTCGCACAGCTGGAACTCGTGCGCAGTGACGATGGCAGCCTGATCGAAGCCCAGTTGCCCGCGGAACGTTTCGAGAGCTTGAAGCTCGAGACCGGCGCGAAGGTGCTGGTACGCCCGCGACGTGTGCGCGTGTTCCTGCAAGACGCGGCCTGATACCGGACCGCACCGATGAATTTTCAGCAGCTGCGCTCCGTGCGCGAAACCGTGCGACAGGGCTTCAGCCTGACCGAGGTCGCGAACGTGCTGTTCACCTCGCAACCGGGAGTGAGCCGCCAGATCCGTGAGCTGGAAGAGGAACTGGGCGTGGATATCTTCGAGCGCAACGGCAAGCGGCTGACCGGCCTGACCGAGGCGGGCAAGGATGTGCTTCAGGTTATCGAACGACTGCTGCTCGAAGCCGAGAACCTGCAACGGGTAGGCGAGACCTACGCGGGTACGGACACGGGAACGCTGTCGGTCGCGGCCACGCACACGCAGACACGCTATGTGCTGCCGCGCGCAGTGCAGCATTTCCGCAGCAGTTATCCGCTGGTGAGGATCGCGCTGCAGCAGAGCGCGCCCGAGCATATCGCCGAGTGGGTGTTGTCCGGCAAGGCGGACATCGGCATTGCTACCGAAGGCTTGTCGCGCTTCGATGAGCTGGTGTCCTTTCCCTGCTACGAGTGGCATCACGTGGTCGTCGTGCCGGACGGCCATCCGCTGCTGAAAACGAAGCGGCTGTCGCTCGACGAGCTTGCCGCTTTTCCGCTGATTACCTATGACAAGGGCTTCACCGGTCGCAGCCATATCGACGAGGCCTTCCGGGCAAACGCGATCGAGCCCGACATCGTGCTGACCGCGATGGACTCGGACGTGATTCAGCAGTATGTGTCGCTGGGTCTGGGCGTGGGCATTGTGGCGTCGATGGCGGCCGAGCACCTGCCCGACGGCTTGCGTGCGATCCCCGGCAGCCATTTGTTTGCCACTAACGTCACGCGCATCGCCGTGCGGCGCGGCGCCTTCCTGCGCGAGTACGCAGTCGATTTCATCCGCCAGCTGGCACCGCGGGTCACCCTCGATGAGCTCTCGCAAGTGGTCAGCTGGCGCCGTCAGTCCTGACGCTCCCCGGTTCGCATTTCTTCCGCCTCCCGGTATAGTGCGGAGGCGCGATTGTCATCGCGCCTTATAAATAAAACAATATTCTCGGGAGACTTCGATGATCCGCCACGCCCTGGCTCGCCTGCTTGCGGGCCTGTCCCTGCTGTTCGCTATTGCCTTGCCGGCGTCCGCAGCCGACAGTTATCCGACCCGACCGATCACCCTCATCGTTCCCTGGGCGGCCGGCGGTGGCACGGATGCGGTGGCGCGCATCATCGGCTCACTACTTGAAAAAGAGCTCGGCCAGCCGGTCAATGTGGTCAACCGCACCGGTGGCAACGGTGTCGTCGGCCATGCCGCGATTGCGTCTGCGCCGGCGGATGGCTACACACTGGGGATGATCACCGTCGATATCGCGATGGTGCACTGGGTAGGCCTGACACCGCTGACACCGCGCGACTTCACGCCGATCGCGCTGATGAACATCGATTCGGCGGGCGTCACCGTGCGCGCCGATTCGCCGCACAAGACCATGGACGATCTCGTCAAGGCGATCCGTGCAAACCCCGGCAAGCTGAAGGCCTCGGGCGCAGGGCAGGGCGGTATCTGGCATCTCGCGTTGGCGGGCATGCTGAAAGACCTGAAGATCGAGGCGGCGAGCGTGCCCTGGGTGCCGTCAAACGGTGCAGCGCAGGCGATGAATGATCTGGTGGCCGGTGGTGTCGAGTTCGTCACCTGTTCATTGCCCGAGGCGCGCGCGCTGATCGATGCCGGCAAGGCGCGTCCGCTGGTGCTGATGTCGGACAGGCCGTCGGCGCTGTATCCGACTACACCGCTGCTCAAGGCGGCGACCGGCAGCAACTGGTCGATCGGCGCATGGCGCGGCATTGGCGGGCCGAAGAACCTGCCCGCCGATGTGCAGGCCAAGGTCGGTGCCGCACTGAAGAAGATCTACGACAGCAAGGAGTATCAGGGCTTCATCGCCAATCGCGGTTTCGGCCTCGCCTACGCCGACGCCAAAGGATTCGAGCAGTTCATGGCCAAGAGCGATGCGGACATGGGCGCGGTGATGAAAGCCGTCGGTCTGGCCAAATAGGAGCGGCGATGAAGCTCAATGACGCCGTCAGCGGCGCGGCTCTGCTCGCGCTCGCACTGGCCATCCTGTTCAATGTCAGCAGTTATCCGGCGATCCCCGGGCAGAGCGTGGGCCCGGCAGTGTTCCCGGCGGTGCTGGCCGTCCTGCTCGCGATCTGTGCCGTGCTGCTGATCATCAAGGGGATGGCGGTATCGAAGGAACAGGCATGGGTCACGCTCGGCGACTGGATGAAGTCGCCTTACCACCTGCGTAATTTCGTGGTGACGATTGCCTGTCTCGGCTTTTACCTTATCGCGTCCGAATCGCTCGGTTTTCTGGTGTGCGGCGCGGTCATTCTGGCGGCGATGTTCTGGGCCTTGTCCGTGCGCCGTGCGCTGATCCTGCCGCTGGCCGTGCTGATCACGCTGGTGATCCACACCGTGTTCTACAAAGGCTTGCGCGTGCCCCTGCCCTGGGGTGTGATGCTGCCGCTGCAGTGGTAAGGGGGACACGATGACTGCTGCCGTCTGGATGCAGGCCCTGGGGATGGTGTTCGACCCCTATGTGCTGCTCGTGATTTTGTGCTCGGCCTTGTTCGGCCTGTTCGTCGGCTGCATCCCCGGGCTGACCGCAACGATGGCGACCGCGCTGCTGGTGCCAATGACGTTTTTCATGCCGCCCGTGCCGGCAGTGGCGGCCATCGTGACCGCGACGGCGATGGCGATCTTTTCCGGCGATATTCCCGGCGCGCTGCTCCGCATCCCCGGGACGCCCGCCTCGGCAGCCTATGCCGATGAGGCCTATCAGCTGACCCTCAAAGGTCAGGCTGAGGTCGCGCTCGGGGCGGGGCTGGTGTTCTCTGCGATTGGCGGCCTGTTCGGCACCGTGGTGCTGATCCTGTTCTCGCCCTCGCTGGCGGAGTTTGCGCTGAAGTTCTCTTCGTTCGAGTATTTCTGGCTGATGATCCTCGGTCTGTCCGGCGCGATCTTCATCGGCAACAGCAGTTTGCTCAAAGCCTCGGTCTCGCTGGTGCTGGGCCTGCTGATCGCCTGCATCGGGCTGGAGAATCCGGCCGCGCATCCGCGGTTCACGTTTGGCCTGCCCGAGCTGATGAGTGGTGTTGAACTGATCCCGATGATGGTCGGGATGTTTGCGATATCCGAGCTGCTCCGCTATGTGACCAATCTCGATCCGCCGGCGAAGATACTGACCGAGAAGATCGGTAACATTTTTTCAGGCATCTGGGCGATGCTGGTCCGGTATCCATGGCAGCTGCTGCGCGGCAGTGTGCTCGGCACGGTCATCGGCATACAGCCCGGTGCCGGCGCTGACATGGCCGCATGGATGAGCTATGCAACCAGCAAGAAATTCTCGCGCGAGCCCGAGAAATTCGGCACCGGTCATGTCGAGGGCGTGGTCGAGTCGGGCGCGGCCAATAATTCCGCGCTGGCCGGCGCGTGGATACCGGCGATCGTGTTCGGCATTCCCGGCGATTCGATCACGGCGATTGCCATCGGCGTGCTCTACCTGAAGAACATGAACCCCGGGCCGACGATCTTTATCAACAACCCCGAGAACATCTACGCGATCTTCATCGTGTTCCTGCTCGCGAATCTGGTGATGCTGCCGCTGGGCTGGCTGACGGTGCGGCTGGCCACCAAAGTGCTGAAGGTCGCGCGCAATATCCTGATGCCGACCATCCTGCTGTTTTGCATCGTCGGCGCTTTCGCGGTCACTAACTCCGTGCTGGGCGTGGTACTGATCCTCGTCTTTGGCATCGCGGCCTTCCTGATGGAGGAGAACGGATTCCCGGTCGCACCTGCGATCCTCGGGGTCGTGCTGGGCAAGATGCTGGAAGAGAATCTCGTCACCTCGATGATCAAGTCGGATGGCGATCCTTATGTGTTTTTCACGCGCCCGATAGCGATGTGGCTGGCGCTGGCCACGCTGGTGATCGTGCTGTGGCCGGCGGTCAGCTGGCTGCTGAAACGCCGTACGCCTGCCACGGCCTTGTCCTGAAGGCATCAGCGGCGGGGGCGAATCCTTTTCACTGCATAATACCCAGGCAAATCAATATGACGCTGTCGCATGTAAAAATAACAAGCTTCTCATGCGGAGACATTAGCCGGTTGCCATCACGCTGATCGCCCGGGTAAGGGCAGTAAAACGGTACCGGTACCGTTTGATAATAAAATGAGGGCGGCACCGGGAGACACCGTGCCGCTGACCACAGGAGAAAAAATGTTCGCATTGTTCGTTTTCGTGATTTCCCTCCAGCAGGAGATCAATGTATCCAATCACCTCAGCCGTCAGGATTGCGAGGTTGCCTCTGTGGCCATCCAGAAGAGCGAGGATGTCAAGAGCACCCGCTGCGAATTCTTCAAGCCCAAGGCCGTGGAAGAAGGATTCTGATCGCGACATGGTGCTGAGGGCAGTACCTTCGGTAGCTCACTGGCGGGACGCGTACACGCTGACTGTCAGCGCGTTGGCTCTGCTGTTGGTGGCGTCCGCTGCGACAGCCGCCGACCTCAGGATCAAGCCGCCGATGAATAGTTTCAAGAAGTCCTATCAGTGCCGCTATGATGGCTATCGCAAGTTTGGGTCAGTCATCCGGTTTTCGTCGGACGGCGATGAGAAGCGCGTGTACTTCAAGATCGACAACAGCTGGACCATGGATGGCAAACAGCGACTGTTCCGGAAAAGCTTCAAGACCGGCCCGCTGACGCAAGACGGCAAGCAGTATCCGGAGCGCTTCATCAATGCGATCTTCGATGTCGATGAAGGCATACTGACGCGCGAGCATGGTTTTGTCGGCAGCCCGGTGGACTACATTTCATATTACGAATGTGGGGACATTCACTGATAGTCGCTGATTTTTGCTGATATTCAGCGATATCGGGGCAGGGTGCATCAGTAGTTCGTACCCGTGCGTATACATGTATCCATGCGTATCCATGCGCACCCCATGGCAACAGCTCAGAATAACAAACCAGCGCCTGAGCCACAGGTGCATTACAAGGAGACACACCATGTTCGCATCGCCCCTGAAACGTCTGATCACCGCCGTTGCTGCCTTGTCGCTATGCCTGTTCAGCCTGAGCGCGGGCGCGCAGGTCATCGAGCGCAAGACACTGAGTCTTGAGGCGGCAAACAAGATCATTGCCGGCGCCATCGCCGAGGCGAAGGCGAACAACTGGCTGGTGAACATCGCCATCGTCGATGAGGCCGGGCATCTGCTGAGCTTTCAGCGCATGGATGGCTCGATTTACGGCAGCGTCGATGTCGCGATTGGCAAGGCGCGTACGGCGTCCCTGTTCCGTCGTCCGACCAAGGTGCTGGAAGAGGCCGCAAAGACCCGGCCGGCGATCGTCACGCTGCCGAATGGCGTGCTGATGCAGGGCGGTGTGCCCGTCATCGTCAATGGCCAGACCGTGGGCGCGATAGGCGTCAGCGGTGTCACCTCGCAACAGGACGAACAGATTGCCGAGGCGGGCATTCGCCATGCTGGCTTCTCCCAGTAAAAAAGCGCACCCCGGCCCGTCCATCCTGGATCGGTGAATTCTTGCCAGCGGCATAGTGATGGCCGGGGGAAGGCTGGCCGACAGACGCATCGCCGGGGAAATCAACCCGGCCTGCCTCGCATCATGAAATTCTCTCTGGTTCGCCGGCTACTGGCCGCAGTTTGTCTGCTCTGCGCTGGCCTGCCGCTGCTCGCCACGGCCGGAAATCTTGCCAGAGCCGATATCGAGCGAATGGTCGACTATTTCTATGTGGTCGGCGAGATTCAGCCGGACCTTCCGGTCTATCCGCTGTTCGTCAAAGATCCAGCCAACCCGGAGGCGAAACCCGAGCTGAAGGCCTACGTCTTCGAGACCCTCGACTTCGCGCCGGTGCGTGGATACAGCGGCAAGCCGATCAATCTGCTGATCATCATGGACTTGTCGGGTAATTTTCTGAAAGTCCGCCTGCTGGATCACAAGGAACCGCTGTTCCTCGATACGGCAGGCGTGCTGAAGCTGGAGCGATTCGCCGCGCAGTACAAGGGGCTGTCCACGCGTCACAGCGTCGAAATCGGCCCGTACAACGATCCCGGCCTGCGTGATGAGACGCTCGCGCATGTCAAAGGCGTACAGCAGGGTACGATCTCCGTGAAGGCCATCAACCGCGCGATACTGACTGCGGCCGCGGCTGTGGCTACAGGCAAGCTGAGAGCCGGCACGGCAGAGATCACGGCGTCGACCTTGCCCGTCCCGCCTTCTGAGAAGCCAGGACCGGTATCCCGCGATACAAAAGACGCTGCAGAGACCAAACCGTCCATAGCACTCGACTCGCCGACGTCGGACACGCCCGGGACGCGCACTGCGCCCGGTGCGGCAGAGGCTCTATCCGCAGCAGACAAAGCACCGCGCCCCACGACCGGAGCGAACAATCACCCGCCGCCCGTCGATGCTGGCTTGCTGGCCGGGCAGGGACGCGATGAGCCACTCGACACTCGTGATACACCCTCGCCAGCAGCGACCATCTCAGCGCCTGCAGCCCTGTCCACTGTGGAGAGCGTGCCCGGGACCCGCGTGGGCAGCGCCGATCTGCCGGACTGGCTGGACAGCTGGCAATCGCGCAGTGCGCACATCGCGATCCTGCTCGCAGGACTGGTGGTGCTGAGCCTGGCCTTGTTTGCGCAGCGACGTTTCAGCGCGGATCGCGACAGGATGCGCCGACTGCGCACGCTCTACCTGCTATTCACCGTGGGTTTCATTGGCTGGACGGCGCAAGGCCAGCTAACGATCGTGAACATCACGGCCGCAATCGAGTCCTTGGCGTCGGGTGGTGATCTCAGTTTTCTGATGCATGACCCGATCACGGTCGTGCTGTGGGTATTCGTGGGAGTGACGCTGCTGGTCTGGGGGCGGGGTACGTTTTGCGGCTGGCTCTGCCCGTTCGGTGCGCTGCAGGAGTTGATCAGCCTGCTCGCAAACGTGGTCGGCGTACGGCAGCGTCGTCTGCGCGCAGCGCTCGACGCGCGGCTGAAGTGGCTAAAGTATCTGGTGCTGGCCGTGATCCTGATCTCGCTGTATGCGGCGCCGCCTGTGGCAGAACTGGCCACCGAGATCGAACCCTTCAAGACTGCTATCAGCCTGTATTTTGTGCGTGACTGGCCCTATGTGCTGTGGGCAGCAGCGTGCCTTGCTGCAGGCGTGGTCGTATATCGCGGCTACTGTCGCTTCCTGTGCCCGCTGGGCGCAGCGCTGGCCTCGGCCGATGTGTTGCGGCGCTGGTCGTGGATACCGAGACGGGAGGCCTGCGGCACGCCGTGCCAGACTTGTCGCCATCGTTGCGAGTATCAGGCGATCTCTTCCGAGGGCGCGATCACTTACCGAGAATGTTTTCAGTGCCTCGACTGCGTGTCGATCTATCAGGATCCGCAACGCTGCCTGCCGCTGATCAGGGAACATAAGCGCAGCAAGGTAGTGCAGATCGTTCAGGCCTGAGCATTGCGACTGGCATCAGACAGGTGTGATCCCCGGTTACATGGATCCGGTGTACGGTGCATTGCCGATGAATTCGAATTTTCTTCTGTCTCTCTCGGCTATGTATTCTTCAAAGATCTGCCGGGGTGCAGTAACCATGTTGTCGAAGACCTGATCGACACCATCGAGCTTCGAGCCCATATAACCTGTGCTGTATTGCTGCATCCTCACCCTGGACTCGTCATGAAAGGCCATGGTCGCCAGCTGCAGTTTCTGCAGAGGAGTTTTTTCTGCATCGGGGTCGGGGACGCGGCCTATGGTGGCGATCTGAACCGCCAGCGTCTTCGCCTCCGTGTCGAGCTGACCCGTGCGGTCCTTTCCGCTCTTGCAATTAAACGTGGTACCGCCGCCGAGGATAAAGCTGAGTACAGCAAGCCGTGATGCCATCTTGTATGGATCGTTGCCGGCAGCTTTGTATTTTTTGCCGAGATAAATGTCCGAAATCTGTCTTGAGAGTTCGATCACTACGTCGATGTTGTGCTGTATCTCTTCCCGGATGTTGGGATCCTTCTCACTCGTCAAGCGTTCAAGTTGCGATTTGACATGGTCATCCACAAGTGAGGGGGCAGTTGCTTTGGATTTGTCGATGCCGACCAGACGCTGTAGTGAGGCATGATTATTGTGCTTGTTTGAATGTTCGAAGCCACTGACCGATTCTCCTACTACAGATGATTTTGTCGCTGGATTGAATGCATTGATATTCACCCCAAAATTGAATGTGAGAATTGTGCCCTGAACGGTCTTGCCATTCACGACGAATCCCCCGGCATTAATTTCTTGTTGTAAGTCATTCCAGGCCCTTGTCTGGATTTCCAGCATCTGCCGCTCATTAAATCCGTCGAGCTTGATCTTATCAAATAGTTTCTGGCGAAGGTTGTCCGGCGTGAGGAGTGATATCGAGCTCAGAAGTATGGGTTTGTTCTCTGCAATGCGTCGGCGCATTTCCGGATTCCGTTCTATCTCCATCAGAAGCGTTACGCGCGCTCGATTCAGTGCGCCTTGTTCACGAAGGATGAGTTGCAGTTCCTCGCTCTTGATAACAATCTTTGCGAGCGCAGCATTATTTTCAGGAGTTTGATTCTTCAGTAAAAATTCTGCAAAATCTTTTACGCGATCGCGTGCCTCGTCCTTACTCAGATGAGAAAAATTGACGTTTTTGTTGAAGAAATGTTTTTCAAAAATCTTTTTTCCGTCGCTAGTGTTAACCAGATATTCGGTGATCGTGTCTAGTGCTTTGGAATAGTTCTGGTTGACAAACCAGGACTTACTGACTTCTGGGGAAGCTGTCGCCGAGTCATCTCCCATGCTCACCTGAGTCGGGTGCAAAATACTCTGGCCAATAAGGTATCGGGCAAGCTCGGCTACCTCTGCATCGTCTTTTTTCTTCAGCGTACTTTCAGTATGGCCATAGGGATCGAGGACACCTTGGCGTGTTGCTCCGAAAACCAGTTTTCCATCCACGCTCACTGACGTATGTGCTGCCATGGTCGGATTTTTTACTTCCTGAGTGCCTCTGGATCGAATGCCACCGGTGGAGACTTTTTTATTTCCTTTTTCGTCAATAGTGACAGGATTTTTCAGATCATTGAAATGATCAGGCTTGATCGGCGAGTCATCAGACAGAATTTTGACTCTGGAGGTGTCTGTCATCACGGTTCCCTGACATACCAGCTCGGTGGTCACCGCCGTGGTCGTTACCAGCCCCTCATTCGATATCGCTACAGGCATGGTGATATCACTGGTGACCGGCGCCCAGTCCTGATGGCTCAGCACATGGTTAAGTGACTCTCCGAATGCCTTATCTACATCACTGATCCCTTCGGCCTGCGAGATTAATCGCATCAGTAACGTACGTTCGGTGAATTCATCCAGATGGATGGATTCGGCAATGGCCTCAAATTCTTTATCTGATTTAGCGTTGCTCAATTCGGCCAGCAGATGATTCGTTGCTTTTGTCACTGCAACGTTCTGCTTTTGTACCTTGGCATAGTTTAATTTTTGTAATGGATTTGCCGGTCCGGCTTTGCCGAGCAAGCTGAGCGCATCATGATTTTTCGGATCTTCTGCGATGTTGTCTAGAACAACTTTTCTTTTCTCGATGAATTTTAGTAGTGCGCTGGTAACCGGCTGATCAGCCCTGCCCGAGTCACGCAAGGCCTTTTCTGCCGCTTCCAACTCTTTCTTTTTTGCAAAGCAAATATTCTTAACAGCAGTGGGCGACTGGTAGGCCTCCAGCGAGTGCTTCAGCCCCTCAAGATCTTGCTTGCTTCGGTGGAGCAGCTCATGGGCATTATCAAGCTCTATAAGCTTGGACACTTTGACTTTTGCCTTTCCGCTGACTGCGCTATACCGCGTATCGATGTCCGATAAAGCTTTTGTGAGTTCTGCGAGTGCTGCGTCGCAGTCGGCAATCTGATCTTTTATCGGCTTATCAAATGAGAGACCTCGAAGAATCAGCTTGTTTGCCTGCTTGACGGGCCCCGGTACGACGCTCATCGCGCCAGCCCTTGTTTCTGCTGGCGGCATATCAGTCATGCTCGTCGTGGAGGATTCCGCTTTCAAGCGTGCATTGATGTTGCTCGTTAGTGCGATAAGGAGAGTTTTCAGCTCGGACTCTACCGAAGACCGGATTTTGGCTTCCTGCTTCGATGCGGCATCATTTTTCTTGCCTTCGAGCGATTTTATGTGCGTTCTGTTCGTGAGAGACAGCGTCGCCTGCCTCAACAGCTTTCTTGTCTCTATAAGTTGTTGTCGTTGGCTCTTGGGGGTGGTGTGCTCATTATTTTCAAGGTCATGCAACATCACTAGAGCATCCTTGATATGAGTGGTAACAGTTCGCAATCGCTGATCATGCTTTGCCGTCAGCTTCTCGATCCCGGAAAACAGATGACGGATACTGTCATTCGAATTTTTTATCAATGTCTCGTTTGGATTACTATCCGTTGCCGGATTCTTGGCCACGTCAGTGGCCGTGCGCATATCTGCAGAATCTGGAGGCGGCGCTAGCTCTTGTACGGTTTTTATCTCCTTGGCGGCATCAATCGATGGCGTCGAGGATGGCATTGCTGGTATTGTCTGGCTCTGGACGCGCATGGCTGTCTCCGCGAATAGCTGCGCCGTCAGGCTCGGTCTTCCCTGCCTGATGGGCTGACACTTGTTCGCCTAGTATGGCTTCACGGAGATCTGTCGAATTGCAGCGCGTGTGCTATGCGGTGCGCTATCCAGTGCACTACGGCCGCGTGTCGGCCGTGTCACAGCAGGCGCGCGCAATTTCGTGCGGGCGGGTACCGGATGCAGAACCCGCTGCGTGGGGATGGAAGGGAAGGGGCGGTGGAGCTGGTGGTTCAGCTCACCAGGTTCTGGGGTTTTCCAGCAATGCAGGCTTCGACATTGTCGATCAGCTGATCAGCGAGAAACTGCATCGCGCCATCCGATGCCCAGGCCACATGGGGGGTAAGAATGAAGTTCGGCATCCTGAGCTCGAGCAGGGGGTTGCCTTCCTTCGGGGGTTCTTTGGTCAGCACATCAAAACCGGCCCCGGCAATCAGGCCTGTCTCCAGCGCCACTCTCAACGCCTGCTCGTCCACCAGACCACCGCGCGCGGTATTGATCAGGATGGCGCTGCGTTTCATTTTTCTGAACTGCTCAAGGCCGATGAAGTTGCGGGATTCCGGTGTCAGCGGGCAGTGCAGAGAAATGATGTCGGACTCGGCAAACACGGTGTCGGGATCGGTGAATTCCACACCCGGCGCCTTGGGCGGCGGATGATCGGCGAACAACACGCGCATGCCCAGCGCGCGTGCGATGGCGGCTGTGGCCTGTCCGAGCGCGCCTTCACCGAAAATGCCCAGCGTGCTGCCATGCAGGTCCTGTATCGGATGATCAAAGAAACAGAACTGATCCTGCGCCTGCCAGCGTCCGCGCAGCACGTCCTCCCGGTAGGCGATCAGGCTGCGGCGCAGCGCAAAGATCATCGCGAACGTGTGCTCGGGCACCGTGTGCACTGCATAGTTGCGAATGTTCGCTACGGCGATACCGCGCTCGCGGCAGGCGTCGATGTCGATCACGTCGTAGCCGGTCGCGGCGACGGCGATCATTTTCAGCGCAGGTAACTGCTCGAGCGTCGCGCGACGGATCGGCACCTTGTTGGTGATCGCGATCGTCGCGCCGCTCAGGCGGCTGGCGACGTCGCTTTCCAGTGTCTGCGCATGCTCTTCCCACTGATGCGGGAAGGCCGGGCGACGGACATCAGCCTTTAACGACTGCCGATCGAGAAAGACTATGCGTTCCATGCGTGTCCTTGTGCTGATTGACATTGCCGCGCACCAGCAGTCCGGCCGGGGCGTTGTGGTGGCGCCAGTACTCGCCGGCGGCCGCAACGCCGCTGCCCGGTGTGACGGCGATGCCGCAGTCGAGCATCGCCATCTCGGCGCCTGCGATGGCGGCCATCAGGTGCACTTCATTCATATCGCCCAGATGACCGATACGGAACAGCTTGCCGGCGACCTTCGACAGGCCGGCACCCAGCGACACGTTGTAACGGTTGTAGGCCTGCGCGATCACCTCGGCGCCATTCACGCCCTCCGGTACCATCACCGCCGACACGGTATCGGAATACCACTTGGCTTCCTTTGCGCAGAGCTTCATTCCCCAGCCCTTGGTCACCGCAGCGCGCACGCCTTCAGCGAGGTAGTGATGGCGGGCGATGATGTTGTCCAGACCTTCTTCCTCGATCATCTTCAGCGACTCGATCAGGCCGTACATCAGCGACAGTGCCGGCGTGTACGGGAAGTAGCCGGTCGCATTCGCGTTCAGCATGTCGTTCAGGTCGAAGTAGCAGCGCTTGAGCTGTGCGGTATGGCGCATCTCGAGTGCCTTCGGGCTGGCGCAGAGTATGCCCAGACCGGCCGGCAGCATCAGGCCTTTTTGGGAACCGGACACGGCCATGTCCACGCCCCAGTCATCGAAACGAAAATCGATCGAGCCGAGCGAGGACACCGCATCGACGAATAGCAAGGCCGGATGCCGCGCCTCGTCGAGCGCCTCACGCACGCCGGCGATGTCCGAGGTGACGCCCGTGGCGGTCTCGTTGTGGCAGGCCAGCACGGCCTTGATGCTGTGGCTGGTGTCGGCCTTCAGGATGTCCGCGTACTGCTGCAGCGGCACACCGGTGCCCCAGTCGCAGTCGATGATCTGCACATCCAGGCCGAGGCGGGTGCACATGTCGATCCACAGATGGCTGAACTGACCGAAGCGGGCAGCCAGTACCTTGTCGCCCGGCGACAGGGTGTTAGTGACTGCCGCTTCCCAGCAGCCGGTGCCGGAAGAGGGGAACACAAAGGGCGTGCCATGCTCGGTGCGGAAGACTTTTTTCAGTCCGGGCATGATCTCCCGCGTGATCGCGGGGAAGCTCGGCGAGCGGTGGTCTTCCATCGATACGACCATCGCGCGCTGCACGCGGTCGGGAATATTCGTCGGTCCGGGGACAAACAGGAAATTACGTCCAGCCATGAAGTTCTCCTTCCATCTTGATTCAGATAATGGGATGTATGGTGGCCGCCCCTTCTCCGGAGGCGTGGGGGAATGCCGCAGGGTTGCTGCCAGTTTTAGTACACGGGGAAAGCGTCGGTCAGTTTTTTCACTTCGGCACGAACGCGATCGATGTTGGCTGCGTCATGCGGATGGTCCAGCACGTCGGCGATCAGATGACCGACCTTCGCCGCTTCCGCTTCCTTGAATCCGCGCGTGGTCATGGCCGGGCTGCCAAGGCGTATGCCGGACGTGATCATCGCTTTCTCCGGATCGTTCGGAATGCCGTTCTTGTTGCACGTGATGTGGGCCTTGCCCAGTGCTGCCTCGGCGGCCTTGCCGGTGATGCCC
>JACCEC011958928.1_pt1 | contig 14344 bp, 14 predicted proteins | sample 7450121 | NCBI WGS metagenome assembly JACCEC01 (sample SAMN15323455, study PRJNA562643) | freshwater metagenome | isolation source: river surface water | place: USA:Blue River Watershed | collected 2017-08-18 | reverse complement strand
GTTGGTTCCGGCGCCGGTTTCCTTGGTGGCTTGACCGAGAGAGGGGGCACCGCCTTCGGATAAGTTTACAGTTGCAGGTTTATCGTTACCACCCATCCCAAAAAAATTGGAAATACCACTAAACATCTTGGATTCACCGGCAGATGACAATTCGTTCAATTCGCTGTCAATATTATTAATGTCGTTTAAATCAATATTCACGGAATTGTTTGAAGATCTTTTGCTATTGTTCATCAGTAATTCGATTCCACCTCCGAAATTGACGGACTTTGAGGTTGATGCTGGTACTGACGCCGGCGCCGAATCGAAATCATCTAACTTGATATTGATGGGCTCTAAATTGTCTAAATTATCCAGATTAATATCAAAAGATTCCATGGTGTCCTAATATTATTATTAAACAATGTTTATTTTTAAGTTCTACGAGTTGTTAATTATATTTGATGGGTTTTCCTAAATGTTAATGACCGAAATGTTAATGACCGAAATGTTAATGACCGAAATTAGCAATTTCATACCACACTCACCTGTAAATTCTCGGTGTAACTAATCATATTTTTTTGACGTAAGAAGTATATGCCTTGTAAAAAACAGTCGGCCAAATCATCTTTTTTTGTAGAGGCATCAATAATATGCTTATACGTTGCTAGACCAGGATTCGCCGTCATAAATTGACCACAAAAAGCAATACCGTCGCGTTTATGGTCTTTGTATGTATTTGTTGAGGCTGCCTCTTTTGTCGTATCTTTTATAAACCCTTTTAGTTTTCCCGCCGATGATATAAAATCAATACTCAACTTGTCGCTGCGATCACGCATAATGAAATATTGAGCCACCATCCCTTGAATTGTATTCATTCTTCCAGCAATCGGCGATATTTGGTTCTCTAATATCACATGTGTTGGGTTGTATTTGTAAAATACCATATCTAATTGGGTCTTAATGCGTTTTCCAATTTCGACTAAATGTATTTGATTGGCATTCTTTGATTTTTCTAGTATAATAGGTGCCAAGGTTCGCGCTTCAAAATGGGCAATCACTTTTTCTAAAATTGTTGCTTTCTTATCGCAACTCGTTGTTTCAATATGGTGTTTCAAACAAATATCTGCGAGTTCATCCAACTTCTTCTTTTTGAAAGAGGCCGGGCTTATATCCTTGGATGGAAGCAGTTTGCCGGATGATTTCGCGTGGGTTAAACAATATGTAGACTGCCCAAATTTATAGGTGGCTGTTTTACCGCAAACTCCTCCCTTGGCATTAAGACAATTACATTTGGGTTTTTCTACGATATCTTGTTGGATAAGATTGATGATGTTCCAGTCGCGGACGGCGATGGGATAAGAGGATGCTGGTGAGCTGGTTCCGCTAACGGTAGTATCATGGGTTCCGTTCATATTAATATGCCTATCTGACGCACAAAATGTGCGTTCCTCTATTATTCCTGGCAAAGAAAACACACAATACGCCAGATTCTTGATGCCAATATCAAAACTAATAATAGTATTCATAGTAATTTGTAATTAATAATAGAAGTCTTTGTATAGTTGATTTGCAATATTATTTATCATCATAGAATATATGGCATCAAAATTAATATCAGCTTCCAAAAATGGCGATATAGAGGCTGTCCAACAACAGCTTGATGCTGGCGTGGATCCAAACTCCGTCGGCGCAATCGAAAATCTAAATATATTTTCGATGACAAGTATTTTAGATAAAACCACACCTCTCATAGAGGCTTCCAAAAACGGACATATCGATATTGTTAGACTATTGTTAGAAAAAGGGGCAGAACCAGACAAAACCACAAGTTTCATAGACAATCCGCCCATTATTGTTGCTTGTCGAAATGGCTATCCAGAAATAGTAAAATTATTATTAGAGAGAGGCGCAGATCCAGAATCAACCGATACCAACAATATACCTCTCATTTGTATAGCATCTTCTCGTGGACAATTGGACATAGTTAAGATACTTTTAGAGACCAAAGGTGTAGATGTAGATAGTGGTAAAACTACCGGAATATATAAAACACCTCTAATGTATGCTATTGAATCTAGACATAAAAATGTTGTCGAATATTTGTTAGAGCATGGTGCTTCTTTAACACACAAAACAATATATAATGATATTCCGTTAACGTTAGCGGCGGACAAAAATGATGTGGACATTTTCAATATAGTTTATTTGGCGAGCAAATCCGCAGGTGTTAACCCAAAACACGAGAATAAACTTGGACTTAATGTTCTGTCAATTGCAACAATCTATATGAATGCTGATATTATTGAGTATCTTTTTTTAAACAATATTTTTGATATTGGTGATTTAAAGAATTCATCCCAAGATATTATTGAAACAAAGAGACAACTTATCGAGTTTACGATGAGTGATTGGAGAAAACGAAATGAATTAAAAAAGTTTCTCGATAATATAGTACACACAATTCTTGTAACAAGAAATAAAAATTTACCCGAAGACCTTGTGAGATATACTACATCATTTCATAAGACGAGTAAGAGAGGTGGAACCAAGCGTTTCAAAGGAACCAAAGGAACTAATAAACGCAGAACCAAAAAGCACGGAACTAGACACAAGAAATAAAGCTTGTATTATATTTATTTTCAACAAATGTAATATAGTATGCTCACACCTATATTATCGATGCTCACATCCGAGTCATTATTGAGTTTATATCCATTATTTGTGAAAAAAATAGGCCTCTCATTAATTCATCAAGTTTGGACGCGACTTTTGGCATATGTAGCCATTTCATCAATTTTTGTAGACTGGACATTTATTCGTTCATCATTTTTCTCGACAGATGCATTCATTTTGGCTATCATCAATCTGTCGCATATATTTTTTTCATATGAGGGGTTTCGTAATTTAGATTCAGGTGTGTCATTTGCTATATTCAACACGTATCCATTGATGATATTGCTAATTGCGGGTGTTCTGTGGAACAATGTATATTTGTTGGTTATTGCGGGATTGGCGCTATTTGTCTTGGGTGAAGCTGGCGACCAAAAAGCTGGCGACCAAAAAGCTGGCGACCAAAAAGCTGGCGACCAAAAAGCTGGCGACCAAAAAGCTGGCGACCAAAAAGTTAATGATCAGAAAGTTAATGATCAGAAAGTTAATGATCAGAAAGCAAGCGATTCAAAAACAAACCCCAACTTCATATATGGCATAGTAATGGTATTGTTCGCTGCGCTCACAGAGGCACTCATCTATTTTATGGTTAGACGTATTAAAACCGGCAACCATTGGAATCACGTTTTCCTCTCTTATATGGTAGGTTTAATTGCTATAACAGCCTATATGGTATATTCGAACAATGATTTTGGTAAAAATGTAGTACCGAGAATGAGTTTAGCAGTAGGTCTCAATGGATTTATCGGGGCAGTTGCATATTTCTTGCGATTTTTCGCGGCGTCTAATTTAGAGGCATCTATATTTGCGCCTCTCGCATATTTTGGAATGGTGATGTCCTATGTGTATGGAATTGTTTTTAACCGGGAAACTCTGTCGTGGGAAAAAGTGGGAGGAACACTTTGTATATTAGCGGCAAATTATTGGGCACCAAAATAATAGTCGACCAAGATAATAATCGACCCGAAAGATCTACTTTATTAACCGAAAGATCTTGATCGACCCGAAAGATCTACTTTATTAACCGAAAGATCTTGATCGACCCAAAAAAATATTTATACTATTTAAGAATGATCAGCGCATTAGGTAATATGAATCTAATGAGAAAACAAGTTGTAAGCAGTGGTGGCGGCGGTGGTATTTGGATGATTGGAAATAGTCCATCAAATGGTAATATTAATGTGAGCACAAATAATGGAACTTCTTGGACAGCTTATAATTCAAGTTTGCCTATTGTATATGGTATAACATACGGTCTTACATCAACAAGTACCCCATTATGGGTAGCCACAGGTTCCGGAACGATTGCTACTTCATCAAATTCCGGAGTTACGTGGTCATCTGTACCAAGCGTATCTATGACACATACTATTTTTTGTGCAGGATATGGAAAAAATGGCTCTGGGACTAATTTATTTTTGGTTGGTGGATATAGCACAAGTGGAAATGTTATATTTTCATCAAGCAATGGTACTACTTGGACCGGAGTAATGGCAGCAAATACAACAATGACAGGAGTATATGGCATAGCATATGGACGATTATCAGACTCAACACCCGGTACGGGTATATGGATTGCGGTTGGCATAGCCCAATCGGGTGGTGCAGGTTTAGCATATAGTACAGATGGAGCAACTTGGACAGCTACATCTGTTACTGCTTCTGTTCCTAATGCGAATTATATTTGTGATATTGCTTATGGCATCGATAATACAGGTACAAAACGATGGGTTATCGGTTCTGATAATATTGCTACATCAACCGTGTGTATTCGAACAATAGTTAGTCCAATAAACGCAGGTGGGTTTGGTACCTGGTCAAGTCTGCCATCAGCATCACTAATGACCGGCAAATGTTTTTCAGTAACTTTTGGTAGAAGTGGTGTAAGCGGAAATGTATTTGTCGCTGTCGGTGGTGTTGGATCGGGATCCGGAAATGCAATTGTCACATATGATGGAAGTGTAGCAACTGGATATATACCACTACCCGGAACTAATATACCGTACCAAGGATGTCGAGTTGGATATCTAAATAGTGGAGATGGTGCTACTTCATCTTTTTATGCAACTGTACTAAATCAAGCAAATCAATTATATTCTTCTCGATATGGTAATTCTTGGACAAACGCAACTTTTAATTATGCAACATCTGGAAATAATATTAATGGGAAAATTATAAGTTCTGTATCTTATTAAAATGATATAAATATATTCATGAAACATTTATATTATGTACAACGCCATCGTCGAAATTAGCAAAGGTTCCAACATCAAATACGAGTATGACAAGGACACACGATTCTTACGCCTAGATCGTATCCTCCACAATTCGAACGTATTCCCCTACAATTACGGCTATATTCCAGGCACCATTTCGGGAGATGGCGATCCGCTCGATATTATTGTCCTGTGTGATTACCCCATACATCCGGGTGCACTCGTTAGTTGTAAGATTATCGGCGGAATACTGACAACCGACGAAAATGGCGTCGACCATAAGATTATTGCAACCCTCGAAGACAAATGCGACCCATCGGCATCGACCATCAATGATATTACCGATATAAGTAATCATACACTGAATGGTATCATCTATTTCCTCGAACATTATAAGGATGGTGAGAAAAACAAGTTCATCGTTGTTGGAAACTCATATGACCGCGAAGAAGCTCTCCGGATTATTCACGATTCGGAATACTAAGTAATTGACGAATAGTGATTCCCGCATCTGTGGCCAAACAATCCAATAATGCGTCATTCTTGTAGTCATTCAAATACACGATTTCTTTGATATTTGATGCTGCGATCGCACGAAAGCAATTGATACACGGGAAATGTGTAATATATATTTTTGCACCAGACAAACTCACCCCTCGTTTAGCACAATCAGTTATGGCATTGATTTCGCTATGTATAATCGATTGTTCATGATCATCTTTTACACGCGATATATGTGGTGCACCCGGTATAAAGCCATTATAACCCATTGAAATGAGTCGACTATCCTTTACGACAACTGAGCCAACATTGAGCCGTTTACATGGACTGCGTTGTGATGCGAGCAGCGCAATCGACATAAAATAATCATCCCAGTCAATACGGTCATTTATACCGGTTTTGTTATTGACAATTGCGTTTATTTGTGAAAGCATATGGTGTAATTATATGATTGTGTTTATTTTGTTTTGATTGTTATGTAAAAAACTAGAACCTCTCTAAAATTCTAGTTTTTATAGGGTTAACAAAGTTGTTAGAACAGCTCATTCAACTCCACATACGTCATTTGGTCCAATATATTTGTGTCAATACTTTCATAATTATCTATGTCGCAATTTAACATTTTGCGTATTTTCTCTACTTCAATTTTCTTTTTGTATTCTTCGATGTCTTTGCGGACTTTATGTCTATAAATTGAGATTTCTGGTTTTTCACCATACTGGATATTAATTCGAATCTGGATTTTCATTATTGCAAATATAAAGTGTCTTGGTCATGTTTGAATGCTTTTCCAATTTTCCAAGAAAAAGATTTCAATTTTACACAAACAAGTCATTGATACGATTCAACTCCTCTAATGTATTTATTCCAATAACTTCTTTCACACGTTCATGTTCAATCATAGTCATCTCGACATTAATACCCGCATTATGTGCAAGCCCAACAATATCTGTCAAATAATATTCGCGCTGTGTATTTATATTCGAAATGAGAGGAATAAATCTGTGTGCAACTTCTCCACGAAACCCGTAAATGCCGCAATTCACAACACAACAATCCAATTCATCATCATTACAATCTTTGTGTTCAACAATTTTCACAAACTTATTTTGGTCATCGCAAATAATGCGTCCATATCCATACGGATTCGCCATTACCATAGTGAGAACGCGGAGAAAAGGATTCCCAACAAACATTTGAAATATAGTTTGGTGCTTTATGAGAGGCACATCGCCGGACAATACAACAATCGAATCACTTGGGGAAATATATGGCAAACAACATGCGATTGCGTGACCGGTACCAAGTGCTGGATCTTGAACCACATATTCTACATCGATGTCGATATATTGCTGAATTGTTGCCTCGATTATAGCGCGATATTTACCGACAACAATAAGGATACGTTTATTTTCCGTAAAATGTTCCAATTCGCGCAGAATGCGAACAATCATTGGCACCCCACCAACTGGATGAACTACTTTGGGTAATTCACCACCCATGCGTTTGCCAAGACCCCCGGCCATAATAATTATAGTGTGCCGTTTTTCCATTATTATTATACCTATAATATTTCTCAAATATTGCCTCTATGTATATTCATTCACAATTTCATTCTTTCTGGTCATAGTGGTGCCACGCAACATAATCGTGCTCCAACCATAATTTGGGTGTCCATTTAGCAACATTGTCCCAGACCAGTTCTCTTACTTCTATTTCGTCGAGTCGTGTCTTCATAATATAGTGAAAATACAACTCATATTCCGACGCCCCCGAACCAATTCCATATCTTAGATTGGGATCCACACATTCCAAAAATACTTCCCAGAACTTCTTGCCCTTGTGTTCAGCCTCTACGAGTCCAATGATTTCTTTCACAATACGCACATCAAACAACATATGATGACAAATACCCGACAATTCATAGGTGCGACTGAATGTGGAACACATCCTCGACATATGTTCGAAATATGGATGATGATATTCACGCGCAAAATTATAGAGACTTTTACCATCTGTGGTCTCGAACCGTGTAGGATTGACAAAAAATATATCGGCGTCGATAACCAAATATTTGTCTAGAATACCGTCCAAATAAGCCCATGCATACATTTTGAGCAATTGTTGAAAATACCAGCCATTGCGACTATTGGCTGCGCCATGATATACAGAAACAGTGTGTTTTGAGAAGGGAAATGCGGATTCGGGAACGACTATGACCGAATCATCATTCAACTCACATATGTTTGGGTTAAATGAAATTATGTAAATGCGCCGATACCCAATGACATATTTGCGTGTGTGTTCCAACTGTAACTCGAAATATTTCGTATCGTTTGGACCGAGAGGTATCACAATATCAAACATAGGTTGGTGTGGTTATATAAAATAGATAATTGCCTCTATTTTATATTATGGAATAAACTATTTTGAAATATACAAATATAAATAAAAAATATTTATACTCAAATTTTTGACCAAAACTTACAAATCATTGGCTGAGATTCCATCATCAAACACCTCCGTATCTCGTTTTGCCGCAAACTCATCGCGCTCATATTTAATACGCACTCCCGTCCAAGCCCCTTTCTTGTCATATTTGCCAAATTGCTGATCCATCTTCACGTGTACTTCCTTGGGACTCGGCGCCCCCTTGCCATAAGTACTCATATACCAAACCGCGAATTCATTATTGAGTACAGTCTTCTTGATTTCACTACCCTCCTCGCGCACAACCTTCTCGCGAATAAACTCGGCAATGAAATCCTGACTCTCCTGATAAGCTTTGCTCGCTGATAATACGATATCACAATCCTTCACCATACCGCCTGTCTTAAATGCGCGCTCCACCAACAACGACATAAATGTGAACTTCCAATAAGCAAACTTGTCGACAATTGTGCCATCGACCAAGAACTGAAACGGCTTGTCTGGATCATTATGAACCGGATTCTCCGTAAACAATGACTCAAATGGCACCACACGAATACGACGCCATGTACCATAATCCTGTGATTTTACTTCCATCATCACATTACTACACAAGACCAACTTGAACTGAGGCAAATAGACCAGTGTCTTTGCCATATAAGGAGCACGGCACTGAATCGGGTCCAAACCACTGGTCAATTGTTTTAATGGACCTTCCAGAATCGCGTCTTTCTTGGACGGCTCCATAATAACCGCATACCGAACACCTTTGAGCTCTGCCAGTTCCGCCGCTGTCCCGCCCACTTTCGCACGATCCTGGGTAATCACCGACAAAGGCACAACGCCCTTATATTCGCCCATAATTTCATCAATAAGCGTTGTTAAAACCGATTTACCGTTACGACCTTCACCAATATACATATGGAAAGTCTGCTTATCCGGTGTGCCGAGTAAAACCGATGCCAAATGATCCCACATATATTCGCGCAATTCGGGTCTTGGAAACAGCTTCGCCATGAAATCCTCGATTTCGGCAACGACACCGGCATCGCGTTTTCGGTCAATTGGTCTGTAATCCAAGTTGGTCGATTTGCTAATATAATCTTCTGGCAAACCTTTGCGGAAAATCTTCTCCTTGAAATCCACAACACCATTCTCGAAACAGAGTAAATATGGATTCGTATCCAATTTCTCCATAAATTGCGCATCATGAAACAGCTCTTTCGCCTCCGTCATAATATTCTTCTTGTCATTCGTGCTCATCAATCGCAAACAAATATCGCATATTTTCTCGGTCTTTTTCATTATTTTTTTCCTCATATCTACATTGGTTTCATCATCTTCATCCAGTGTATTTGCAATCGCAGTCAGTTTCGAGATTTTATTCATATAAATTTCATATAATTCGGTCGATATTGCTTTTCGCAATGTGGTGCCCGAATCAATTTCGACCCACCGATGATTGTGAAACTTATACCAAATATTGTGTTTGATGCTGACACACACATATTCGTCCTTGTAAAGTTGCTTCAACACATTTGCAATCTGGAAATCACCACAAGGTTTACTGAACTTCTTGTTCTTGTCCCCAAACTCATCCATCATCGAATCAATCGTCTTGTCAATATAATAATCGACACTTTGGCGCCGCACTTCCTCGAACTTGGCAAACGCATCTTGTTTTGACCAATACATAATGGATCGTCTGGTTAAAGCCACCTCACCCTTGCTCGAAAATCGCTGCCATGATACATACATGTCGCTAATGTTGCTGAACTGGAACCCAGATGCCTGGGCACTGAATGCCACCCATGTAATAAACATCATATTACACAACTCGGATAATGCCATTCCTACACGTATCCATTTATCATAACTGCCCGAGTCGTAGTATTTTGGCGGAAGTGTCATCGTATAATGGTGCGTCTCCACCAATTCGTAATCACGCGCGCTCATCTGGTCGAGTGTTGCCTGGACAACCGCAGCCAGTTCCTCGTGGGTTTTCACTTGTAAAATTGCGTCAATCATTTCGCCGTTTGAAATCGAAAATAAAGAGTTTGTGCTCACACGTTTTTTGATACCACCAGTATTTGATGGTGTTAAAGATAGCATAATATTGTATGTTGGATGTCCGGAATATCTTGCCGAAAGTTTTTCAATATTTTGGCCTATATTAAATTTTGACAGTGAAACTGGTTTCGTAATAAATTCTTTGTCAACAGGATCAAAAATATTCTCGTAAATATAGGTGAGCTTATATGGTTGATGATGAGGTTTTCTACTACCATAGAGTTGCCAGTTTGTGTGTCCACTGCTAATGGTTTTATCGAAAACATCGTCCCACGTGTTTGTCAAGGGTAAATCTGTCCACATCGTCGCCACTTTCTTCAAAATACGGTCGCGAATCGCCATTTGGATTGCATGATCGGCCTTGATTCCAATAATTATGTGAATGCCGTCTTTCGTAATTGATGCTTCCGGCTTCTCATTATTATATACCGGATTTACTGCGTCTTTTTCCATTACATAAATGTAGAAGGGTATATCATCAAATTGGTATATTTCTTTCAAAACGTCTAAATATGCCACAACAATGTCATCAATGTGTTCTTTCGTGTGGATTCGTTGTTTGACGTCATATTTGTAGCGCAAATCAATGTCAATGAGAATTGGACCATCATTTTCGAGTTGTTTTTCGGTGAGGTATTCGGGCGTTCCGCCCTCGATAATGTGATTATAATATAATTTTAGGAACTCTGAATATTTGTTTTCGGGAATCGAGTATATGCCGCCATAGATTGGTTCGCCGTTTCCGCCTTGGGAACCAATACGTGTATTTGTTTTAGGTAATGTACTTTCGCGATTAACTTTGTGCGTACGCATAAACTCATCATATTTGGCAGCATTTATATTCATAGTCGTTGGGTTATATAGTATTGGGACTATTTTCTAACCCCTTTTCAATTATTCATCGAAACTCAGTAGTCTGCGAAAATATAGTATTATGATATAAATACACCGGCCACAATATGGATTTTAAACGATTATTGAATACAAATATTGGACAGACGATGATTTCGATATTATTGGGATTAGGTTTAGCAACAATGTTTAGAGAGGTATGTGAAGGAAAAAATTGCATTATTTTTAATGGACCAGTAATTAGCGAAATAGATGGGAAGACATATAAGTATGATGAATTTTGCTATAAATATGAACTGGCATCGGTAAAATGTAACCCGAGAAAGAAAATTGTGGAGACTAGTCAGCCGGAAGGTGGACCGTTAGCGTAAGTTATAAATATATCCATCCTTACCGACCCATTATTGCGTAGTATTCTACACTATTTACTAATAACAATAGTATAGAATGGACCGAAACGATATTACTCGTATATCTGACCTCCCCGAAAATGGTGCATACAATATCGGTGGACAAATCCAAAACAATAGTCAAACTCGCAATCGACAAGATTTTAGTCAATCACCGACACAATATACGCCTCTCAATGTTCATCCTAATCAATTCGGTATTCCTCCTCCAACGGATACTCAATTACCAACCATATCTGTGAGAGGTGATAACCAAATGAATTATGGAAATGGACATATGGGACCGCTTGGAGGTTCAGGCGGGTTTTCCGGTGACCAGTTTGCTCCCTCTATGCCATCGATGCCTAATCGCGGTATACCCCAAGACACCGCCTCATACCAAAATGATGAACACATAATACCCAATCACATTCCTTCATCAACAAAACTCACAAATGACTATTTGCGCGATTATGAAACCAGATTAGAAAAAATGGCAGACGAACATCAAAAACAGAAACACAGAGAGGAATTGGTGGTTTCGACATACGATGAATTCCAGACACCGATTTTGATTGGCGTGATTTTCTTCTTGTTCCAACTCCCCATTGTCAATACCCTGTTCTTCAAATATTTAGGATTTTTGAAAATCCACAATGAAGATGGAAATATGAACCTCTATGGTCTTCTCTTGAAAAGTACTATGTTTGGGCTCTTTTACTTCGGGTTTATTAGAGCAACGACATTTATATAGATTGTCAAATACTTATTTACGAGATCGTCTAGTTTTACAGCTTTTGCCACTTTGACAGCTTTTGCCACTTTGACGGCGTTTGCTCACTTGACTGCGTTTGCTCACTTGACGGCGTTTGCTTTTCTTATTGCCACCCATATAATCCTTGATATTCTGCGTCGATTCCGCATCTATTTGCGACATCATCGGTCTAGGATGTAGAGGATCCAAAAAATACGACACTGATGCCGTCTTATAAACACTTAGCTTTTCGGCTACATCTGGATGAAGTTGCTTTAATATTTCAAGCGCGGTTCTACCATTGGCACTACGAATATTCACGTCAACATTTGATTCCAAGAGTGTTATAATCATTTTAATATCGGGATTATGGTCTTCGTGAACACCGCACGCAATCATTAGAGGCGTATTTCCATCTGTATCTATGTGATTCATATTAGCACCTGCATCAATTAACATCTTTACAATTCTCGGGTCACCTTTCCAAATTGCGCGTACTATGGGTGCGTGTTCATTTTCATTTGCTATATAATTAGGATCAGCTCCCGCACGAAGAATTAGGCTATATAGTTCAATATCACTTGATGTGTCCAACAGTAATTCTAATATACTAGAATCATCATTAATAAGAATATTTGGGTCAGCACCACGCGTAACAAGTTCTCTAACCATTCTAACATTCTCATCTATACAAGCAATATAGAGAGGTGTTAATCCATCTCCTTGTTTTGCATTTATATAACTTACTGTATCAAATCCACCCATATACTGGGTTCCATTTGTTGCAACAGCTTCAATAAGATGAAGCAGAGATGGAATATCTCCTGTCTCAGCCACCTTATGTATTGGGAGAATATCATAATCATCGTGAATTGTTGGGTCTGCACCACGACTGAGAAGAAACCGTAGTGTACGTTCACGTTTTAACGGATCATTACTATACATAGGGTCAGTTGCCATAAGAATAGGTGTTTCTTCGTTTGAATCATTTTGTTCATTAACATCTGCTCCTGCTTCAATAAGAATTTCAATCAAATCACCACGATGCAATTGAGTTAATTGATGGATTGGTTTGTTGCCATTATTTACAGCATGTGTTAGATCTGCACCAAGGCTAACAAATAATTCAATTAATTCTCGATCTGCATTTTCACACGCAATATTTAGTGGTGTATAGCCTAAATTATTATATTCATTTAAAGATGAAATTTCTAAATCTGTTGCTGATGCCGATGATGATGCCGATGATGATGCCGATGATTGGGGAATTAATAATTCTCTATCTATAAGCATTCTCACTAAGTCCACCCGTTTATGTGAAGTCGCTATCATAAGAGGAGTATTATTATTACTATCTTTTGCTGAAATTTCTGCGCGATTATTAATTAATAATTCCGCAATACGTTTATTTCCATTAATACACGCTAAATGAAGTGAAGTAAACCTACTAACACTAGAACCATCAATAGTGATTATAGATGCTCTGTTCACATCCGCACCCTTTTCAATCAAATATTTAACAGCTTGATAATTATTATTTTCAACAGCGTAAAAAAGCGGAAACTCACTATCGATACCATTTATATCAGCACCTTCACTGATTAATTTATCAATACTTGATTTTAGTTTTTTTCCCGGTGTTTCATTGTCTTTTAATAACTCTATAAGTTCACGCGTTTTCTCTTCATTCGACATTATATAATATTTATAGATTTTTTCTCATATATTTATCAAGAAATGTGTCTTTGTTCTTATATTTTTTGTGGCAATATTTTATCGTAATAATCGAGTAAATAATTTGGAAACAAAGCCCAAATCCCATTAGCGCAATAATCCGGGCCGAATAATTTGGTTTTGGTTGATATATTTGGAGCTGATTTGTTCCGTCAAATAATTCAATATTGGCATCCTTTACAGGTGTGGATTTAATTTGTCGCCGATTTGGCGAATGATTCTGGATTATATGCTCTTCACAGTAACATTCATTTTTCTTGTCGGCAATATAATTGAGCAACAATGTGTTTGGTTTTTGTAATAAATATGTGGTGTTTTGCTCATTGTGTTTTTCTAAAACCAGCAAATATAGCAAATATACATTAACAAGTACTAATATCAAGGAGAACATTATGTTATTGATACTAAATAATAATAAACCATTATTTTCAATTTTTTCCGGAAAATTGATAATCAAGTATATAATTAATAAAAACAACAGTACAAATGAAAATCGAAACCTATGAATCATATAGTATCAAAATTGGCCAATATGCCGCCGAAAATAGCTCGATGTTGATTGAATCAAATGGTATCGGTATTTGGTTCCATGCATATGATAAACCATCATGTCATATCATATTAGACACAACACATAAATTTCGAGAAATTCCACACAAAGTGATGAAGCGTTGTGCATACCTCTGTAAAATCAATTCCCCGAAAATAAAATCACAGTCAAAATGTCCAATTATGTATTCGTATGT
>JACCEC011859957.1_pt1 | contig 14344 bp, 20 predicted proteins | sample 7450121 | NCBI WGS metagenome assembly JACCEC01 (sample SAMN15323455, study PRJNA562643) | freshwater metagenome | isolation source: river surface water | place: USA:Blue River Watershed | collected 2017-08-18 | reverse complement strand
TTCAGCACCCCCAGAAGACAAACGCGTCGACAAACTGTTGGCCGAGTTTTCTGAAGTGAAGCAGCTGCTGCAAACCCATTTGTCAGCCCGCGCTTGGGACGACATGCAGGCGCAGTCCACAGAAAAAGCGGAAGCACTTCGGGTGTTGCTCAATGCTGGCTTTTCTCCTCAGCTGTGTGGTGAAGTTGCAGACCAATTAAGCGCCCTAGGCCCATCTGATGTGCCTTTGATGGACCGTTTGCAAGCGCTCATTGAATCCAAAATTCAAACGCTAGATCCACTTTCGGTGTTTGACCCAGGTGGTGTGTTTGCCTTCATTGGCCCCACAGGCGTGGGCAAAACCACAGCCATTGCCAAAATTGCGGCACGCTGTGTGTTGCGATATGGCCGCGATCAATTGGCCTTGCTCACCACCGATACGTTTCGCATTGGCGCTCAAGAGCAACTCAAGGTGTACGCCAAAATCATTGGTGTACCCGTGGTGTCTTTGCGCGACAGCGATGACTTGGCCTCCAAGCTCAGCAGCATGAAAGACCGCCGTGTCATTTTGTTAGACACAGCAGGCGTTAGCCAGCGCGACACGCAGATGCTCGAGCAATCTCAGTTGTTGTTAGAAGGTGCACCAGCCCTGAAGCGCATTTTGGTAATGAGCAGCACCACCGATTTGCGCACCCAAGAAGATGTGATCTTGATGTACCAAATGGCCGAGAAGAATGAAAAATCTCGCGCTGTCACTGCGGCCATCATTACCAAAACCGACGAGGCCGCACAAATTGGCCCAGTGCTCGATTGCCTCATTCGCCACCAGTTGCCGCTCATGTTCTTGGCCAATGGCCAGCGCGTGCCAGAAGACTTAAGCCAAGCCAACACGGCGTACCTTAGCCACAGAGCTTTGCGCCCGCGCATGCTGTCTAGCCGTTTGCAAATTCCCGACGATCAAATACCGGTTCACATGGCCGACCAATTGAACGATTGGGTCAAAGCTTCATGAGTGAGCCAGCCACACTGAACGGGCTCAAAGACCAAGCAGATGGTCTGCGAGAGCTGTTTGGTCAATCGCCGCCGCCAGTGCATGTGGTGTGCTGCCCCACTCGGCCTTCACTGGCATTGTCAATGGTCAGTGAACTAAGCCAAAGCTTGGTGGCCTTAGAGCGAACCGTGATGTGGGTAGACGAAATAGATTTTGCAAACCGCGAGCAATGGCCCTTGCCCTGCAAAGTGAAGTTTGATTTGTCTAAAACTTTGCAAGGCTTTGTAGATCTAGACCAAAGCGTATCGCCTTTGCAGCCCACACTTTGGTATGGCTTGTCTTTGCACACCGCCCGAATTCAAGACAGTGTGCAAACTTTGTCCGATCGCTTAATGCGAAGCGGTGTAGAGTTTGACACCATCATTGTTTCAACGGCTGCGCTCAAGGCCGACAGCTTCAAGCACTATGGACCGCGCATTCACTGCACGGCCTTAACGGGATGCGAGGCTGCAGAGTTGAACCAAACCTTTGAGTGGTTGGCCCACATCCAAGACCAAACGCCAGTGGCGTCTTGGAGCTTGGTGTTGGTCGGCGCATCAGGCACCGCTGAAAACACAGTGGGTTGGGCAGAAGAAAAAGTCAAAACCAATTTAGGTCCCCATGTCAAAGTGCTGGGCCACATTGAGACAACGGTTGCCAATTTGCCTTTGCACAGTGCATGGCAAAAATGGCCCGAACTCACTGCCAAGCTCACCAACCACCTTTTGATTCATTAGCATGCCGCCTAAGTATCAACAAGATCTGGGCGAGCAGCTCAAGCAGTACCAGCCGTTGGTGCGCCGAATTGCTTCGCGCATTGGCTCTAAGCTGCCCGCCAATGTGATGTTGGACGACCTGATTCAAGAAGGTATGACGGGTTTGCTAGATGCGCTGCAACGCTATGTGCCGCAGCCCAACCAGAGCTTTGAAGCCTATGCCAGCATGCGCATTCGAGGCGCTATTTACGATGCCTGCCGCAAAGAGGACATCTTGCCGCGCAACCAACGCGACCAGCTCGACTTGCTAGAAAAAGTAACCCAACGCTTAGAACACACCTTAGGCCGTCTGCCCACGGAGCAAGAGATTGCCAAAGAAGCAGGCGTGTCAATTGAAGAATACTTTGTGGTCATCGACACCTTCGTCAATGTCATGCCCATTGACGATGTGCCCGAGAATTTGTTGCCCACAGATTATTCTGCAGACCCTTTAGAGAAAGTGTCTGGCCAACAGTTCTTGGGCCAGGTGGTGGAAATTTTAAAAACGTTGCCAGAAAAGCAGCGCTTGGTGATGGCTTTGCATTACCAAGAAGATTTGTCATACAGAGAAATTGCAGCAGTGCTAGATCTCACGCCAGGCCGCATTAGCCAGTTGCACACTCAGGCCATGATTTCTATTCGGGCCTTGCTCAACGTTTAAAACTTGCCCAGTAACTGGCCGCCACCCAAAAACGACACGCCGCCTTCGCTTGAATAAGTAGCTCCAGCAGAAGACTGTGCGGCATAAGCTTGAAGCGCCGCATTGCGCTGCATGGCCAAGCGCAGGAGTTCGCTGTTCAGTTGATGGTCTGTTCTGGCCTGAGCAAGGCGCTCGTTCAGTTGCTTTTGTTGATCTGCGGGGAAGGTGGCGATGAGTTGTTTCAAACCATCTACACCGCCAGGATGGTTTTCTAAGGCTTTGAGGGCCATTTGGCTGTTGAGAATGGCCGCTTCTAGGCCGGGCAATGCGTGATTTTCTAAGGTGATTTTTAATTCGTGCACGGCCTGAGCAACTTGCTCAACCAGGGCATGCGTGCTTTCAAATGTCATGCAAGTGTGGATTAACGGCGACCTGCGCGCACCGCAGCCACGGCATCACCCAACAAGTTGCCAGCCACTTTGTTGTAGTCAATTTCAAAGGTGCCTTCGGCCAAGCGCTGGCGAATTTCTTTGACCAATTCAATGTCAAATTTGTCGCTGGCGTGGGCTTTAACTGCGGCGCTGGTGCTGGCGTTGGATTGAGCAGCCACAGCCACAGCCGCTTCGCTGATGCCAATGCGAACAGCTGGCTCAGATTTATTGGGTGTAGGTTGTTGCAAAGACGTAGCAGTAGGACCGCCCTGAAGGCTAGGCGCCTTGGGTTGTGCCAATCCACGAATGTCATTTTTAATCACCATGATTTACCTCATTCCATCACAACTTCAACCAAGCCCTGCGACACAGCTGTGCCTTGGATAATTTTGCCATCAGATATGCGTACTTTAACTGATGCACCCAAAGCCGCGTCAGCCAGAGCTTGTCCTGACGCATCGATTGCAAATCCGCGGCCCAATATGGCCACCCGAACTTGGTCTCCCGATTTGATTACGGACATTTGCCGGAAATCGTTTAGTCGAAGTGGATTTCCAGCCTGTTGAGAGCGATTCAACTCCAGGTCTTTGAGCAATTCAGGTCTGTCAACCAGGTTGTCGGCCATCTTGGACAGGTCGCCATCCACCCACTTCCAGTCGCTAGCCGATAGGGTTTGACCTGCTTTTAAGGGCTTGGTTGCTACCAAATATCGCCCTTTGACGGTGACATAGAGGCTGACCGGCCTGGCCCAAACCCGGCCAGTGTCGCACTTCAAATTTAGAAGCAGCTTGCCCCAAGCCTTTTCTTTTCGCAACAGTTCAACAGAAGGCGCTTTGGCGCAAACAGGAAACTCAAGCTTGCTGGGCTCCCACTGAATGCTGTAATCCTGACCCTCAAGCGAGGGATGCTTGCCTAGAAATTGTTTTACGGCTTCTTCGGCTTGGCTGCTTAATCCGGCATGTGCAATATTTGAAATGCATAAAAAGAAGCCAAAAATGAATATCAAAGTACGCATAAGCAGCGCTCAGGCCAAATGTAGCCGGTAGTAAATGTCGCCTAAGGCGTCCAAGGCCACACCCGACACACCTTCAGGCCTTGAGATGTCTGGCGGCACTTCAAAAATATTCATGTTTTGTGCCGGCAGTACGCGGTCTACTTGCAAGGTTTGGCTTGCAAGTCCGGCGCAGACGGTCATGGCGCCTGCAAAGCCTTGTCCATCTGCGTGTGGGTCAAATTGAATGAACTGGCTGGCGCTGACCGCATAACGTTGGCCCTTTTGAAAAAAGGGTGTGATGCGCATGCGGGCAAGGCTGCATGGAAATACCAAGCGGTAGCCCTCAGGCAAACGTTTGACGTGGCCAGACACGTTTGCCATGCATTGGCCCAATTGCTGAAAGTCTTCGTTGTTTAAGTTCAAGCCTAACCAGTCCATGTAGATCGTCAAACTTCTAGACTGAGCCTGGATGCTGCCTGCCTCTGCGCCTAGTTCTCGAAGAGGGTCGAGTAAATCTAGCAAACTGCTGTCAAGCCAAACATCTTGCATGGCTTGAGCGGACATTGGAAAGAGCTGAGACAAAGGGACTTGGCCTACACGCAGCGTCCAGTCTTGCAACTCGCTGAGCAGCGCGTCCATTTGAGTGACGGTTCGCTCGTCGTCCCGTTGGTTTGCGATGCGTGCATTCTGAATGAGGTTCAGCCCCTTCATGCGCATGGCTTTGAAACCCGGGTCGGCAGTTCCCAGAAGTTGAATATGCCCAGCCTTAGGTGCTACTGCTTCAAAACTGCTGAGTGATGAGGTGTCGCGTGAGACCAAGACTTGAAGTCTGGAAGCCCAAGGGCTGAACACTTTCAGTTGCACATCGGGCTCGGGAATGTGGCCCAGTTGAATGTCTTTGAGGGCACTGGCCACGGAGGGCAACAAGCCATGTGCCACATCCAAGACGCTGGGTTGCCCTAAGGTCAGTTGCCTGGCCACGTCTTCAATTAAGCTGGCCGCTGTATCTAGGCCCAAGACTGACAAAGCACCCGACAAATCGCGGGCATACAGCGCGCCTTGGTGCATATCGACAGAGCCCACCTGAATGCTGCGGTTCAGTCCCTCCAAGCTAAGTTCGGCATCGGACACCACCAAAGACAAATGATCAAACTGATGGGTTGCCATGGGGCCCTCTTGATGCATTTGGCGCACTGACACCATCAAAACGTTTGCCATCTGGCACATCTTCTACCGCGAGTTGAAGTTTGTGCGAAAGGTCACGCAGCTGTTGGGTCATGCGCTTGACCGATGTTTTGAGATTTGAAATGTGCGACATCATGGCCACCAATTCTTGGTCATTGCCAGTGGCATCGGTTTGATGCATGTGTTCTTTGAGGATTGCAAATGAACGACCTAAATCGGAAGCTGTGATGAGCACGGTTTGTAAGCCCTCGGTTGTGAAGGCCAAGTCGTAAACCAAGTTTTCGTGCGAGGTACCGGAACAAAATTGCAGATGAATGTTCAACAGTTTTTCGCGCAATAAAGTGAGTTCACTTTCTAGCTCGGCCTGAATGCGTGCGGTAGAACTCCAAGCCTGATCTTCTAGCGTTTTTTGAGGTGTTTCGATGGGGGTATTTAACGTCAGTTGAAGCAATCTTGACTGTTCAAGGAGTTGGTTGAACTCATCAACAAGCTCTTCTTGCTGAATGACGGACTTGGCCAAAGGTTGCGTCACTTCGCGAACCGCATTTTCTAACTGGTGTGTCAGCTCCAGCCATTTTTGCGACATGCGTTTCAAATGCTGACGGCTCGACAGGTAAGAGGCCATCGTCACAGAAAGTCCAATCAATACCAAGACCATGGCGGCCATCAGCCCATCTGTGAGCTTGCCTGGAAAAGCAAATTGTGACCATGAAAACGGTGGCGGCGCTGTGACCACTTTAGGCACTGGCGGCAGCTGTTCAAGAGAAGTTATCAAACGCTCTTGGGCCGCCCATACTTTGGTCAATGCGTCGTCTGTGTTGCGAATTTTTTGCAACAAGTTGTTTTGATTCAAGGCATTCAACAAGGTTTGTGCAGCTTTGGCCTGTGCGGCATTGTCGGTTTGTTTGGCTTCGCCATCTAGAGCATCTAGTTGCGCGTTGATTTGTCGCCATGGCACTTTGGTGCTCATGACCCAACCCCAGGTTAATGCTGTATCACTTGGGCTACCAGATACTTTGCGCCACTCAGCCACACCCATACTGAACTCTTTAACGGCCGAGAGTGTGGCAGAGGCTTGCAGCGAAACAGGGCCCTTGGGTTTGAAGAGGGCACTCAAGCTATCGCGGGTTGGCTGCAGGTCAAGTACGAATTGCTTGGCCATGACAAGTGTGTTGAGATCTTCCAAAATGAGATTGGACCGACCTGGCCATAGGTTGGTATCGCTTGAATTGGCCGTAGCCGGAATGGTTTTGGCAGCTGATTGTGCAAATTGGGACAAAACCGGCACCCAGTCAGACATTTGGTCAAACAATTCAGGCGTGATGGTTTGTTCATTTGCCAAACGGGTCTTGAAAAGCGCTGCTTGTTCTAAAACATTGGCGTGTGCTTGCGCCATGTTGTCTTGAGATTTGTCTGGCGGTGGCGGCGTGATGGCCAAGCCAATCCACAAGCTGACAAGTAACAAGATACAAGCCGTAGGAATGAGCAAGCCAAGAACCTTCCATACCCGGCCATTGCTGTTGCGCTGCATTTCAAGGCTCAGTTTTCTGCCCTCAAGCATGAACTGCTCCAGGTTGGTGAACCACGGTCCATTGTTGGCCTTCGTGTTCTATCGCCACCAGGCCAGACTTAGCCCAAAACGGACCTACCACTGATTGCACTCGACAGCCTGTGGCAACAGGCAAAGTGTAATTCAACACGATGGCCCATTGGGGTTTTTCGTTGGCAATTTGGAAGTTTGGCGGTATGGCAAAGCATTCGGAAAAAGTCTTCATAAAGACCACGGCGCCATCGTGTACCGCCACATCTAGCTGGGTGTTGGCATCGCCGTTGGGACTGGTTCTAAAAGCTGCCGAAATACAGTTAAGAGAAACAGCATAGTTGGCGCCTTGCCATTGAACGCCCAACCATTGAAACAAGGGCCCATTTGAAAGGGGTTTGTTGTCAAATTCAGAGGGCGTTTTGTCGAACATGGTTGTGCGCTATTTTAGTGGCTGAGCACGATTCTGTATGCGTTTATTTGAAATTATGGTCGTCACCAAGGCCTTGCGCATATTCAAAGGGGGTTGGAGAATGCTCGCTTTCAAGGAGTGGTCATGAAAAAATTCAAATTGGCAGGAGTCGTCACCTTCGCATTGGGTTTGCCGATTGTCCTAAGCGCTTGTGGAAGTTCGGGCCAAACTCAGATGACACCTGAAAAATTCCGCGACATGTACGGTATGTTGGTGAAATTAGACGAGTTGCGAAAGAAGGAAATCATCACTGATGCCGAGTTCCAATTGCAAAAAAAGAAACTCTTAGGTGAAGAGAAAGAGCCCTGATTTATTTGGCAGATGCCAGAGGTTCGGCCACCGGTGAATTGGACGCAGTGTTTGTGAATTTATGAATCAACTGCATCAGTTTGAGCTGCAGTAACAAAACACCCACGCCTAGCGCCATAAAAATCAAAGACGATGGAAGCCAACTGAAAATCTTCCAAGCGCCAAGCCATTCAGATTCCATGATCTGCGTAACGGGTATGTCGGGTGTGGCCACAAAAGCCCACTCACCCGTTTTGAGGAACATGTAGGTGTGCGCACACACAATCCCAAAGCCTGTTAAAACCAATGCAAAAGCCAGACAGTAGAAGAATGCGGTCACCACAAATTGAAAGAGTTGCCGCATGAAAGTAGCAAGCAATCGCGGTGATGACTTCAATGCAAGTGCTGTTTTTTGTAGGTATTTCTTGGCCATGTCGGTAGGTTGCTGTTGGATCAATAGAAAGGGCAATGGCCTTTATTTTATTGATTTGGGGCGGCTTTGTGCCAATGCTCCATAAGGACAAAAGCCTGGCTTAGGCCCCACTTGCGGATGCGTGCGGCAGGTGTTGGGCCGATTGGCGTACACCGTGCAATGACGGCCTTTGGGATCTAAAAACTGGCAATCGCCGCTGCTGCGTCTGGCCAGGGTGAAAATGCTGTTTTTAAAGTTGAAGTGATCAATCAGGCCAGCTTTGCTGAGGCGCTTGGCTATTTGCTTAGGTTCTTCGTGCTCGGCTTCAAAGGGATCGACCAAATTCAAACGAATGAGGTCGGCCATTTTGACTTCGACGGGCATGGTGCAACAGTTGGCGGCACAGGAGTCGCACATGCCGGCCTTATAGCGGGTCCAACTCTCGATGCGGTCGACGTCGACGATGCTAATGGGTGAGCGCATGCGGATATAGCTTCATCATAAAGTCACCGTTGGTTTTGGTCTTGGTTTCGTCAAGGTCAATCATGACGGCTTGGAAATTCAGTTTTTCATCGCTTGTAATGGTTGACGTATAAAGAGAAACCCTAGCAACATTGCTGATGCTAGGGTTTAAATTGGTGGCTTGGGACGGAATTGAACCATCGACACGCGGATTTTCAATTGCAATGCTCATCAAATAGCTAGCATTTGTGCGGGTTGCAAGCAGATAGCGTGTTATGTGCTACAGACCGTGCTACAGCTAAATCACAGAATTTCATGACACGTTTTTATTCTATCAGCAAGCAAAATCGTGTCAAGTATTTGAGTTTTGGCGACTGCTGGCGCTGTGAAAAATCTCATGCTGTTCTCAGCGCCAGCAAACATCCAAAACCACTAAAAATTTGGTGATGTATGTTTGATATACAAAGCACTGAATTGAGCGTTGCTGGAGTTCAAGTTAGCTCAACGCCAAATTTGAAAATTTAGTTGTTTCTGCGTATTTGGTAAGAGTTATCCCCATATCTTCATTGAGCAAATCTTTTTAAAGTGAGAACTCTAGACAAATGGAAAAAAAATGCTCAAGTCACTCACCAAACTCCTATCTACCTTACTAGTCACGACGACTTTTGTTGGTTGCGCCAATTTAGCTTCAACAGATACAACAAGCGTACCCAAATCATTGCCAAAAGTCACTGAAGTGAAGTCAATGCTATGGGTTGGTAATAGTTTCTTCTATTACAACAATTCCATGCATGGGCACGTTACACAGTTGATGAATGCTGCAGGACTAAGAGGGCATCGTTCTACTTCTGCCACTATCAGTGGTTCAGGTATAAATTGGCATGACGTTGAGGCTCACTTCAAACCTAATGCAGTAGGTAGTTATTCCTTTGTTGGCGATAACGAAGTTAGATTCAACACATTTGATAGAGCATTTGACGCCACCATGATGATGGATTGCAGTCAATGCCCAATCCATCCAAAACTGCAGTCAATTTTTTATGAGTATGCAAAAAAGCATAGTGACGCAGTACGCAAGCATGGCTCTGAACCAATTTTGTTTATGTCGTGGGCATATTCTGATAAGCCAGAGATGACTGAGCCACTCGCTGCTGAATACATCAAAGCAGGAAAACTTAATAATGCGTTGGTTGTGCCTGCCGGATACGCATTTGCTAACTCTGTTGCAAAGCGTCCAGATATAAGTCTAATAGTTGCTGACAAACGTCACCCATCTTTAGCAGGAACATATTTGGCTGCTTGCACAGTATTGGCGTCTGTCTACAAAATCAACCCCATTGGAAATAAATATGCAGCAGGATTGTCTGCAGATGTTGCCAAGCACTTGCAAACTGTTGCTTGGGAAACATCCCAGCAGTTCCATGCCAAAGAGGGAAGAGGAAGTTTACCCTGATTTATTTGCTGCTTACTACATGAATTGAGTCATGCTGGCGCAATGAAATTCTTCTGCTGTTTTCAGAGCTAGCAATAGTCAAAGTCCCAAATTCTTTTGGTGTAGCGTCTGCATTTTTTGAGCATGTTTTGCGTTTTGCTGGCGCTTTGAATTTCTGCTATTTTCATAAACGTATTTAGCTGATATCAATTTCTTAGCGCCAGCATCAATCTGATAACAGTTTTGAACCTACAAAGCCCAATGGCGCTAAAGTTAAATGCTTTTAAGTCGATTTAAACACTTGTTAGGTTGGAATTTGCTATTTTGCTAGGTTTGAATTAAAAAAGAACCATGAGCAGTTTCAGGGAAATTCAGAATTTTTAAATTTAAAGGCTGAAAATGAAGAAGCCAAGTAAAGTTTTGGGATTGTTTTTAGTACTTGCTATTACAGCTAGTCTTGCGAACGCTCAATCAAAAAAAACAGCAGGCAAAGAACCAGCGCCAAATTGTTTTATTTCTGAATTTAGGCATATTGGAATGACGATTCATGAGCCTGTTGAAAGACACAATCAGGCAAAGCAGTGGCTTATTCAAAATGTAGCTGCCTGTTCAATAGAAAAGCTCAATTTGATAAACGGCAACAGGGCTTCCTGGTTGGGAACTTCTGACTCTTCATTTTTCATGACATTGTTAGACACAATGATTGAATATAAAGCTGCTGGTAATCCTGAAATGTTAGCGCAAATATTCAATTCTGCAGGCAAAGAAGGGACTGCAAGTGTGCAGGTCACTAGCGTCATGCAAGCCCCAAGAGCACAATCATATGATGCTCAACTTTATCAGCAGCAACAGTACCAGCAGCAACAGTATCAGCAACAACAGTATCAGCAACAGTCTTACGCTCAGCCTCAGCAACAGACTGCAAACCCACAATCTGCCAATCCTCAAGCGGTGCAAGGAACAGGAAGGTAGTTTGTAAATTCAACAATTCAATGTTGAGCAATTGTGAGTTCTTAAAAAAAGGAGCCCTTTTATGAAGCTGTCAAGATTGTTTTTGGCTTGTTTAGTTGCAACTACAGCAAGTGTCGTTGTTGCTCAGCAGCCTGATCCAAATAAACCCCCTCCACCTGGCGCAAAACAACCACCCCCACCGCCTGGAGGCGCAATGCCACCACCTGGAGGCAAGCCACCACCCCCACCACCCGGAGGCGCAATGCCACCTCCCGGAGGCAAGCCACCCCCACCACCACCTGGAGGCGCGATGCCACCACCGGGCGGTAAGCCACCACCTAAAGGTGATAAGCCACTACCTCCTGGTGCACCAAAACCACCAGGTGGTTAATTTAATTGAAGTGGAGAATGAGCACTCTTAGGGGTGCTCATTTTTTTCAAAACCTTAGTTATTTGCAATTTAGATTTTTTAGCGCCAGCTGAAATCGAAGATTTAACTAAAGAGGGTGTACTGAATTTTGTGTAAAAGGTCAAAAATTCTGATGCAAAAGCCTTGTATATCAAGCAATTCAAAGGGCTAAAAAGGAACTAATACGAAAGTAGGTGGGACTTTGGGTTGAATAAACCAAAGCATTTGACAGAGAGCGTGGCAAAAAACGTGCTACGTTCGTGCAATAGAAAAGCGTAGCACGGTTTCCCTTGCTACGCCTTATGTATGGTGGCCTGGGACGGAATCGAACCATCGACACGCGGATTTTCAACGCAGGATGCTCAAGTTTTACCTATATTTTATGGGCTTAGTAGCGGTATTTTTTCAGCCGTGCAATTAACCGTGCAATTGAGAAAATTCAAAATCCACAGCTTTTACAGGTCATTTACTTCACTTGTTGCATTTATTGCACTTATGAGATTACATTAGCAGCGTGCCACCGTAAATCATGAAACACAGTAATACGAAACATCATAAGAGAGCACCATGAGCACAACCATCGACAGGGACAGACTTGTTCCACCACCCTTAAACGAGAGCGAAACGGAAATGGTAAAGACTGCAGAACGAATGATCATGGCTTGCCTTGATCACTCACGTGCAGCAACTATCACGATTGAAAGTGATGATGGCACAGCGCCAAGCGTACAAGTTCCACCGCAAATTTTGCGCGTTCTTGGACAAACACTTGGACTAATGGCACGCCATCAACCGATCATGCTTGTCCCTGAAAAGCAGGAGTTGAGCACGGTCGAAGCCGCAAACTTCTTGAATGTTTCGCGTCCCTTTGTCATCAAAGAGATCGAGGCAGGCAGATTGGTGCATCGCATGGTTGGCACACATCGTCGCATCAGGTTTTCTGACTTGATGGACTACGCGAAAGCGATGCGTGCCAAGCAACAAGAGGCCCTCGACAAGAAGGCAGACAACGCTCGCGAGCTTGGTCTCGAATATTGATACGCACAAATCATGGCTGGACACAACCGATACACCGCACTCCTTGACGCAAACGTTTTGTATTCGGTTGCCATTTCCGATGCCTTGATGGAAGTCGCGGCAACAGGAATTTATGCGGCGAAATGGTCCAAAGCCATTGATGACGAATGGGTCAGAAATCTAGCCAAAAACAGAGAACGTCCAGAGGTTGACTTTCATACGCGACGAGATGCAATGCATGACGCATGCCCTGACTGGGAAGTGCCCGAAGAAGGCTGGAAACTAATCGAACCCTGCCTTTCACTGCCGGATGTAAACGATCGGCACGTGTTAGCAGCAGCTGTCGCCGGTCATGCTGACTCGATCGTGACCATCAACATAAAGCACTTCCCCGCCTCGGTACTTGATCCGCTTGGGATTACCGCCCTGCACCCCGACGAGTTCCTGCTTCAGCAACTAGAACTGGAACCCTTGGTTGTTTTGCCGGCGTTTAAGGTCATGCGAGCTCGCCTCAAAAATCCTGCCTTCACACCAACAGCGTTTGTGGATGCAATGGAGCGCAACGGGCTTATCCAAACCGCGGCATTCTTGGGCCAAGCATTGCAATTGATCTAATCAACTTAAGGAGTCACGCATGCCAAAGACTAAATCTGACGATCCGAAGAAGAAAAAGCAAGACGGGAAACTGGTCAGTATGCAAGACCATGAGCAAAAGTACTTGCAAAAGACCACGGGCAAATCCGCTGCCGAAGTAGCTAAGGCCACCAAGTCAGCAGGCCCATCGCGAAAAGCTGTTGTGAAAAAGCTGAGCAAATAACCATCTAGCAGACTACAAGGCGAGTTGGTGAAATTAGCTGAAGAAAGAGTAAGCCAGATATGGACAACCAAAACTTTGATCAACTGAAGCAGAAAGCTGAAGATGCCGCGCTCGCTACCACTACTGCACGATCAACTGCCGAAGCAAATGTAACGGCGACTGAAACAGCAAAAGCATCGGCAACAGCTCACGCTGCAGATGCCGAGGCAGCAAAAACAGCCGCAACAACATCAAAGACAGAGATTGAAAGCATCAAAGCGAATGCATCAGATGCTTTAGCCGCTGCATTAAAAGCGCAAAAGGAAGCAGAAACCCACGCACTTGAAGCACAGAAAAAGTTAGCTGAAACGATAAAAACACTAGAGAAATCCATAACTGCATCACTAGGTGGTGCATTTGCAGAAAAAGAACGGGAATCTAGAAGCCGTGATAAGTGGTGGCTTTGCCTTTTGACTGTCAGTGTTTTTGGATTGTGGTGGCTAGGGTCTACAAGATATGAACAGATCGCAACCCTTATTGCAAGCAAAGCTACGGTTGATCAATTTCTTGTACAAGCCCTATTTGGGTTGAGCACTCTATCCGCACCAATTTGGTTGGCATGGCTAGCCACTAAGCGGTTATCTAAAACTTACGCCATTAGCGAGGATTACGCATACAAGTCAGCCGTTGCCCAAGCGTATCAAGGCTATAGAGACTCCGTAAAAGATGGTGATGAACAAATGCGCCTGAGATTATTTGCCACGGTTGTTACCCAACTTGATGCCTCACCTGTACGCTTCATCAACAATCAACACCCTGGTACGCCTTGGCAAGATTTGATGCACCAACCGTGGATGCAAGAAATTTTGAAGGATGAATCTGTTCGAGCCAAGTTCAATAATTGGATGAGGGATAGATTCAGTAAAGCCTTCGAAATTCCAATCAAATGAATTCACAAATACATTAAAACACTCAAATCAGCCCTACAGCACCATCAAATTTTTAAGCTAAGTCGTCCCAACTGCAGATTGAAAACGATGACGCTACAGGGCTGTTTAACAGGCTGGGTATTTTTCATCAGCACAGCATAGCCGCTCAGGCCGAAATAATGCTACGCTGATCTTGACTCGAAAACCCGTCATTTGACTCGATCGACTGGTTTTCACTATGACTGTCTAATGTCACAATGGTTTGCAATTTCATAATTTCACCACTCCATCATGCGAACGCCATTTGAACCAACCAAGTCATTCTGCTATCGAGTAGCACGATACGAACTTCTCGACCAGATTGCACAAGAACCAGAAGCACTGACAGGGCAACCGTTTCGCATGAATACGGTGACAAGGCGTGTAATTGAGCGCAACCTCACGCCCGAGCAGTTGGCAATTGAAATCCCTGCAGCCAATGCCGATCGAATCGACACGGTAATCCCCCCTTTTTGCAAGGGAGCTAGAAGTAGAGCCTTCAAGCGGCCATGGCCAACCGCTGTTTTGGTGTGATCCCGCCCAAGGCCATGTTTGGGCGCTCGTGGTTGTAACTCCACATCCA
>JACCEC012223278.1_pt1 | contig 14345 bp, 14 predicted proteins | sample 7450121 | NCBI WGS metagenome assembly JACCEC01 (sample SAMN15323455, study PRJNA562643) | freshwater metagenome | isolation source: river surface water | place: USA:Blue River Watershed | collected 2017-08-18 | reverse complement strand
GACATTTTTGCTTATTTCACGAGCCATCGTTTTGGATTGGCACGTTATGGCACCATTTATGGTGCGCTCGCTGGCTTTGGCTGGATCGGCAATGTCGGGGGCATGGTCGGCATGGGGCAGCTTTATGATCATTATGGAAATTATATGCCGGCCCAAATCATGGGGATCATCGCGCTGATCCTGTCTGCGCTGCTTATTCTGGCGGTGCGGCTGCCGGTCTCGCGCAGCTAGGCGTTGGGCGGCGCCATGGCTCAAAATGGGCGGCGATATTCTCCCCTGCGCGGCGCAGGCACGATATGGCGGGGGACAGACCAAAGGTCGGATCGCCCATGCGGCGATATCGGCCGAAACACAGCAGGGGCAGGCGCACGTGGAAGCCGATTTTGTCATTATTGGCGGGGGATCAGCGGGCTGTGTTCTGGCCAATCGCCTGTCCGCAGATCCGCGCAATCAGGTTATTCTGGTCGAGGCGGGCGGCAAAGGGCAGTCATTTCTGCTGTCGATGCCAGCAGGCTTTGGCGTCACCGCCAATGCGCCGGGCCATTCCTGGCATTATTCCGGGCCACCAGAGCCTGCGATCAACGGCCGGCAGATGCTGCTGCCCAGAGGCAAGGGGCTGGGCGGATCCTCCAATATCAACGGCTTGCTTTATGTCCGTGGACAGCAAGCCGATTATGACGCGTGGAGCAATTTGGGCGCGATTGGCTGGGGCTGGGCCGATGTTGCGCCCTATTTCAGCAAGAGTGAGACCTATGCCGGCGGTGGGGACGCCTGCCGGGGCCGCGCGGGACCGCTGCGGGTCGAGGAGGTGTCGCATCGCAACCCGACCAATGACGCCATTATTTCGGCCTTTGCCGATATCGGCGTGCCGCGCACCGACGATTATAATGGCGCGGATCAATTTGGTGCCTTTTACTATCAGACAACGGTCGCCGATGGGCGGCGCTGTTCGGCCGCGGACGCATTTCTGCGCCCTGTCATGGGGCGACCGAACCTGACCATTATCACCGGCGCGGAATGCCGCCGGATCCTCTTTGACGGTCATCAGGCAACGGGTGTTGAAATTGACGGGCGGTCTGGGGTGCAGACCATCAAGGCGCGGCGCGAGGTGATCTTGTCTGCCGGGGCGTATCACAGCCCCAAGCTGTTGCAGCTTTCCGGCATTGGCCCGGCATCGCATCTGCAAGACATGGGCATTCCCGTTCTTTGCGACAGCCCAGAGGTCGGCAAAAACCTGCAAGATCATTATATTCTGACGATGAGTTGGCGTCTGCGCGCAGGTGTCTACAGCTATAATCAGGAATTGTCGGGCGGTCGTTTGCTGTTGAATGTGCTGCGTTATCTGGTGCGGCGGGATGGCACGATGACAATCCCGGCGGCGCAAGTCGGGGCCTTTGTCAAATCAGATCCGGCGCTGGATCGCCCCGATATTCAATTTCACTGCTTGCCCGTCACGGGTGATCTGGATGCCGCGGCCGCTGGTGAAAAATCGGCGCTGTCTCCCTGGCCGGGATTGACATTGGGGCCGACGGTTCTGCGTCCGGAATCGCTAGGCTATGTAAAGTTAAAAAGCGCGGATTTCAGGGATATACCTGATATTCTGCACAATTGGTTAGAGGCGCCGGAAGATCAAAGACTGTCGGTCCGTGCGATGCGCATAGCGCGGGATTTGGTGGCGGCGCCATCGCTTGCCCCTTTGGTTGATCACGAAGCCTGGCCGGGTGCCGATTGTGACAGCGATGCAGCGCTGGTCGATTATGCCAAAGCCTATGGAAATACGGGATATCATCCCGTCGGGACATGCCGCATGGGTATGGACGACCGCGCCGTCCTTGATCCATGCTTGCGCGTCAAAGGGGTGCGCGGTTTGCGCGTCATCGATGCGTCCGTGATGCCGCGCCTGGTGTCTGGCAATACCAATGCCGCCGCCATTATGATCGGCGAAAAAGGGGCCGACCTGATCATGCAGGGCTAGGCCTCTATTTTTTATGTTTGATCTCAAAATATGATCACAAATAATTGAAAAGGAATATATCCTTTGAAACTGGTTCAGGCTGAAAAGATCGACGCGGTTGACGATTATCGTCTGATTGATGCGCCCATGCCCAGCATCGCGGCGGATGCGGTTCTGATCCAGGTCATGGTCTGCGGCATGGGCTATGTCGATGCGTTGGTCGCGCTGGGGGGCTATCAGGTCAAGCCGCCGGTTCCCTTCACCCCGGGGCAAGAGATTTCGGGCCGTGTTGCGGCCGTTGGTTCAGCGGTTTCAACGCTTCAGGTTGGTGATCGGGTGATGGCCAATAGCTTTGGCGGCGGCCTGGCGGAATATGTGGCGGTGCCGCAGGCGATGGTCACCCGCATACCCGATGTCATGACATTTGCCCAAGCTGCTGGTTTCAGGGTTAATTATTTGACCGCCTTGCACGGCCTGCGGGATCGCGCGGCGCTCCAGCCGGGAGAGCGCCTGCTTGTCTTTGGTGCAGCGGGTGGTGTGGGCAGCGCGGCGGTTCAAGTCGGCAAGCACTTGGGCGCAGAGGTGATTGCGGTGGCGTCTTCCGATGCGAAGCGCGCCTTTGCCCGCGATCTGGGGGCGGATGCTGTGCTTGATAGCGATGTTGAGGGCTGGCGCGACCGGTTAAAGGCGCTGTGCGGCGGCAAAGGGCCGGACGTGATCTTTGATCCTGTCGCTGGCCCCTTGTTTGAAGCGGCGTTCCGCTCGCTCAACTGGGGCGGGCGGCATCTTGTCGTCGGTTTTGTTGGCGGCCCCATTCCCAAACTGCCCATTAATCTGTCGCTGATGAAGGGGGCCGCGCTGATCGGCGTCGATGTGCGGCAATTTCTCTTATACGAAGGCGCCAAAGCCGCAGGGCATCTGGACATGCTGCTCAATTGGGTGGCCGAGGGTGGATTTTCACCGCCTGTGGGCCGCATTTTCGCCCTGGATGATTTTGCAGACGCCATGCGCTTCGCCATGTCGGGCGCCGGGGTCGCCAAGTCGGTGATACATGTGGCCGAGCCGGTTGGCTGAGCCGCGGCGCGTTCTTGCGAGCCGTGGCTGGACCCGCTAGGCCCTAGCCCCGTCACAGCCGATCGTCTGGGGTACATTGGACAAGCGCGATATCTTTGCTTTTTTGGCGGATTGCCTGGCGCAGGGCAGGCGGGCGGCGCTTGTGTCCCTGATTGATGCCACGGGCACGTCGATGCGGGAACCGGGCGCGCATATGGCGGTTGCCGAGGATGGCCTGTTTGTCGGATCGCTGTCCGGCGGATGTATCGAACGCGCGGTGGTTGCCGAAGCGGTGGAGGCCATTGCCGCCGGCGTGCCCCGCGTGACGCGGTTCGGCAAAGGTTCCCCCTATATCGACATCCGATTGCCCTGTGGGGGTGGCGTTGACCTGCATTTTCAGCCGCTTCTTGATGCGGATCTGGTGCATCAGGCGCTGTCGGCCCTGGCTGAACGGCGCGCTTTTACGCTGGACCTGTCCATCACGGCGCGCCCGCCGCGCCTCAGTGATGGCTGGCACCCAAGCCGCTGGATCCCGGATCAGGGGCGTGCCCTGGTGGGGCATTGGCCAGACCCGCGCGTGTTGATCGTCGGCCATGGCGCGGCCGTTGCCAAACTGGCTGCGCTTGGTCGTGTCTGGGGGGCGGATATCAGCGTTCTGACGCCAGATTCGGCCCTTGCGGCCCAGCTTATGCACGACGGGGTCGCTGTGCAGACGCTGACATCGCCGCAAGACAAAGCCCCGCTGGTCAGCGATGCCTGGACCGCGATTGTCTTTTTATTCCATGATCATGATTGGGAACCCGCCTTGATCGCCCATGCGCTGGCACAGCCCCATTTCTTTTTGGGCGCGATGGGCAGCCGCCTGGCCCATGCCCATCGGAGCGCGGCGCTGCGCTTTCTTGGCGTGTCAGAAGCTGCTATTGCCGGGGTATCGGCGCCGATCGGCCTGTTCCATTCCGTGCGCGACCCCGCGACATTGGCCATATCGGTTCTGGCCGAAGTGGCTGAGCGATACCGCACCAAAGTTGCTGTGGCCACCACAGCCCCCGACGCAGTAGATATTGAGATCTGACAGATAGGATGAGGCAGTGATCCAAACGACAGTCAACGGCAAGGCGCAGACCCTGGATGTGGACCCGTCCACCCCCATTCTTTGGGTCTTGCGCGAACAACTGGGCATGACCGGCACAAAATTTGGCTGCGGCATCGCGCAATGCGGCGCCTGCACGGCGCATCTTGACGGCCAGCCCATCCGATCCTGCTCCACCCCGATTTCGGAGGCGCAAGGCCGCCAGATCACGACGATCGAAGGCTTGGCCAGCCCAGACGGGGCCTTGCACCCGCTGCAACAGGCCTGGATCGATGCGCAGGTGCCGCAATGCGGCTATTGCCAGTCGGGCCAGTTGATGAGCGCGGCGGCTTTGCTGCGCACGACGCCGCAACCAAGCGATGCCGATATTGATGCCGCCATGTCGGGCAATATCTGCCGCTGCGGGGCCTATGGGCGGATCCGTGCCGCGATCAAGGCCGCTGCGGCCGGAACGGAGCGCTAAGCGATGAACAAATGGTCAAGACGCGGTTTTATTGGTGCCGGGATCATCACTGGCGGCGCGCTGGTTGTGGGCTTGGCTGTGCGCCCCGGCAACCCGGTCGACAAATTGCGCGGCGACGTTGCGCCCGGCGCGGGTGAGCAGTTGGTCAACGCCTGGGTGAAGATCGATAAGGACAATGTCGTCACCGCCATCGTGCCGCATTGTGAGATGGGGCAGGGTGCACACACCGCCTTGGCGCAAATGCTGGCCGATGAGCTGGATGCCGATTGGACCAAGGTCTCTGTGATGCAGGCCCCGGCGACAGGCTTTTATGTCGTGCCGGATGCCGCGCGCGATTTTGTCGCGGCCTGGTCGCTTGATGCGCCCAACTGGATCGAGCCGACCTATAATGGCCTGTTCACGCAGGTCGCCCGGTTGGCCGATGTGCTGATCACGGGCGGCAGCTCGTCCGTCCGCACAACGGGCCAGCATACCATGCGGATCGCCGGGGCTGCGGCGCGGCAGATGCTGATGGCCGCCGCGGCCGCGCAATGGAATGTGCCGCTGGCGGAGATTGAGGCCGAAAATTCAACGCTGCGGCATCCCGCCTCGGGCAAAAGCGCACCATATGGCGCCTTTGCAGAGGCGGCCGCGCGCCAGCCGATGCCGCAAACACCCGCGCTCAAAGATGTGTCGCAATTCAAATTGATGGGTAAAGGGCTGCAACGCCTTGATATTCCAGCAAAGATTGATGGTAGCGCCCTGTTTGGCATTGATGCGCAGATCCCGGGCCAGACGCTCAAATATGTGGCGGTCAAGGCGCCGCCCGTGCCCGGTGCCAAAGTCACGGCGATCAACCCGGCGACGGCCAAATCCATGCCCGGCGTTCGTCAGATTTTGAACATGGAGGATTTTGTTGCCGTTGTGGCCGATGGCTATTGGCAAGCGCAAATGGCGCTTTCCATGGTCGAGGCGCGCTATTCCCAGACCGAAGGCGATGGCCTGGATAGCGCCACCCTGGCCGCGACCTTCACCAAAGCACTGGATGACGCCGGGGATACAGGCGGCACAGCTTTGGCCAAATCTGGCGATGCGCCGGAGGCTTTGGCGAAGGCCGCCAAAAAGCTTGTGGCCGAATATAAGGTTCCTTTTGTTGCCCATGCGGCCATGGAGCCGATCAACTGCACAGCCTGGATCCATGACGGGCGCTGTGAAATCTGGACGAGCACGCAGGTGCCCCTGATGGCGCGATCGGCAGTGGCCAAGGCGCTCGATATGGATGCGGATGATGTCACCATCCATCAGCTTTATCTGGGTGGCGCCTTTGGGCGGCGGCTTGAAACCGATTATACGGTGCAGGCGGCGCGGGTTGCCAAGGCGGTCGGTGCCCCCATCAAGATGATCTGGTCGCGCGAGGAAGATATCCGCCAGGATTTTTATCGACCAGCGGATATCAGCCGGTTTTCAGGCGGGCTGGACGCGCGCGGCAAGCCCATCAGCTGGAACAATGTGTTCACGCAGCTGCACGGTCCGGACGGGACGTGGGACATCGCCCATTACGACATACCCAATTGGTCCATCCGGCATGCACCCGCCGACATGCACCTGCGGTTCGGCAGTTTGCGATCGGTGGACCACAGCCAGCAAGGCTTTTTCATCGAAAGCTTTATCGATGAATTGGCCCATTTGGCCGGGCAAGATCCGTTCGATTATCGCCGCGCATTGCTCAGCAAGTCGCCGCGCCACAAAGCCGTGCTGGAAAAAGTTGCGCAAATGGCGGGCTGGGGCTCGCCATTGCCGTCGGGATCTGGCCGGGGCATCGCCTTGGTCAAGTCATTCGGCACGATTGTTGCCGAAGTGGTTGAGGTCCGCATGGACAATGGCCGGCCCAAGGTCGTCAAAGTCTGGTGCTGTGCCGATGCCGGCTATGTGATGAACCCAGACGGGTTCGCCGCGCAAATGGAAGGCGGGATCATCTATGGCCTGACAACCGCGCTTTACAGCCAAGTCACGCTGAAACATGGCGCTGTTGAACAGGGCAATTTCCATGATTACCCCATGGTGCGCATCGATGAGGCCCCAGAGATTGAGGTGGGCTTTATCAATGCTGACAGCAAAACGCTGGGCGGGGCCGGGGAACCGGGCTTGCCGCCGCTTGCGCCCGCGCTCACCAATGCGATCTTTGCAGCGACGGGCAAGCGCATTCGCGAATTGCCGATTGCCCAGCATTTCGCCTGAACATGCGCCATCGGCCGCCGCCGCGCCTTGCCATTGCGATCCTTGCGGCCGGGCAATCCAGGCGTTTTGGGGCCGCGGATAAGCTGACGGCCCCGTTTCGCGGCAAGGCTTTGGGGCTGCATGTGGCCGACGCTCTGGCGCGCCAGCCGGCCTTACAGCGCTGGGTCATTGTCCGCACGGCAGATCACCCTTGCCAGTCAGGCTGGAGGGCGGCTGGTTTCGAACCGGTGGTCAACCCGGATGCGGCCCAAGGGCAGGGGACGTCGCTGCGGTGTGCCGCACAGCTTGCCGATCAGGCGGGGGCCGATGCGTTGATGGTCTGCCTGGCCGATATGCCGCTGGTGCCGCCCGCCCATTTTGCGGCGCTGGTTGCGGCCTGGCAGTGTCACCCCGGGATCGTCGCGTCGCACGATGGTGCGCTGATATCGCCTCCTGCGATTTTTGCGCGCCCGTTTTTTGGAACTCTGGCGGCTGCCTCTGGCGATCACGGGGCGCGGCACCTGCTGACCGGCGCCCATCTTGTGGCAAGCCCGGCCGGCGCGCTTACCGATATTGATGATCCTTTAACCTTGCAGCGCCTGTCAGCCTGACCCGGTCTCTGACAGGGCTGGGGTGGTGTTCAGACTGGCCGAAACCATATCCCGCAGCGGCAAGTGCGCTTGCATGCGGATGGCCAACAGGGCGGTGCCGCTCACTTTACGCTGCACAAACAAGGTGTCGGCAGGCGGGATATGCCACGCCGCCCGGTCCGCCGCGATGATTTCGGCGTGGCGCCGGACATCCGCGACAAAGGAACGATCCGAAAAATCGAACAGACCGGGCCTGCCAAGATGCTGCATCAAGATGTCGATCATCGCATTTAAAGATCCGGCATGCCGATCCAGCGTTTGGGGGGAGATAAAGCCCACGGTCAACAAGGCCTGGCGCAAGGCGACGCGATCTTCCGAAAGACCAGCGTGCATCAACGCGCGATAGGCCTGCACCGTTTCAATCGGCACCGGCCGGGCTGCGCCAAAATCAAGCAAGACGATTTTGCCGGTGTCTTCCTGCCACCGAAAATTCCCGAAATTCGGGTCGGTTTGCATATATTGGAAGTCAAATATTTCCCGAAGGACCAGTTGCAGCAGCGCCGCCATTACCTGATCGCGCACGGCCTGTGGTGCCTGCTGCAGGCTTTCAATGGGTCGGCCAGAGATGAAATCCATCGCCAGAACACGGTCACTGCACAAGGCGTCAACAGGCGCAGGCATGACAAAGGCCGGGTCGTCGGCCAGAAAGCGCTGGTAGAGGCGCATCTGATCTGCCTCTCGGCCATAATCTGCCTCTTCGTGCAATTGCCGTTTCGCTTCGGTGAGCAGCGGCGCGATATCCAGCGTATCCGGCAAAAGACCCGACATGCGCAGCAAGGTGGCGACATTATCCACATCCGCATCAATGCTGGCGGCAATGCCCGGATATTGCACTTTGATGGCGAGAACGCGACCATCGGGCAATGTCGCGCGATGGACTTGGCCAATCGACGCTGCGGCAATGGGTGTGGCCTCAAACCGCGCGAAACGATGCCGCCAATCCTGGCCCCATTCGTGCCGCAGAACACGGTCAAGCTGCGCTGGCGGCATGAAATGCGCGGCATCCCGCAAGCGTGCGAGGATCGCCGTCAATTCTGGCGGGAGCAAATCGCCGGCATCCAGCGAGATCATTTGCCCCAGCTTCATGGCGGCGCCGCGCAGCCGGGACAATTGCTCGGTCAGGCGCATGGCGTTGCTTGGCGTCAGGATGAGGTCAGACAGGCTTGGCCGCTCGCCGCGGGCCAGCCGCCGGACACCCTCAGCCGCCACGCCGCTGGCGACACCGCCTGCCAGCCGCCCAAAAGAGGCCAGGCGCGACAGTCGTGCCGCGGGGACTTTGCTGAAACGCTTGTCGTTCATCGCAGCAAAGGCGCTGTAACACGGCAAATCTGCCGGTGGCGGGAATGGTCTGACGCGATCATCATCATGCTTTAGTCGATGGGCTTGGCCAGTCACCACCTGCATCGATTGACGTCTTGACGCCGCCATATCTGCGTTTGATCTTTGGCGCCTTTCAGGGCGCGCGATTTTCACGCAGCGGTGCTGTGACGATCTTTGTGGAAATCTTGGCGTAGCCATGGTGAATCAAGCGCTTATCGTCTAATGCTTGGGGCAGGGCTGCGCATGGCGGCAAGCTTAAGCCGATCGGCACATTCAAGGACAAAGATGATGCGCCTTCATTCTTTCATCGCCACCGGAGTTTCGCTTGGTCTCCTGGCCACGACGCAGGCGGCCAAGGCTGAACAGGCCCCGGCCACGGGCGCACCAGATGCGGTCGTGGCAAGCGCGCCTTATCCCGCGGTTCGATTGCTCGACACGGATAAGGATGTGTTGGGGCAAGCCTTTGTGTTTCCAAAGGGGCCGACCCGGCTTGTGTCTGAAATCGTGACACTGGCCCCGGGCGAGTCCGGTGCAACGCATCGCCACCTGTTTCCGATGTTCGCTTATCTGCTGGAGGGCAGCTTGATGGTTGATTATGGCCCACAAGGCCAGCGCAGCTACAAGGCCGGTGACGCATTGGTCGAGGCGATGGGCGTGCCGCATCATGGGTATAATCAGGGTACGGAAAAGGTACGGATATTGGTGGTCTATATGGCCGAAAAGGACGCGGTTCTTGTCGCGCGGTAAAGCCGTGGCGGCCTGCTGACGGCGGACCATGACGCACGCGCCATCCCCAAAAGACACGGGCCGGACACGGCGCTGGATGATCGTGGCGGCCTTTGGGCTGTTGACGCTGCTTGGTCCGCTTTTGCTGTCCGAACAGATTGGCCAATTGGCGGATGCCGCGCTGATTGAGGCGCGCGCCAAGCCTGTTGCGGTTGCGGCGGTCATCATCTCGGCGCTTGCCCTGGATGTGTTCCTGCCTGTGCCCAATGGTGTCACAAATACCGCTGCCGGCGCCATTTTTGGTTTCTCGCTGGGCTTTGTCATCATCTGGATCGGCCTGATGGCGGCAAGCCTTTTGGGCTATGCTGCGGGGGCCTTGGCTGCACGACCGCTTGCACGGCGTTTGTTAGGGGCGGCGGAACTGGCACGGGCGCACCAATTCGCCGCCAGCCTTGGTCCCTTGGTTTTGATTATGTCGCGTCCCGTCCCGATATTTGCCGAACTTGCCACGCTGGCAGCTGGCATGGCGGGCATGCGGCTCAGCCTTTTTCTGCTGCTGACCGGATGTGCAAATCTGGGCGTGGCGGTGATATTTGCGGGGATTGGCGCGGCGGCGATGGCCAGCCAGTCCGGTGCCCTTGCCTTTGCGGGCAGCATCCTTCTGCCGATGCTCGCCTGGCTTGGCTATCGCGGGTGGCATGGACGCCGGTAAAGCTCTATCGTCAGTCCTTAAGACCTGCAGATTGCACCAAGATCAAGCGTGAGTTTATCGAGAAGATCGGCAAATGCCCCGTTCAGGGCGCTTTGAAGCGTGTCTTCACCGCCGGACCAATAGGCGGTCCGCGATGACCTCCCCCGGTATATTTTCTCAGCGCCATCTCCATGCGTGACATGGGCCACCACATTGGCGCTGTACGTACTCGGCGATGCATCAATCCAGGCGGTTTTCAATGCGAACGACAGGGCTGTGGCTGAGGGCGCGGCAGGCGCATCAAACGCGACCTTGATGTTGCGCGCCTCCAATCCTGACAGCACAGATTTTAGCCAGGCCGCGCTATCCAACGGGCTTTTGACGGCCCGGGTGCCGATGATGCCAACCAGCGCCTTTTCCATTCGATCGTCACGCATCGCAACAATTTGGACCGCGCAATTCTGCCCTTTCGGCAGGTCAATGGCCTGCGGCACGCCCCGATCCTTAAAGACAGGGGTGATTTCCGCAGGCCTTTGCCGCGCGCTTGCAGATGGGGTGGTGGCACAGGCCATCACACCCACAATGGCGCAGGCAAGGGCACCCTCCCAAAGGTGGCGCCCCTGCACCTTAAAGCTCCTTTGGAAGGCCGTGGACGTGGATGAAGCCATCCGCCCATAACAGGGTACGGTCTGGCGCGGTTTCGACAACTCGCCCGCCAAAGCCGGCATTAACGGACTTCGGATTTGTCTTGGCGTTCATAGCGGTGACATCGGCTGCGGTCAGCGCAAGGCCGCGGGGCAACAGCGTCTCGAAATCCTTAAAGCCAAATGCGATTGCGTCTTTGACCAGCTTGGCGCCATTGGCGTTCCATCGTGCTGCATTTTCGGTGCGTTCTTTGCTGGGATTGGCCAGCGAGATGATGCTTGTAGCATTTTGATTGAAGGCGAGAAATTTCGGTGACAGCCGGGCATCTGGCTTCTTGCCTTTCGGCACCGCCTTGTTCGCCAATTGCATTTTGGCAACCAGTCTGACGCTCGAAAAATCAGGCGACATGTCATAGCTATATTCGACGAACAAAACAGCGTCTGACCCCAGGCTGTCCAGCGCCCCTGTTTTGCCTGTCAGGGAGCTATCTTTCGAGAAAGACAGCTCAGCCGATTGCAACCAGCTGCTTTGTGTTAAGGCTGCGCGTGTTGCCGCGACGGCCAGTTCATCAGCGTTGAAACCGGCCAGCTGGTCCCGAATGGGTGCGATCGCAGCTTCGGCCTTTTTGGTGCGGTCAGCATCAACCGCCGCCTGGATAAGGCCGCCCAAAAGGCCGCCGCCGGTCGCCGCCGCGATATTGGACGGATTGATATCCGACTTGATCTCCATTTGCGCAACGAGAACCCGGGCATGGGGCTTGGTCTGCTGGTTGCGAATGGCGTCTGTCACAACCGTGTTCGACGCCGCCATGGCGGGCATGACGGGCGCAACGGTCAAGGCCAGCGCGAGGGCCAGCTTGGGGAATAATTTGTTCATATGGTCCTCCTCATCTTGCCAAGACCGGCAAAATCAAACGTCCTTTAAAGGGGGAGAGATTTCGAGAACTAACAATTTAAAGACAAGGAAAGACGCAGAAACATATCAAATGACCCGGTGATAACTTTTTTGAGACCTTATCAGTTATGTGTCCAAATAAAGATTATCATGCGACGAAATGCGATCACCTTTTGGTTGCGAACCAGATGATATGGCGCGGACCTTTGCCGTTGCTGCGGGCTCGAACCGCCGTTTCTTCCACGCTAAATCCGGCATCGACAAGGCGCCGTGCAAAGAGATTATCGGGCGCGGCCGACCAAATGGCCAGCACGCCGCCGGGCTTCAACGCCGCTTTGGCCGCCGCCAGACCGCGCATGGAATAAAGCCGATCATTGGCGTTGCGGGTCAGGCCATCGGGGCCATTGTCCACGTCCAGCAGAATGGCGTCATAGGCTTGGCTTGCCGCGGCGATCTCGGTCGCGACATCGCCGTCAAAAATGGTGACACGCGTGTCATCAAGGCAGCCAGCGGCCAGATCTGCCATGGGGCCACGTGCCCAGGCGATGATCTTTGGGACCAGCTCGGCCACGGTTACCCGCGCGTCTGGCCCAAGGGCGGCCAGGGCCGCTCGCAAGGTAAAGCCCATGCCATAGCCGCCGATCAGGATATGCGGGGCGGCTCTGCCGGTCAGCCGGGCGCAGCTCATCACGGCCAGCGCCTCTTCTGACCCGCTCATCCGGCTGTTCATCAATTCATTGCGATCCAGCACAATCATGAAGTCTGTGCCACGCCGAAACAGCCGCAGCTCCTCGCCCCCCGGGACGTGCGCGGTATCGATCAACTCGCGTGGGATCATGGCGGGCTACTCCAAAGTGCGGAAAAAATACGGGGTGGATCACACGATCCACGCCGTCCACATTGTATCATGCGGGCTGGGGATAGGGCGCGATGGCCGGTTGCGTCAGCGGGCGGCGTACATCGCTTCTGCGCGGGCCTTCAGCGCAATGGCGGTGTCATCAAAGGCGCGCTTGACCCATGGGCCAGCAAATCGAAACACATGGATGCCATTGGCGCCCAGAAAGGCGTCGGTGCTGTGATAGGTGCAACTATCAGCCCCTGTTGCTTCGATGACCTGATCCCGCCGGGCCGGGTAGGGCCAATAGTCAAGATTAGGGAATTCCCAGCTCAACAGGCGTTCCGGTTCAAAGGCGCAGATATATTCCAGATTTGGCACCGTGGGCCCGCCTGCCGTGGCATAGCTGATCAACGTCATTTCAATCGGCGCGCCGAGTTCAAGCGTGGATACCGCGCGAATACAAAACGGGTTCCATTCATTATAGCGGGGCAGGTCGGTCAAAATGGTCCAGACAAGGCTCGCCGGGGCGTGGATCGTCACGGTTTCACTGCGGGTGACGGCATCAGGGTTGAACCCCATGTCCGGGTCTTGTGCGACGGTTTTTGCCGCCTTCATCCAGTCAAGCATGGCTGTTCTCCAGTGCTGCCAATTTCATCACATGCGCCTTGGGCAAGGGGTATTCGGTCGCGCCGGCCCAACGCAACAAGGCCGTGCCTTCCCGATGCCCGCAGGTGTCGATCCAGTTATATGGCCCATCTGTTAGGCCGGGATCGCGTGCCGCACAAATAATCCGGACGGACCCATTGGCGCCCGTCCTTGCCGAATGCTTGTTCACGGTGATCTGGCGGAAACGATAATCAAGGCTTTCCATCCACCAGTTATCAAGCTGGAAGTTCCAATAATAGCACTCTGGCGGCGTCACATCGATGACCCAGGCCTCATCCGGTGCAAGGCGCCAATAGGCATGGGCGTAATAAATGTCTTTGGCGCCCCCACCTTTTTGGAACATCGATTGGTCGATATCTGCAAATTCATTGGGCGTTTTCCGAAACAGCCGGGTCCAGTCGGCAAAGGTTTGGGCCACGCCGTGCACAAATTGGGCGGCTGCCCCCAGGCCCTGTGCCAGATCTTCGGCCTGAAGCGGGGCAGGGACGGCTGGGCCACCCATGCGTTCAATATGAAAGGTCCCGCCGCGTTCACTTGCCCGGTCCAGCGCGGATTGGCGGATGATGATCACACTGGCATCGGGTTCAAGCCGCAGCCAGTTTTTGCCGGCATCTGCGCCGCTTGGTGGCGTGCAGCTGGCAATAATCTCCACAGACCCATCCGGGCCCCAGTGGATATCGTCGCTCATCAGGCTGCCCGTCGCATGGGCGCTGCCATCAATGTGATAGCGCATGGCATTGGCGACAATCGAAAAATAGAACATCGATCCGCGCGTGCCGGTGATCCGATAGACATTGTTCCCGGAAATGGAGGCGTTCCAATATTCATTGTCCGGATTGTCAGCGCCGATTTTCCCGGTTTCGTGGCTCAGCTGATAAAAAAACGGAAAATCGGGATCGCGGGCCTCCACATATTGTTCGAGTGCCAGCTTGCTAAGCCGCGACAGATAGCGAAAGCCTTCGGCGTGGATCAAGGGATCGGCAGGGACATCCTCGGCCAGAATAATCGCCCCGGCATCGGCCAGCTTGGCGCAATAATCGCGCCAAGCCTGGGCAATGTCGGTGCTCATGCCGCGACCCAATCGCCGCCATTCACGTCGAGCATCACGCCGGTGACTTCGCTCGCATAATCGGACAGCAGGAAGTAAACCGTCTTGGCG
>JACCEC011567121.1_pt1 | contig 14347 bp, 9 predicted proteins | sample 7450121 | NCBI WGS metagenome assembly JACCEC01 (sample SAMN15323455, study PRJNA562643) | freshwater metagenome | isolation source: river surface water | place: USA:Blue River Watershed | collected 2017-08-18 | reverse complement strand
CGCCCAGCGTCGACTCGGCCCAGACGGAATCGAGCTTTCGATCGAGCAAACGCCGCCGGCTCGTGCAGTTCGGCTCGGTCGGCCCGTGCGAAACGCACGAATCCTCATCACCCGAGCAGATTCGCGTCTTTGGTGGTTTCGAGCGGACGCTTCCCCCATTTACGAAAAAGGTAAACGCACGGGCGCGATTGTTCTGATGCGAGGCACCCCGGCTCGTCGAGATCCTGCACCTTGGATCTTAAGCCGCATGGAAGAAGGCTACGTCGGACTCGATTCACAGCAGCGCATCGTGGTGGCCAACTCCACTTTTCTTCGCTGGGCCAAACTGACTCGCAAAAAGCTTCATGGTGCGCTCTGGCAAGAAATCTGGGGAAAAGTCTCCACCTCTTTACAACTCCAAACGCGCACTTACCCAGAGCCTTGGGGACAAAGCATCTATATATCTCGCCCTTCTCCAGAATCTTGGGAGATCGAGCACGCTCTTTACGCCGCAGCCCACGAAATCCGCACACCGCTCACGGCTCTGAAACTTACCCTCGACGGCGCACTTCGCTTGGCCGCATCTGATCCCCTTCAGAGACTCCTCACTCGTGGGGAAAAAAACCTGCAAGCCGCACAAACCATCCTCTCTCAAGTCGTTGACGTCGCACGACTCCGCTTAGGGCGAGATACTCTCCGTCTCGCCCGCATTGACCTTCGAGTGCTTTTCGAGAATGTCGTGGAGCGCCTGCAACCCCTTCTCAGCCACTCGAGCTGTGAAGTCAGAGTTCAAGCTCCTTACGGACTCATCGGGAGCTGGGACTCAGGAAGAATTGAGCAGGTTTTAAGTAACCTTCTGGTCAACGCCTGTCGCTACGGAGGCCCTGGACTGATTTCTCTCCGGGCAGAAGCGGATCCAGAACATAAACATGTGCTCATCACCCTAGAGGATTCTGGAAGCCGGTCAACCCTTCCTTCTAACGAGCATTTTCCCGAGGGAATGGGCATCGGGCTCTTCATTGTTCGGCGCATTCTCGAAGCCCACTCCGCACAATTCTCGCTGAACGCGCAAGCGGGTCAGCCCGGAATCGCCAGAATTGAGCTGCCCTTCAGCTTAGACGAAGACTCAAAAGGATCGGCCGAAACTCAAGCCTAGCGATTCAACCTGAAAAGCGTTGCTACCACCGAGAGCATTCCTCGTTTCGTTAATGTGCTGGGAACGAAAATCCCGGCTCGCCAGATGAAGGCCCAAATACCAGTACTCGGGATCAAAGAAGGGCATCCCCCAGTCGAACTTCCAGCGCACCATCGCGCGAAACCCTCGCGGCAAGTGGTAACTGACCTTCTCATCCCAGTTTGTCCGGGCCACCATCGAATAGCTTCCGGCAAAGTCGTAAGAGCCAAAAAGAAAGAATTGCCCAACTGTCAGGCCAGCGCCCACGCCCGAAACCCAGTGCGTGCCCGAAACATTCGTTCCGCCAGATGCCGAAGGAGCCGCGACTTGGCCAAGCCAGGTGACTTCCGTATTCGTGCCTAAGTGAAACGCCCAGTCACTTCCGTAAACCGTCGCTCCCAGAAGCGTTTCTGCTCCGTAGCCCGTCATCGTACGCGTCGGAACATAAGAAAGAGTCGCACTCCCCACCTGAGCCACTTCGGCTCGGACGCCGAAATCAAAGAGCATCCCTAAGCCAAAGCCGCCATGGGCGAGCTCGGGCATAATCAGATCGCCAGCAAAAGCGCTCGGCATCATCCAAAAGAGAAGACCCAGCTTCAGAGAAAGAAGAACCCGATTCATGGGAAGCTCACCGAGGTCGTAGCCCCACTCAAACCGGAGGCCGATACCGACAGCGTAGCCGATCCCGTGGCTGTCGTCCGGTAAACATAAACGGGAACTAAGCTGTCGCCCACGTAGCCATTCACGGTCGTCACTGGATAACTACAAGCCGAGTCGAGGAAGAAGCTGGCTCCCGAAGGCAGGCCCGAAAAAGTAAACGTCCGAGTGGACGTCAAGGTCGCTACCGCGCCGTCGCTCGCCCGAATCTGAACAGGGAACCCCGTGCAAACACCGACGGCAACGCTTGCCGGCGGACTCAGGAAGGCCAGCTGAGAAGCCACAGGAGTCACTGTCAGGATTCGAGTTGCGGAAGTGAGACCCGATGAGCTGACCGTGAGCGTGGTCGATCCCGACAAAGTAGGCTTGTAGTAAAAAGTAGCCGAGATACTCCCGCTGGTTTGATTGAGTTGGGTGATGGTTGACCCAGCCGAGCAGCCGCTTGCGCTATGAAAAGTACCACTGCGACTACCATCAGAAAGGCTGTAGGTCAGCGTAGTAGAGGGCGCCACAGTGTTCGAGGAGGAGTCCATCAGCAAGACGCTATAAGCGGTGCATACCCCCATCGAAAGCGTCGTGCTGCCCGAGCTAAACGCGATCTGCGAGGGAGTGCCGCCCAGGAAAGTAAAAGTGCGCGAGGCCGAGGTCAGTACAGACTGCGAATCGGAGGCCGTGACGGTCAGGGTTCCTCCTGCAGAATCCTTCACATAGAACGATCCGGCGCTCGACCCGGTCAGTGTGATGGAACTGATAGGAGCGCTCGTGCACGCCGAGTTCGAAAAAAACTGCGTGGTCCCGAGCGTCGATGAAAGAAGGACGCTCAAGCTCGTTCCCACCGAGGCGGTCAGGTTACCCTCGTCCTGCGCTGCAACCGTAAAGACTCGGCAGGTGCCTCCGGTAATGTTCTGCCCTGACGAAGGTGCATTCGTGTAGACTAGCTTCGAGGCGACTCCGCTGGTGTAGCTGATGCTTCGAGTTGCAGAGGTCAGAACCGAGTTAGGGTCCGACGCCGTGAGAGTCACGGTTCCAGCGACATGGCCTTTTACATAGAAGGTGTACCCGCTTGAAGCGGAAACCGTCACTGAAGAGATCTCTGTTCCTGCTGAACACGCGGAGGACGAATAGAACTGCGCGCTCCCATTCTGACTGAGATTGACCGGGACCGAAGGAGAAGGAGTGATAGCCGTGTTGCTACTATTGCGAACCTGAACGGTAAGCGAGCCACAGGTTAAAGCTGAAACGATGCCACTCACTCCGCTTGAGAAGACGAGCTGCGTTCCTGCATTACTGGAAACATTCAGAGTCAGGCTCGCCGCCTGTAAATTTCCCGCCTGATCGGTGAAACTTAAAATCAGTCCTGAGGCCGCCGAGTTTAAGCGGTAGTAGACGTATCCAGACGAAGACGATGTGGAAATCGTGCCCGAGTTTGCGGCGTTGAGCTGATTATTGCAGTCGGTGAGATTTGAATAGAAACTTCCCCCAACTGAGCTATCGGAAACTAAGTAGGTAACTGGACTCGAGACCGCCGAGTTTACGCTCGCTGAGTTTTGAGAATAAACACCGATGAACGTGCAAGCGCCCGCCAAAACGCTGGTTCCCCCGCTCGCCGCCACTGATAGTTTGACCGGCGGAGCTAACGTCACGCTTAGAACTTGGGTATCCGCGATCATTGAAACCGCCGTCACTTGGACCGTCGCCGTCGTCGCACTCGTCGATTTGAAATAGACGTTCTCAAAACTCCAAGCACCCGCCGGTGCGGTGGCCTGGGTCATCGGGGTCGTGCAGGTCGCGTTGGAATAGATCGCACCCGAGCCGCTGATGACCGAGAAACTGAGCGTTGCTGCATTCGAGTTCACCACGTCATAAAGGCTTGCGTCTTTGAAGCTGACTGAAAGCCGTTGGCAATCGACGGTGGTGAAAGAAGTCGAAGAAGCGGTGATATTGAGAATGGTGGCAGGGCCCGCGCCCAAGCTCAGAACGAAACTCCCAGAAGTCAGCCCGGTGGCCTGTGCGGTAAGCGTCAGATTGGGCGACGAAGCCGTTTGGCTATAATAGAAAGTCCCGGAGGTCGAACCCTGGGGAATCGTGAGCCCACTGACTAGGGAGGAGCAACTGCTGTTGGAGTAAAACGCACCGGTGCCGCTCGCCCCACCTAGGGTCACTGAAGCGGACTGAGTCCAAGCAGCCAGGACCCCGTCCGCGTTCAGAAGCTTCACCGTGAAAGCCGCACACTGACTGGTACCGATTGCGCTGGGGCCGGTGATACTGAGCTGGGTCGCAGGAGCGGTACTGATCAGGAGCGTCGCAGTCCCCGAGGTCAGACCCGTCGCTGAGGCCGTCAACACCGAAGTGCCCGCAGAAGTTCGCTTGTAATAGACCGAGACTGAGCTCGCTCCGGCTGTCGCTGCAACCGCAGAAGTCTGACTCCCCGCTGAGCAACTGGAGGATGAGTAAAACGCCCCTACCCCGGCACTAGATAAGGCGATCGAGGCGCTAGACGGGAAGAGGGTCGAATTCCCCGAGCTATCCGAAACTCCCAAATCAAAAGCCAAGCAATCGGTAGTCGTCCCTGAACCTGGCCCACTCCAGGTCAACTGCGATGCCGGAGGAGCGACGATCGCGACACTCAAACTGGCTGAAGCCAGCCCCGACGCCGATGCCTGAAGAACCGCGGGACTCAGGGCATTAGCTCTCTTCAGGTAAAAGGGAACGCTCGAAGAGCCTGTTGGAATCGAAACCTGACTGATGGCCTGAGTGCAGCTTGAGTCCGCGTAAAACCCCACTCCTGTGGACAAGGTGCTCAAGGAAACCACCGTCGTGCTTTGAGCAGGAACGCCGTTCCCCCCGCCATCCTGGGTCAGAACCGAATACGCGCCGCAAGCGTGAGCTTGAAGGCTGGCCGAGCCGCTGAGCGCAAGCTGGGTCGGGGCTGAGCTATAGACCGTGAGGCTCAGGGAATCCGAGAGGGCAAGGTAGCTTGCCTGTAAAACGACCGCGCCGCCCGTGGTTTGTCGGTAATAGAAGCTGGCAGTCCCTTGGTGCGCCGGGATGACGACCGACCCGCCGAGAGCGTTACTGCAGCCCGCGTTCGAATAGAAGGTTCCACTCGAACTTCCGGATCCACTGGTCCCCAATGTGACCGCCATGGGGTTCGAGCTCTTGGTCAGGGTGCTCGAAGCGCTTTTCTGAGTCACTGTGAGGAGTCCGCAGTCTGAAGTTCCCTGGGATGATGGCCCCTGAAGATCCAGACTGGCCACCGCCAGGTACCCCACGGTCAGTGTATCGCTCCCACCAGCCAGGCCCGTGGAACTAGCTTGAAGGATCGGCGAACCGGGAAGAGTCTGGGAAAAGTACACAACCGCACTGGAAGCCCGAAACGGCATCTGGACGCTCGAGGCACCCTGGGCGCAATTTCCGTCCAGATAGAACCCCCCACTACCTGTGTTGGCCAAGCTGACCACGGTAGCGACCTTCGGATAGGTCGCCAGGCCGTCCGCACCGTAGAGTTCCAAGGTCACCGGAGCGCAGGTTCCTGCTTCAACGAAGGCATCGGCCGAGATTCTGACCTCGGAAGGCTCCAGCCGCCATGCATCAGGATCTGTGTAAAAAGACACTCCTTGAGTCATGCTGCAGCCTGAAAATGCCGCAAAAAATAACAAAAGACCAAAGAGCAGCCCGCCGCGCTGGACGCCACGCTTTGAATAAAAATTCAGGCTCAACTGGCGGCGTTCCGAGCTTCCCAGAAGGGACCCTCCCCTCTATTAAGTATGGACTCGGGGAGCCGCTCTGGGAGCGCGTCCTTTATGACACACTAAATATATTTAAAAATTTGACAGCTTTTTGGGGCCCCTTCCGAAATTTTTCTCAGTTTGTCATGTCTTTTTCTTGACGGTGGGTTCGGTGGCACTTATAAGCCCCCTCCTTGAACACGAAAACCAAAGCCTGCACTGCTGTTTTTCTGACCCTGGTTGTCCTCGCTGGACCCGGCGCCGTTCGTGCAAACGCACAAGAAGATACGGACGCCCTGACCGCGGAAATGGAACGCCACGAAGCAGGCCGTACCACCGCCTCAGCGCCCCAAACGGCGCTGCAGGCCTACGACACTCAAGAAGACGCCACTCACCGGTTCAAGGCCACGATCAACACCCTGACCGTCGAGAACAAAGTCTCGGGCGCCAGTGTCTCTATCCCCATGACCGTGAAAGGCATGGCCATGGCCTATGGGCGCCTCTACATCGCTCAAGGACGAAAGGGACTCATCGCTTTTGACCTGGGCGCCCTGAAGGCCCACCAAGCCGGGAAGAAGCTCCTGGCCGTCGAGCGCATGCTGAACCTCGACGCGCACGGCCTGGCCATCGATTCCGAGCGCCAGATCGCTTTCATCTCCCGAACCCAAGCCGTCCCCGGAAAAGCGACCGCCACTTCAGGCGTCTCGGTTTGGCACTTCCCGGATCCGCGCAAACAAGACCTACCCGTCTTCCCGATCGTTCCCATCGCTTTCCAGCCCGCTCCTTATGCGACGGGCCTTGCGTTCGATTCGAAGTCGAGCCGTCTCTACGTCGCTGCCCGCCAGCTCGGGATCGGCTCCTTTGACGTCAAACAAAAGGGCGAGACCATTACCTTGGAAGCCCGAGGTGTGGCCCAGCCCGTGGGACAGATCCGAACTGCCGACCCCACGACGATTTGGACAGGGATTGGCCTTTCAAACGACCACAAATCCTTGATCCTGACTGGCCGCTCCTACGGCACCGCAGCCGAGCGCCGGAACTTCGACCCCATCCAAGCCCTGAGCCTGGAGCAGTATGAGAAGCGCCTAGCTCAAACCCAAGAGCAAAGCTTCGCCGAAGCCGCCCGGGCACTCGACGCCCCGTCGGAGCGCGCCTACATCGCCTGGCTGAAGTTTGGCCAAGGCTTCTTCTCGATGCACCCGGACTCGGACTTCGTCGACGTCCTCTATAAGGCTCGGGCCATGGAGATGCTCGAAAAGGGTGAGCTGACGAAACCCGAATACGACCGTCTGATGTCCCGCGTGGCAGCGACCGAAACCACGGGCCGAATCGTCGGTGCTACATCGTTCGTGGTCGTCACGAGCATTCTGCCTGCCTTGGGCAGCATCCGCGCTGCCGGCGGCATCGGCGCCGCCACTACGGCTTTCCGGGCGGCCTTGGCTAACCCTCGGGCTTTGATCCCGGCCTTGGTGCGCTTCGTCCCGACCCAACTGAAGAACTTCAAGAACAGCCCCCGTTTCTGGGAAATCACCATGGACTTCACCTGGTCCACGGTTCTGACCTACGCGCTGGACGTTTACTTGGAGCGCCCAAAAGACCTCCTGATCCGCGACATGGTTCTGATGTCCTTCTATTCGGCCATCTTGAGCGTCGTGGGACTTTCCCCGAACGTCACCCGCATGCAACGGGCCAAAGTGTTCGCAGGCGCTGCTTTCCAGTCCACCCACATCACGATGAACATCGAAGGGCGCGACAACGAAGAGTACCTGCGCACCCAGGCCTACAGCTTGAGCTACGCCGTGGTTCCGCTGCTGCCGTGGTCGTCGCTGACCCGCTACGAAGTGTTTGAAAAGATCCTGAACTGGATCGGCACCTCGACTGGAAGCAAGCACGACAAGATCATGGCCCCGGCTCTGGCGGCCTGGTTCAAGAACCACCCGAAGTGGACCGCCGGAATCTTGTTTGCCACGAACCAGGGCTACGCCACCGTGGCTTACGTGAAGTCGGACGAATTCTACCGCTCCACCATTTGGCCCGACGCCAAGGCACGGGAAGGTTTCCGCGCTTCACTCGACAAAGTGACCGAGCCCTACCGCGTTTTGCTGGATCGCCCGGCAACCGCTCAGTAAGCGCTTAGGTATTCACCCCCTTACTCCCCGCTTGAGCCTAAGCCGTTGGGATTTCCCTACAGTCGAAGTTCGGATTGTAGGGATTCACCGACAAAGCTGACCCATAAAGCCCGTGTTTCTCCGTTCAACCGATATCGGAACGCTGGCATCCACTTTGCACAACTGCGCCGAAAAACAGGGAGTCAGTGAACGGTGCGAGCGATGAAAAAAGGGCGAAAGATGTCGGTAAAAAGTCTTTTCCGAAACCTCCTCGTCGGAGTGATTTGCGTCGGAGCTCTCAGCTTCGTCGTGAGCCTTTGGCTCCCTGCAACCGAAGCATCCGACAAAACTCCACTCCGCTACCATCCCCCCATTTCAGCTTGGACGGACCGTCTAAGCGCTACCCAAGCACTTCTTCGAGCCCATGCCCTGCAAGGCGGCTTTAGCGGAGTTGCACTCATTTCAAAAGACGGCGAGAAGCCCTATTTTTTCTCGGAAAGCTCAAAATCCCCATTCACGCTGAATTCGAGATTTCGAATTGCCTCGCTCACCAAGCAGTTCACTGCCACAGCAATCCTTCTGCTTGAGCAGGAGGGAAAACTCAGACTGACCGACACCGCCTGTCAGCACATCGAGGTTTTCTGCCAAGACGAACTGAAAGCCATCACCTTAGAAAACCTGCTGAGACACACTTCAGGTCTGAAGCGAGATTCGCTTCCCGTTAAGCAGTTAACCCAAAACCCTAGGGCAAATTTCGCCACTTACGAACAACAGATGAGGCCCGACAATCTCCTGCCTCTCCTTTTTCCTACCGGAAGCAGCGAGAGCTATTCGAACCTGGCCTACACGACCCTGGGCCGGATTGTCGAAATCTGTTCAGGCCTTCGGTTAGATCGGTTCATGCAAAACCGATTTTTTAAACCCTTTAGGATGAACCGAAGTCAGTTCATTCATCCAGAGAACCCAAAACTTCCGACCGATCTCGTACCCGGCACTGTGGACGGTGAACCGATCGAACAGGATCTGAGCTTCATCGGCCGAGGCGGATCAGGAGCGGTCATCACCTCGATCGGAGACCTCGCCAAATGGAAGGCCGCGATTCATTCCGGAAAACTTCTCACTGCCGATCAGACGCGGAAGCTTTTCCAATTCGACGAAAACCAGAACGGACTCGGATGGAGATGGAAGCAGGAAAATTCCTTTCAGAAAAAAGGCTGGATTTGGCACAACGGAGGTACCGCCGGATACAACTCGTTTTGGGCTCGGGATCCGGAGTTCGGCATCGACGTGATTCTTCTTTCTAACCGGGAGGAAGACATCGACCCCTTGGGCTTTGAAATCAGCAAGGCCGTGTCGGGCCGCGCTTTCAAGACACCGGAACCCTCAAGTCCTACTTCCAGTATTTAAAAAAACCTCGCTTCGGTTCCGAACGGCTTGCAATCCCCACCCCGTTCCTTTACAAGACCACCATGGTCAAGCTCTCGAGCCCCGTCACCCTCCTTGCCCTTTCCCTCGGTTTTAGCTCCGTGCCCGCACAGGCCTATCCCGCGCCGGTCGTGCACTGCACTTGGCTGACGGAATCCCCTTTGAAAGTGAAGAAGGTCGGCAAACTCGCCTTTGAACCCAAGGACGTGGAGCACCACCGCGACGAGTCGGCCCCCATGCCGACCGCAAGCGTGCGCGCAGCGATTCCGGGTTACGGCTTTAAGCTCAGCTGGGACATTGCCTCGAACGAGGGCGAACTTCGCCTGATCAGTAAGCTCGGCAAGACTCTGGCCGTCGCCCACAAAAACCTGGAAGACGAAGAGCAAATCGCGGTTTACCACTCTCGGCTGCTTACCGGCAGCGTCGAAGTGGTCTGTTCTACTCACTGAACTGCAGACACTGACGCTAACAGATGAATCGGGACCTTAAACCCCCGATTTAGAAACGGTCAGAGCGCCTGCACTTTCGCAAGGCGCGGCCCCACCACGTCCCAAGGCAGCGTCTCGACCAGCTCGAAGAAGCTTGCCGAAGCGGCGCGACCACTCACGCACAAACGCATGGGCGAAATGAAATCGCCCGCTTTCACGCCGTGCTGCTCAGCCGTTTGCTTCACAAACGCTTCGATGTCGGCATGAGTCAGGCCCAGGTCGCCCAAGCTCGGCGAACTCCCCCAAGCTGAATCAGCACCCGCGCGCGGGCTTTTTGCCACCGCATCGACTCGTTTTTGCCAGTCGGCGTGAAGGTGCAAAACCGCGTTCTTCACAGCCGCTTTGACGGAAGCGTCTTTATTCCACTTCAAGCCGGAAGCATCGACTTCGACGGGCTCAGTCATGCAAAGGGGTACCAGTTGATCCGCCATCTCTTTCATCAGCTTCACTTTGGGCTGAATGAGCTTACACAGCTTTGCGCCCGTCGGCGTCGAAACCCGGTCGAGCCGCGCTCCCGCTGCTTTGAAAAGGTCGGCGTAGTCTTCAGCGACAATCCCGGCCAGACGCGAAGAATCCGCGCGACGAATGTGCTCGCCGTTCAGCCACAAAAGCTTCTCGGGGTTCCACACCGCACCTGACTTCTGGACGTGATCGAAGTCGAAGAACTCGATCATTTCCTGAACAGTGAACACTTCTTGGTCACCATGACTCCAGCCCAAGCGAGCCAAAAAGTTCAGCATGGTCTCAGGCAAGTAACCTTCAGCGCGGTAAGCGCTCACGGCCGTCACGGCATTTCGTTTGGAAAGCTTCTTCTTGTCTGCGCCCAAGATCATCGGCAAGTGCGCAAACTGAGGCGGAGTCAGGCCCAGGTACCGATAGAGGTGGATCTGCTTCGGAGTGTTGTTGATGTGATCATCGCCGCGCACAATGTGCGACACGCGCGACTCGGCATCATCAATGACGACCGAAAGATTGTAAGTGGGCGCACCGTTCGAACGAATCAGCACGAAGTCATCGATCTCTTCGTTAGCAACCGCGATCGAGCCGCGGATCAAGTCAATGAACTCGACCGATTGGCCATTTTGAGGAATTTTCAGCCGCGCTACGGCCATTTCTCCGGCCTTGGGAGCGGGCCGCTTCAGCTCGCTGCAGCGACGGTCGTACATAGGCTTTTTGCCCTCGGCCATCTGCTTTTCGCGCATTTTCTCGACGTCCGCTTCGGTGCAAGTGCACCAGTAAGCGTGGCCCTGCTCGACCATCTGATCGACGGCTTTGCGGTAAATCTCCATGCGTTTGGATTGATAGAGAGGTTCTTCATCCCAGTTCAGGCCCAGCCACTTCATGGCGCCCAGAATGTCTTGCGTGAATCGATCTTCGCTTCGCTCGAGATCCGTATCTTCGATCCGAAGCAGAAACTGCCCGCGATGCTTTCGCGCCCAAAGCCAATTAAAGAGCGCCGTGCGAACGCCGCCAATGTGCAAGGAGCCAGTCGGAGACGGAGCAAAACGAAGACGAGGTGCGGTCATAAGGACGGCACCTTACCGGGAGCGCGCCGCTTTGGGTAGAGGGCTCGCCGGTGAAGGGCCGCTCATCCTTCTCTCCGATGCCCCCCGACTTACTGCGCGCCGAAAGCCGTCAGATAGGTCGATAAGAAGCGAAGCTCCGGGCCTTCGAGCTTCGGAGCCCCTGCAACACTCGGGTGCCCCTGCCCCACCAGCTTCTGAGAGGCTTGGACCTGAGTCACTTGCGCCATGCTGGGCCCCAGGCCGGTGGCGTGACAACTCACACAGGTCCGAAGGAAGATTTTCTCGCCCTTCATTGCTGCGGGGTCCGTGCGGCGCTTCAGCCGGTAACTGGAATACAGCTCCTGACTGTTCAGAAACTCCAGCTCCGCCACCCCGGGCAGGAAGAAACGCTCCAGCGGAGCTCCTTCCGACAGAACCTTCGTTTTTGAGGTCCAAGGAATCACCGAGTAAGGGCCCCTTTGACCCAACGGATGATTTTCGCGATTGAAAGCCAGCAAAATCGGGTACTTGACAACGAAAGCGCGTGGAATCAGCGCTTTGTCGCCCGCTCCGTTGCGAAGTTGGATCAAGTCGATTTCGGCTTTCGTCCGAGCCGAAAGGCCCTTCAACGCCTGCTCGACCACTTCAGAAAGGAGAATCCCTTCCCACTTCACGACCTGACCGGTAGCAGGGTCTTTCTCGCGGCTGCTGTGGCGCTTCAGCGAGCGAAGCTCGTCCTGGGTCCAAGCTTTGAGTGGCTGGGCCGCTGCTTGGCCGGGCTCTTTCAGGCGCGCCACCAAAGACGGCAAAGCCTGCGCTTCGGCCTCCCCCAGTATTGGGAAAACACCGAGAAATCCGAGAGTTGAGGCAACCATCCAAGGCCGACGTAGCAGGGAAATCATGAACCTTCATTCCACCAGCTGGGCCTAAGGGCTGTCAAGAAACCTCAAGGATACTATTGAAGAATTTCAGGAATTCATGGTACTTCCCCGGTGCCAGACAGGAACGCTGCAAGGTGGGCCTACCCAGGACCACCTTTTTTTTCGTCCGAAGCTCGCTTCGAAGAACGCCTCCTCTCGGCAAAAGTAAAAACAACGCAATGAATCAAAGTTTGAATCCTACCTCCACCCCCTCCACCAGTCTGACGCCCCAGCAGGCGCAGATCATGGGCGTGCTCGAGCCTTTGCTCGCACCGCTGGGCTATTCCGTGGTGCACGTGGAAGTGAGTACGCATCGCCAAAAAGTGCTGCGCATCTTCATCGATCACTTGGGCTCCACTGCTGATCACGGCACGATCGGAATCGAAGATTGCGTGAAAGTGACTCGTGCACTCGAAGAGCCGCTCGATCAGGTTCCCGAGATCGAGGCCATTTTCCACGGCGCTTACGAGCTCGAAGTTTCTTCACCGGGCGCCGATCGCCCGCTTCGAACCAGCCAGGATTTCTTGCGCTTCAACGGCCGCCGCATCCGTCTGCATACTTTCCGCCCTCTGACGGCCGAAGAATCGGGCAATGCGGACTATGTGACCAAGAATCCTCGCCAGAAGAATTTCTTAGGCGTTCTTCAAGGCTTGACCGACGAAGGCAAAGTTCGTCTTTCTCTTCAAGCAGACGACGGCACTGAAACCGGCCAGAAAAAAGGCAAGAAAGCCAAGGCCAAAACCCCGGAACCCGCAGCAGCCAGCGATACCGCGCCGGCCATTTGCATTCCGATGAATTTGATTTCCAAAGCTAACCTCGAACCTGTGTTCGAGTTCGATGACCAAAGGAGCGAATCATGAACGCCACCGAACTGACCCGAGTGATTGAATCCGTCGGAAAAGACCGCGGCATCAAACGCGAGATCATCATCAGCGCGCTGGAACAAGCCGTTCTCATGGCTGCGCAGAAAAAATACGGCCCGAACGCCGTTCTCGAAGCTCACTACAACACGGACAGCGGCGAGATCGACCTCTTCTTGTTCAAGAAGGTCGTCGAGTCGGAACCCGAAATGTTGGAAGAGTCGGAAGAGATCGACATTCAAGAAGCTCGCAAGTTCGACCCCGAAGCGCAAATTGGCGACGAACTCGGCGTGCGCGTTGAAATTCCTGATTTCGGTCGGATCGACGCTCAAACTGCGAAGCAAGTCATCTTCCAAAAAGTGCGCGATGCTGAGCGCGAGCTGATTTACAACGATTACATCCATCGCAAAGGTGAGATCATCACCGGAATCGCCCGCCGCATCGAACGCGGAGCCCTGGTCATCGATCTGGGTAAAACCGACGCACTTCTGCCCCGCTCGGAAATCATCGCAGGCGAGCAGTTCCGTCCCGGCGATCGCGTTCAAGCTTACCTCTCGGACGTGGCGCTCGGTTCACGCGGCCCCCAACTCTACTTGTCGCGTACTTCTCCGAAGTACCTGATGAAGCTGTTCGAGATCGAAGTGCCTGAAATTCGCGAAGGCATCATCGAGATCAAGAACTGCGTTCGTGAGCCAGGCGCTCGCGCCAAGATCGCTGTCATTTCGCGCGATCGCGACGTCGACCCGGTCGGCGCTTGCGTAGGCATGAAAGGCATCCGCGTTCAGGCCGTCATTCAGGAACTGAAGGGCGAGAAAATCGACATCATCCCCTGGTCGGACAACCCGGTGATTTTCGTCCGCTCGGCTTTGGCCCCGGCTGAAATCTCACAAGTTCGGATCGACGAACGCACCAACACCATGGAGATCATGGTCGAGGACGATCAACTCAGCCTGGCCATCGGCCGCAAAGGACAGAACGTCCGTCTGGCCTCCCAGCTCACCGGCTGGAAACTGGACATCATTTCCAAGTCCAAGCTGCAAAAGCGCACCCAAGACGCTTTGGCAGCCCTTCAACAGATTGAAGGCGTGAGCGAAACTCTGGCTCAAGCCATTTATCAATCCGGCTTCCTGCTGCCCCGTCAAGTGGCTCAGGCCGGCTTGGCCGATCTGATGAAAATCCCCGGATACGAAGCCGAGGACACCGCTCAAGTGCTGAAGAGCCGCGCTGCCACTGCTGCCACCCAGATGGTGGAAGCACCGGATGCACCGCTCGATCAGCCGGTAGCTGCAGGACCCCAGGAAAAGGTAGGCGCCAAAGCTGCGGCCAACCAACGCCTGAAGGCCGCACTCAAGGAGCAAGGCGAGACGGAGTGATCTCCGTTTCGTCATGCGCATCCGACTTTCAACGACCGAGCAACTGAAGGCCTCGAAGAAAAATACGCATGGAACAACAGACCACGGTCAAAGTCTACGAACTGGCAAAAGAGCTCGGCATGGATTCATT
>JACCEC010769756.1_pt1 | contig 14349 bp, 8 predicted proteins | sample 7450121 | NCBI WGS metagenome assembly JACCEC01 (sample SAMN15323455, study PRJNA562643) | freshwater metagenome | isolation source: river surface water | place: USA:Blue River Watershed | collected 2017-08-18 | reverse complement strand
GTTTTGTCGATACGGGTAGCGATTTCGTAAACCACCATATCGTTAGTCACAATCAAATCCTTGACTGTGTATTCACCAGAAGCAGATGCCAGACTACGACAAGAATTGATCAACTTGAAGAGCATAGGATGCTTCAGAGAATCAACCTTAACCCAATCTTCACCACACTTGTAACCAAGGAACTTGGAATTCATGTTGACAGAGATCAAGGAATGCTGGCTGACCACATGTGTGTAGTTAACAACAGGGTCTTCAACAAACGTAGTTGATTCGCCGCACAAGAAAGAAGCTTTGAATTTATTGCTGATAGTAGCAAAGAACTCATTGGCTTTGTCTTGGTAGTCTGCATTGATGACCGCATTGAGATCGTTCCAGTCGTCGATGAAGCTGTCGATACTGATCTTCCCTTTGCCCATGATAAACGTCAACTGATCGTTAACGATAGCCGTGGCCATTTTGTCAATGAACAACACCAGAGTAAACACATCTTCTTTATCCTCTTCAGGAATGTCAGAAGAAGGAGAACTCAGCCTTTTGCACATACGACTCAAGTGATCTTGGAAGTTGTTGTAGGTGCTGTTCTTGGTAGAGATGGCTTCAAAGTACTTATTGATGTCGACCTTGGTAGGAAGAACATCGAAGTAGTTGCCAATGAAGCGAGCAACAAGAGACTTATTACCTTTCTCATCGACCATTTCCAGATGCGTGCTCTTTGCCATGGTGATGAAATCGATCAGAGATGTATGTGTCTCCTGCAACAGTTTCAGATAAATGCTGCTGTCTTTGACGACATCATCGTCATGCGGATGTGCTGCTACCGCATTGCCTACATCACGTTCAAGTACCAATGTGGTATGCACAGGAATAACAAATTCATTACCGCCAATGGTAAGACGATGTTCTGCACGATTCATTTCGTTATCTCCAAAAGTTAATTCGAGGGTGTTGACTGCGTTGACGATAGGTGCTGGTTGTTGTACCTGCTGTGGTTGAACAATAGGTTTCTGATTCATACCCATGAACGAGTTACTGTTCGCTGGACTGAATGTAACAGAATCAATGACAGGGTCTTTACGTTTGATCGTGCTACCCAATTGAGCCAGGTCGTCAGACAACTCTGTATCACTCATAACCCTTGTAGAACCCATGTTCAGATGAGGAAAATTGTTATTCCCACCGTTAACAGGGCCGTTGGAATTACCAATAACCAGAGGACGGCTGTTTGAGTTGTTATTAAAACCAACATGAGCAGTCTGTTGTTGCTGAACGTCGTTAAATGAAACTACATTCTGTGCAAGAACCATCATGTTTCGATACTGACCAAAATACTGATGGGCAGCATTCTTGGTTTCGTTATCGCAGTAGGAAGAGATAGCTCCGTCATTGAGGATGTAGTTGTAATACATCAACTGCACACCATAACGACAAGAGATTTCTACTTCTTCTTGAAAGTTAAAAGGCTGTCCTTGAGTTGTCTTTTTGGTCACTGTGTTATGAACAGCTGCAATAGACAACCCCAACGTAGACAAGAAGGTGTTGTTCTGAAAATTGTTATCAGCAAAGCGATTGAACATCGCTCGATGTAACTGGCTACGATCCCTTGTGGAGTTAATCACATTCAGAACCGTCTGAGAGATCATCTGAATATGCGGTTGTAAGTATTCGATCGATTTGTCGAGGATCATTTTGATTTCCTTTTTGTGGGTGGGAATTAATCAGAATCCAAAGAGGAGTCTACATCATGTTCATCCAACAAGTCAAACTCGTTGTTAACAGGAGTAAATTCTTCCTTAGTCAGTTTTCTATACAAGTCATCAAGAATAGGAACAAACTTCTTGTTAGGTTGTATCGTTCCAGTATCCATGTCGATGATAGCGAATGGATTCAAGTGACTTATAGGTGTCGGGTTCTTCTTTTGCAAGAAGAGAATAGATCCGCATGTAACCATAGATGGATGCAAATGCTGATCAGGGCCTACTGCTCTTTTCGCTTTTCTAGTACCACTACCTGTAGGTATGGTCTCTTGATCGGTTACAGAACAGGCTAACTTAAAGTAGTAATGATCACCACTATAACCTACTTGTGACACCACATTCTTTCCAGAGTTCAACTTGAAGATCAAGCCAGCAGTAATGAACTTAGAAAGTACTTCGTAAGCAGTAGCAGCATTTATACGACTTTTATTCTGCATCTTCTCAAAATGATAAGTTGCTTTAGTCAATGCTGATGTGATATCAAAGAAAGTGTTGTAAACTACCTCCAGTTTCTTATTAAACATAGACAGAATACGCTGCTCTGAATCGTTAGTGAACTCAACAAAGTTGATACTCACATGGAAGATCAGATCATAGAACGTATCGAATACCAAACCAATCTCTTTCAACTCCATACGGATATGGGTGTCCAGATAGTTGTCTAGATTACGATAGTGCTCGTTAGCGATCTCTATCAGTTTATCATGACCATAGTTACCACTCTTCAGAATGGATGCTAATAGTCGTTTGCACAAGTTAATTGACCTGTCATCGAAGTACATCTCCTCTGCTTTGAAAGCATAAGGGAAATGGTCAACAACATAGAAGAATCCAATAGCAAGCATATATGCCTGTTTAGTCCATTGTTTTCTTGGGATAGCCAGTCGTAGTTTTGATGGCTCGTACAAACCATCTTTGCATGACTTAGGCTTAATCCTACTAGACCCAACAATCACCCATTCGTCTTTAGGATAATTAATGGTATCTATATCGCTAGTGCCATAGATAATATCCACATTAGCATACTTCTTGAAAGCAGCTCTGATACCATACTTAGCAAAAAGGTAATGAGCAACACACGTATTAGCGTTTGTCGTCACTGCTACTTTTACTTTGTCTGTAGTTTTCTTGTAGATATTACCCCAGATAACCGATACGTTGTGTAACATATTGTCGATACTGACCGTATGTATACCACTACGCATAGTGATCTTGTCTTTCAACAAGCGTATGAAAACGCTACCTCTACCAGGTGAAATAACCTTATCACTCAGAACAGGAGTTAAGTGATACAGAGCACCTGAGATCATCATGGTGCCTCCTGGATCAGCGTATACCACATAGCAGTACACTGGCTTGATAGGTTCCTCTACACCTGTGACAGGATCGACATAGACATACATGAACTTGATCATGTATGTGTTGGATTTAGCTAAATCAAAAGAGCGTTTATTCTCCCGTGGTTTAGAAGCCACCATGTATTCCTCAAGAGGACTACATCTTTCTATGCCTAAGTACTTAATGCAAGAAGGTAAGCTTTTGCTTATAGAGCGAAAAGAGTCGTCCAGATATGGCAGAGCCTTTTTCATAAACTCATAAGCTACACCAATCATGACGTGCTTATTAATTTGTGGTGTATTAAGGTCTACACATCTGTCGAATATCCTGTTCATAAATACTCCTTTGGGTGGGTTAAATTTTATCAACACTTCATATATAATTTCCTTTTATTAATTACCAACGACTAATATTGGACATACCTGAAACACCATTCCTTGTTCCTTCAAACAACTTAATAGCAACAATAGTGCCGACTACACCAGTAGCCACAGCAGGGATGGTTTTAGCCACCTGTTGTGTCAAACTAAGTTCATTCTCCTGTCTCGCTTTATCGAGTTCGAGTTCAATTTTTGTTCTCTTATTCAATAAATCAAAGTAATTTTCTCCTGCGTTAATCGCTGCATGAAACTGAGCTTGGTTTATCTTCCCAGCCTCAGCTTGTGATTGTGATTTCAATTTCTGCTCATCAATTTCTTTTTGAGCTTTAATCTTTAATTTGTCTGCTTTCTTCTGTGCTTTCAGTTTGATTTTATCCGCTTCCTTTTGAGCTTTCAGTTTTTGATCATTGGCCTGTTTGATAATACTCTCCTGAAGAGCTGCACTAGAAAGATCTGTTTCTTGACGCAAAGTAGCATTAGATAGATCGATGTTTTTCTTAACCTCAGCTAAGTTGCGATCGTTCTCTTCTTTTAATCGGGCTAACTCGGCACGATGATTGATTTCAATATTGTTAAGTGCCTGTCTATACTGCAACTCCATATCCTGAGCCATCTTTTTGATGTCCAGTTGTTCCTGTTGGGCAATTAACTCGACAGACTTCTTAGCAGCCTCACGACTTTGATGTAGATCAAACTCATCATCGATTTTATTAAAGTCACCTTGATAATCAGTTAAATTGATTTTTCTTTTGTTTTCGTCTAGAGCATAACCAGACATATACAAACCGTTAGACCGAGTAGGGTCTTTTATAGGCTGTACAGGAATGATCCTACCAAACACGTTAACAAAACGCTCACCAGTATTACCTTCGTTGTCGATATAATCGACGATGATGTTACAAGAAGAAGAGTTGTTAACTATTTTTTCTTGTCTGATGACTTCTCCGAACTTTCTCCTGTACTGGTGGGAGTCAGGATGGAAACAATCAGAAGAATCAAATTTGCAACTAACAAGAACACCGAGATCTGCAACATATAGTTTATTTACCTGTTCGTTAAGACCACTAACATTAATCTCTCTACAAATAGTAAAAGAGATTCTATTCAGTTCTGGCATCACAGAGAGTTTGTTAACTAAACATCCGTGAATAATTTTTAAATCAGAATCAACGTCAGCATTAATAGCTTCTGCCATATCACCCATCAACTCAGTAGCGCGAATTAACCCGCTATTGATCATGTTGAATGTATATGTTTTATGTACTTCTATACGACCAGTGTCGTTAAAGCCACTAACTAATCGACCAGGACAGAATAGAACACTATGATCACTCATAGTAAGATATACAGACTTAGCTGTACCACTCACCACACCAGTGGTTACTGACGTAGTGTAAGCATTAGTGTCCCAAATCTCGTTAGCTGTAACATTTGGCTTAGTCTTTATAGCGTGTGTTTTCCCAGACATATTTATCATAAATGCTCCATAAGTTAAAATATGTTACCTGTACTACTACTGAACTTAATCAGTAGTAGTACAGAAGTCAACTTAAGTATGTATAACTAAAATTAGTTTAGAAGCAGATTTTTACAGGATCAGTTTAGACGGTTTAATGCCGTTGCTGATAATGGATCTAGCAGGTTGTTTTCCAAGCATACGAGTGATATCGTAAGTAGGTTCTCTCATTTGTTTAATGAACAATTGCTGGTAGTTACCACCACGTTCTTCCATAGGGGCAATCTGACGTTTGTTCATATTGAACTTAATCATAATGTCCTTATGCAAAGGTGGGGTATCAACACGTTCCTTAAAGTTGAAACCAAAGAAATCCATAACGTCTGTTGTATTGAAATCAACAAACGCATTAAGTTCTCTCAAGTTCAACTTAGGAGCTTCTGTTCCATCAGCAAAAAGAGTATTTGTATTCCAGTCGATCTCTGTGTTACGCACATCGTAGATCAACTCTTTAATCTCTTTCTTATTATCCTCAAAGAACTCACGACCTCTTTGTGTCTTGAATTCATGAGTAAGAATAGTCTTATCAAGAACCTGATGTACTTCAAACTCGTCAGTCTGGATCTTCTGAATAGATGAAGCAATAGGCAAGAAATCTCCGTTAAGAGACTCAGCATAAGTCACAGCAAAAGAATCCATGAACTGAATACGCTCAAGAGCATACAGAGCACAGGTAAACATCATGATGGCATGATAGGCTCTAGGATCGCTTCTAGAGATATCGCCTAATGCTACCCTATGACCTACTTCAAAAGCAGTATCAAAGATACGTACGATACGATCCATGCGACTCTGTGCTTCTTTAACACCTAATACGTAAGCCAGTACTTCGTTAGGATCATCGAAGCTATATCTCACAATTTCTGAATAGGTGAGAGCATGCACTGTTTCATTAGCAGAAACTAATTGCCATGCTGCCTGCAATTCAGAATTAGAAATATAAGGAGCCACGACAGGGAACAAGCATCTAGCCGCTACAGAATCTGTCTCCCATTGCCAAGACAATGTATTCAGCATACGTTTGTAGTTACTAGCCTTAGCTCTTTTGAATTGAGCATTACAAATTTCATAAGGCCATTCGTTCTCATCCCAATCCATAGACTTCATCTTTTTATAGAGTTTGAAGATATCAGGGAAAGGTTTGTTGATAGAGTCAAACAATCCTAGCGGTTCTCCTAAGAATAAAGAAGAGGCCACACCATTGTTTTCTGCATTAAAAACATTTACAGTCATTTTGATTTCCTTAAATTAAAGAGTGCAGCCACCAGAGCCACATGCGTTTTGTTGAATATCTGTCATAGACACCCAATAATACCGAGACTTCATGCCGTACTTAACCATGTTAGCAAAATGAATCAGTACATCGTTGGTTGTGATGACATCACTCTTCTGCTTATCGATATACATATCGGCAGAGATACCCTGGTCTACCCATTTCTGATAGATGGCATACATCTTGATCATGTCTTCGTGTGGTACATCGAAAGCAATCTCATAGATAGCCACATCATCGAAAGGTTGAATAGCAACCCAATCGATCATGTTGTCCTGATCAGATTTAGCAAGAGAAAGTTCTCTCAACAAGTAAATGCCATTAGGGCACCCACTAGCTTTAGAAGAACTCTCGGTAGGAGGAATGTTAATCAAAGTACTATTTCTAATACCACCATTAGCAATAATCTCACTACGCAAAGTTTCCCAATCATACTTATTCTCAACAGTAACAAGTTCGTCTACGTTTCTGTTGTAAGTATCGATCCACAGCCATCCATCAGGCCATTTCGTTTTATTGATCCATGGTGCATTACCTAATTCTTTACCTAATTGCAAAGATGCTTTAGTAACAAAGTAAGCATGTCTCTCACCTATTTCGTGAATGTAGTTTCTACCTTCTTGTGTGGTGATAGATATACCATTTTTAGCAAGCAGATAAGCATTCCCCAACATACCCACACCAGCATTCATGCGACTCTTAGCAGTGTATTCAACATGAGGGAAAGGATAAGTCATTAGATGAATAGTCCTATCAATCATCAGCAGTGTGTAGTACGCCGCTTTAAAATAGTGCTCGTCATCACGGATCTTATAAACAACAATACCTCCTAACGAGCACATAGCCACTTCACCGTCATGGTGATCGGTTCTGTATAGGTCAAGAAGGTGCTTATAAGGCGCTGTAGGCTCGTTTACCTCTGTACATAGGTTACTGGTATGTATAGGGCATTTAAACGGTGTATGACGATTAGCCTCATCAGCATAAAACTCAAACATCGTAGAGACTTCATAAGCCTGCTGGTATATCAGAGTCAGGATATGTGTGGCGCTGATGTATACTTTCTTAAAGTTATCATCGTTCTCATATTTATGATAAAGCTCAATAAACAAATCAATGTCTGATCCAAACAAAGCTTTATACAAATCAGGAGCAGTGAAGTTATTGAAAGTAAAGATGTCTTCATTCTTCAAAGCTTTCTCAACAATGAACCTATTGAGAATAACTGTGAAATTCAACATCCTGTTTTTCTTATCCTCAGGAGTCTTAGGATTCTGTGCCATAATGATACTGACAATCTCAGGATCATAACAAGACACATAGGTATTACAAGCACCGCCACGACCAGCCTGAATATTAGCTTTTACACCAGTACCAAGATGTTTATAATAAGGAAGTTTACCCTGATGAACAATAGCTCCGTTACGAATAGGATCGCCTACACTACGAGTCATCAAAATGTTGCCTGTACCACAACCCTTAGCAGTCATCTCATACGCAATGATATCAGAAGCTGTCAAAGAATCTAAAGTATCGTCAGCAGCGAAAATACAGCAAGAGGCTAAACCTGTATTATAAGTACCTAAGTTAATGTAGTTAGGCGATGGGCAGTTAATAACACCTTCAGAGAACAACTCATAGAAGTTAGCCAAATGTGTCATCTTAACAGAGCTAGGAAACTCATCAGACAAAGCACATGCCATACGCATATACGTATACTGAGGTGTCTCATAAAACTCGTTAGATACTCTATTCTTAATAGCGTACTTATGAGTAACCTGTTTGATCATGAAATGAGCCATATCAAAGTCGGCTGTATGATCAATCAGCCCTTCGATAATACTCCACTCATTATCAGTAAAGTTAAACTCTCTAACTAGACCTCTTTCATTATTCTTATTAAAAAGATCACGTACCTTAGGCAGAACACCGTCAGTAAACAATTTCTTACGTAGCTGAGCGTTGTACAAACGACCAGCCATAATGTTATATTCCCACATGTCTTCTCTAAGACACTCGTCAATAAGTTTATCCTGTAACTCATCTGAGGATATCTTATCGCCATGAATAGACTGCAACACTCTATGTACGATAGTAGGCCAGTCTACTCTACGCAAACCTTCACATGCCCACTTCGACCATCTTTTCAATTTGTTAATATCAAAAGGTTCGATAGTACCATCACGTTTAATAACATGCTTAAGTGTAAGAATCATTTTAAAGTTGCTTTCTTAATAAGAAAAGAAATAGAAATTATAGAGAGGGGATGAGGACGGTTTTGTCTTTGTATTCGGTGTATCTAATATACAACTCAGTCATTGCTGAGCATAGAATTACCATTAATTTTTTAGTGTCTTTTTTGTCACCTACAGGTACATCAACACCAATTAATTCACCTTTAGACAGCTTAATAAAAAGCATATAATGATTAGGTCGTACGCTAGTAGCATAGAAGTTATATATACCAGCTCTAAAGAAGAACTTGTATATTTTTGCTCTATTAGTAACCGACATATTCAGAGAGTTAAGGAAGTACATAGACACAGGGATATCAGTACCAACACTCCTATCCATAAGGAGAATACCTGTCTCTTTATTATTCAGCATCTGTTCTTTTAATCTATCCATAACAGTAGAAGAAAAGAATTCCTTAAAATCAGAACGTATCTTAGCGGCATGTTCATCACTAGGTAATATCTTCATTCTGGGTTCCTCTTTATATCAACAGTCAAAACTTCTTCTTTTGGCCATTTAGGTGCAGGGTAGTGTAGTGGTTTCGCTAACGAACTATGTAGTAACTCAGGAGATATATGTATATGACGGTACATAGGCTGTACAACAAACTGATTATCATCTATGCAGAATTCACCATAACTAATAGCCCATTTATTCTCATCTATCTTAGTGGCAAATAGATTATAACAAACACTATTCAGTGCTAGATAAGTACTATCAAAAGGTTTTTTGAAATCACTTTTTTTAAAACCTATGTATTCTTTTCTAAACACATTAAGTAGTCTTATAGAACTACCTACAACACTAATTTTATTCTGTTCTTCAGTAGGTGTCGTATAATTAATTAAAGATATTACACAATTGTAATAGCAAGTAGGTAGATATTTAGTAGAGAAATCTATATATTCACCTAATGAATCTATAGTTAAATCTTTATCTCCTACTATCTCACCTTCTAAAAAATGTCTTATATTATCTGTCATGTTTGTTCCTTAGGTGTGTTTTGTTTTCCAAGTAATTCGGTACTAGTACACAATTAAACCAACTTATAAAAGTAGTTAAACACTCCCCTATCACCTACATGCTCATAAGGCTGTAGGTGATAGGGGGTGCTAAAAATGGTGGCAACCAGAAACCTCTAATCCTATACTAAATACCTACAGTTATGGGTGAGTCCATAGGTATTTAATACTTAACCACCTTAAATCAATTAAGGAACAGAACGCATGTTGACAGGCAGCTTGTTGAGCACCACAGGGATGTTCTCAATCGTCAGGTCAATCATGATTGGGCAGTTAACAACGAACAGGTAACGTGGCTGCACCACAGTTTCCTTGTTGAAAGTGTTACCACGGCTGATGTTGGCAGTCAGAGCCAGCTCAGGTGCCCACAGCATGTTGCCGAAGGACAGTGGGTTAGGTGCGACGTTACGGGTTTCGTCCATGACGTTGAAAGTCATGATCATCTTACCACGCATACGGTAGTCCAGAGTAGACACCACTTCAAATGGGAACTCAGGGCCAGCTGCGCGTGGGTCACCTTCGATTTGCAGGAACTGGGCAATGTATGGATCGGTAGCGATAACCACGGTAGGCTTAGCGGCCATACCACCATTCAGAGCTTCAGAAGCAGCGCTGTATTCAGACTGACGCCATGCTTCGTACACGAAGTTACGAACTTGGTTCAGCAGAGCAGCACGCACGTCAGCAAAGCGGTCAGAAGAAGTCAAAGAATCAACAATCAGAGACATGTTGATGTTTTCTTTGAAATGCACAGGGCGGATGTAGTAACGACCGATACCCAGCAGATCAGGGCCGACGTTAGTGGCGTCACGCATGTCGTAGTATTCAGCCAGAACTTCGGAAGCATCCAGCAGAGCAGTCACAGCTTCGTTAGCCACGCGAGTACGAGTATGCTGAATCAGCATCTGCACGTCAGAAGCATCAACCGAGTTATCGGTGTGAGCTGGGTGGATAGCGGTGATAGGCGAGCGCATTGGCACGCGATAGTGCTGGTAGTAACGGGTCATGTCAACAAATTGACCTTGTTGACGACGGTTCAGGTTGGACTTAAATGTCTCTTGGTCGAAACCGAAGATAGTAGAACCAACAAGTCCGTTAACCACATCCACCTGAGGGGCAGCAGTTTGGGAGATTTCCACATTGGCGTTGTTCTGAATGGAATGAATACCCAGAACGCGAGCATCAACCATGGCTTCGCCAGTTTCGATGTTCACATAACCAGTAGCATTGATTTCCAAACGTACACGCCAGTCATTAGCCACCACAGGAGCCAGAGCAACCAGTGCTGCACCGTTAGCCTGCTTGGTGTCCTTATTGATCAGGACAGAAGTAGACTGCATGGCCAGAGTCATGCGGCGATAGTTGTCTTGCACAGACGACGTGAAGTTGGAGTATGGCAGAGACGAAGTCTTGATACGCAGAACGTCGGTATTACCACCAACAGTCACGCGAACATACAGGTTCTTCAGAACAGCATATGGATCAAGAGTATCAGTCTGGTTAGCACCACCAGCAGTGATCACGCTATCAGTTTGTGACAGAGCAATCAGGTTCAGTTTCTTACCAATAGCCAGAGGAGCTGTTTCAAACTTCTCTTCACCGTTGGTGGTTTCAAAAGGTGCGAACAGAGCTGGGTCAACGAAGTAAGCGGCGTTTTGTGGACGCAGAACAGGAATAGCCTTGTTCTGATCTTTCTTCAGAATGTTGGGATCAGCGATAGCACGCAGCAGGTTCTTTTTCTGGAAGTCCAGAGCAGAGCCGTCGATGTTGTGCTCAGCGCGATCGTACACCATCATCAGGTCAGCAACGATCTCGAATTCAGCTTTCGTTGGATCCATAACAATGGTAGGCCAAATCGTTTCGCCGAACAGAGTCTGGGAAGCAGCGCCGAGCTGATAGGAGATGTTACAGGTAACTGCATTGCGGTTTTCTGTTTCATCATAAGCTTCCATAGCGGCACGCCACCGGCCACCCACCATGTCGCCCATGCTACGTGGGTTAACTACAACACGGTTAGCACCTGGGTTGGTCAAACCAGTTTGTTTATGACTAACGAAGCTTTTCCAGTCTTGAGCATGTACAGCAGCATAGGTAGCAGCTTCCAGAGCAGGAGTTTTGAATTTTGTTTTCAGTTCAGAGCCAACAGCTTTCAAGCTGGCTGCCAAGTTTTTCATCTTGTCCTGAACACCCCGACGAGTATTCACGTCAGCGCTTTCAATCGACAGAACAGCCGACTGCATGCTTTCAGGAATAACACGACCAGATTTAACAAGAGTATCTACTTGTTTGTAGAGTTGATTGGTTTTCAGAGTTGCCAAAGAAGTACTGGCACCTTGAGCGACGGTTTCAAACATGGGAATTCCTTATTTTGAAGGTGAAGAAAATTTAAAAGGCAGACGGGAAAGGCATTGACCTGTATGAAAACACAAAGTCATGGGTACTTTATCATTAACTTAACAACAAAAAAATAAATCATTATCATTACGTTAACGAACATAGTAGTGTTCATACCAAACTATTTGTTAAATATTACTTACTACCTTCTATATAGTATTTGAACTCTATACAGAACAACAAAAATTACTTAGGGTCTTAGATAACTTACGTATAGACTAAAACAACTTAGTTTGGTTACTTCCTCAATAGAGAAAAGCTTATGGGCTGTCTTTATTAACTTAGTAACAAAAGCTACTTTCTCACTATTAACTTTTGCTAGATAACTAAAATAACCACTTGGAACAGACACCATGATTCCTGTAGGGGTAACAAAGATTTCTGCCTCTATGTCCACACTATAGGTAATCGAATTAAAAGCGTAGCTATTAAAATACGGAGTTAATAAAGCTGTAGAGTTAGGAGGAGATACTTCTCTCTCTAATTCCACTCTGTTTTCTCTAGTGATAGGTTCAAATTGATCAAAGTGATCAATCAACATTTTCTCGCTTATCTTAATAGAACTATTAGGGAAAATAGCCATATCGTTGATAGCAAACCAAGTACGTAAATCATTCACTGTGAGCAGAGGTCTCACTTTGTTGTAGTTCAAGAAGAACGATTTGCTTAAACCTGCTCTAGTTAACTTGTCCACTATTTCACTAGGTATGCAGACTATACCTTTTTTAGCAGACTCTCTATAAAGAGTATCTGTATTTAACGGATGTATATCGATGTAATTCATATCCATTTTACCTTTTAGAAATCCTTCTTAACAAATACTGTACTCACATAACTCTTAAGAGTTTAACTTCATAAGAGTGTACTTATGATTTAGCTAAAAGCAAGATAGTTGATGTGGCTCAAACGATAGAACAGATTGTCTTATCGTAGGTATCAATAACCTAATTCGCCTACTCAATATTTTGTGAAAAACAAAACTTTTAAACCCATAAACAGTCCTAAACAATCATGAGCGTTAATACCGATAAAGTAATTCTGGCGAAATGTATTACTCTTCTCTATAGAGAGAGTTTGCTGCCTGACTTAGGTGATGTATCTAAGGATTTAGTTAGAACCACTATGGATAAGCTGGTTCTTCCTGAGATATCGATAGGACAAGGTTCAGCTAAAGAAACTTTATCCTCCCTAAAAAGAACAGTATTAGATCTATGTGACAGAAGTTCAGAAGAAGAACTAGATGTCAACGACCTCATACAGAGAATAAGAATCAACGCAGAGAACGACGAGACTTTATTTACTGCTATTGAGAAGAGCCTAAAGGAAGAGATGGTTGACTCTTCGGTAAAAAGGTCTATCACTAATCTACGCAGACAGATTCATAAATGGCATAAAGATCAGTCTATAGCTGATGTACTTAAAAAAGCGGTTAGTTCTTTTGTTTATAACAAAGACAAAATCTCTGACTCTAATGTTTTTGTATCTGACTTAATAGCTGAGCTAGAACCTCTGCAATTATCCACACAACTTAAAGACCCAGCTATCCTTTCTAAAGTAGACTTCTCCAACAGACAGGAAGTTACTGATATCTTTAATCGTCTTAACGATAAAGAAAAAGGTAGACGGATTTATAAGACTAAGTGGAATAGACTTAACAGAATGTTACAAGGTGGTTTCAGAGTCGGTATGACTATGACTACCGCTTTACAACACAAGTATAAGTCTGGTTTCAATAAGAGCACATTCGCTGATGTGGTAATGGCTAATAAACCATACACCACCGACACGAATAAGAAACCTCTAGCTATCCATTTCTCTTTTGAGGATACTTTAGATGAGAGCATGCAGTTCCTCTATCAGTATCTTAAGTATTCTGAAGAGAAACAGCGTATCGATATCACTAAAGTTTCCAAAGAGGAGATGAGTGATTTCGTTATGAGTAGACTGACTAGTAGCGGATTCCATGTGATGATGCTGCACGTCGATCCTACTCAGTGGGATTATAAAGCTCTATTCAACAAGATCAATGAGTTAGAGGCTGAAGGATACTGTGTTGAGTTAATGTGGTTGGATTACCTCATGATGCTCCCTAGAACAGGCTGTACAGGCTCTGCTGCTGGTGAGGACATGCGTGATCTAGTTAGGCGTGTACGTAACTTCTGTTTAGCTAAACAGATAGCGTGTCATACCCCACACCAAATGTCAACAGAGGCTAAGGCACTTATTCGTGGTGGACTACCTGAACACTTACTGGTTAAGGAAGTAACTGAGAAAGGTTATTTCGCTGGCAGTAAACAGTTAGATCAAGAACTAGATTTAGAATTGTATCTACATTTGTTTAAGAGTAATAAAGTATGGTACTTATCTATTCAGCGTGGTAAACATCGTATAAGTAGTATTCTTGAAGAAGATGATTGGAAATATATCCTGTATCAGT
>JACCEC010468053.1_pt1 | contig 14359 bp, 16 predicted proteins | sample 7450121 | NCBI WGS metagenome assembly JACCEC01 (sample SAMN15323455, study PRJNA562643) | freshwater metagenome | isolation source: river surface water | place: USA:Blue River Watershed | collected 2017-08-18 | reverse complement strand
GGCTGAAAATTCTTCCTCATAGGCGGATAAGTCTAGGTTCGCCATCGCTTCAAAGTCTGTGGTGTAGAAGCGGGGAGTTAGCAATGTTTCTTTAACAGGATTTTTAATACCGGGGCGCAGTTCTTCAGTTCCGGGGTTTTGGACAGTATTCACCATCGCTGCGAGTCCTTAAATATTACTGATTAGTTATTAAACTATATGACTTCTATTTTGTCTAGTACCCTTTGCCATTTTTTTTGTCTGTAAAGAATTGTAAAAATTATATAACTAAACAGTGATATAGTGATATGCTCATTCGAGTGGTGAAGACAAAACCTTGTTTTCCTCTGTTGGGAATGGGTTCAGTCTTCAGAGAAGTTTCATCTTAATTCCATTGATAAAACCATGACAAACTTGGCTGAAAAACTCAAACTCGGAACCCAACAATCCCATAGTAATGCGGAACATACTGGATTTATGAAAAACTTTTTATCGGGAGGTGTCAGTCGAGATTCTTTTGGCCAACTTTTAAGTAATTTATACTTTGTTTATAGTCAATTAGAATCTGAATTACAATGCCATCAAACCCATCCAATTATTAGTAAAATTTACTGCCCAGAACTGAATCGGAAAGCCAATTTAGAAAAAGACTTAACCTTTTATTATGGAGATCATTGGCAAAATAATATTGCCCCTTCTCCAGCCGCACAAGCTTATGTTTCCCGACTGCGTGAACTTTCAGCCACCGAACCCTTTTTATTAATTGCTCATGCTTATACTCGCTACATGGGTGATTTATCCGGGGGTCAAAGTTTAAAGAAAATTGCCCAATCCATCTATCATTTAGAAGAACATCAAGGCATTTGTTTCTATGAATTTGATCAAATTCCTGATGTGAATGAATTTAAAAATCAATATCGTCAAAAATTGAATGAATTAATCGTGAATGAAGAACTAAAAGATCAAATTGTAGCAGAAGCGAATAACGCCTTTACCCTCAATATTGCTATGTTAAAAGATTTAGGAGAAACCCCAACTCCAGTCACCGTTTAATTCAATTTATTTATTATCGGCAATTACAACTGATTTAGGAGACTCTATCAATGGTTTTTTCGGTAGCGAATGTAGCGTTTGATTTTGATTTAATTCAGAAATATGATAATGCAGTTCCTCGTTATACAAGCTATCCGCCAGCAACGGAATTAAAAGATGATTTTAGTTCCTTAGATTGGGAATTGGCTATTACTGAATCCAACCAACGTCAATCGCCCTTATCGCTCTATTTCCATATCCCCTTTTGTCAAACCGCTTGTTATTTCTGTGGCTGCAATGTGATTGTTTCTAATAACAAAGATGCGGCTCAAAACTATATCCATTATTTGTCTAAAGAAATTCAATTTACATCCCAGTTTATTGATACCCTTCGTCCAGTTACACAACTGCATTGGGGGGGAGGAACACCGAATTATCTATCCTTAGAACAGGTAGATTCCTTATGGGGAACCATTAATCAGCACTTTGATTTTGCCGATAAAGCCGAGATTTCCATTGAAATTAATCCTCGATATATTGATAGAAACTATATCTTTTTCTTGAAAGAGATTGGATTTAATCGAATTAGTTTTGGCATTCAAGATTTTAATCCTAAAGTTCAAGAAGCCGTCAATCGCGTTCAACCCGAAGCTCTGTTATTTAACGTGATGGAATGGATTAAAGAAGCGGGGTTTGAAAGTGTAAATGTAGACTTAATTTATGGTTTACCTTTTCAAACCCTACATAGCTTTAGAGAAACGATTCAAAAAACGATTAAACTTGATCCAGATCGGATTGCTATTTTTAACTTTGCTTATGTTCCCTGGATGAAACCTGTCCAAAAAAATATTCCTCAATCTGCTTTACCAAAACCCCATGAAAAGTTAGAAATTTGGCAAATGTCGATCCAAGAATTAACCGAACAAGGTTATGTCTTTATTGGCATGGATCACTTTGCCAAACCCGATGATGAATTAGCGATCGCTCAACAAAATTCAGCCTTAAAACGCAATTTCCAAGGTTATACAACCAAACCAGAAGCAGAACTTTATGGATTTGGGTTAACCTCCATTAGTATGTTAGAAGATACCTATGCTCAAAACTATAAACGCTTAAAAGAGTATTATCAAGCCATTGATCAAGGGATTTTACCCGTTAGCAAAGGGTTTAAATTAAGCCGAGATGACGTTCTGAGACGAGATGTAATTATGCAAATTATGTCTAATTTCTACTTAGATAAAACTCAAATTGAATCTAAATATCATCTTGATTTTGATACCTACTTTGCTGAAGAATTAATGCGGATGCGTCCGTTAATTTCCGATGGGTTAGTTCAATCCAATTATGATTCGATTGTGGTCACAAACTTAGGCAGACTGTTAGTGAGAAATATTGCCTTTTTGTTCGATACCCATACTCCCGCCCAACAGCAACAAAGATTATCCAGGGCGATTTAATTGCCAGATTGTCCAGAATCCGCTAAGGTGGGTTATGCCCACCTTGATTTTTAGGTTGTCATTGGATCTATGGCTTATTTCTGGTTTAAATCCTTTCATTTGATCGGAATTGTTGTCTGGTTTGCGGGTTTATTTTATCTGGTGCGATTATTTGTCTATCATGCTGAAGCTGAAGAGAAACCTGAACCTGCGCGCAGCATTTTAAAAGAACAATATCAATTGATGGAAAAACGCCTTTATGGGATTATTACAACCCCAGGAATGGTGGTGACTGTAACTATGGCGATCGCACTTTTAATTACAGAGCCCAGTCTGTTAAAAGATATCTGGCTACATCTGAAGTTAGGGTTAGTTGCGCTGTTAGTTGCTTATCATTTTTATTGTGGTTGGATCATGCGACAATTAGCTACTAATAAAATTATGTTTACCAGTCAACAATTCCGAGGGTTAAATGAAGTCCCAACGGTACTTTTATTAATGATTGTGTTGCTGGCAGTCTTCAAAAATAATTTACCAGTTAACACAACCATTGCCGTTGTGGGTTGCTTTATTTTAGGAATGATTATCTTCTTTCAACTTTATGCCTTACATCGCCAAAGAAACACACAACAAGTTGTTAGCTAGTCAGCTAATATTAATCGAATATTAATCAAGTAAAAATAACAGAGATAAAAGAGCCACATTAATTCAATCGTGGTTCTTTTATTTTGCCTGGTTTATCTCTAAAAAGCAAGAAAACCCCTATCAATATTATCATTTTTCAATTTAGTAATTGTTCAACCGAGATCTCAGTATTGGGAAAAGCTAAAGGTGTAATCATTCCTTGATTCATATTCTGTTGACTCAAATAAATATTATTTTCAGGTTCTCGAAAGACAATTAATTGTTTTTGAGATAAATCTAAAACCCAATATTCTTGAATTTGAGCTTGAGCGTAAATTGATAATTTTAATTCTAAATCTTTTTTTAAACTACTTTTAGCAACTTCTATGATCCAAAAAATATCCTCAGCATAGGGATGATGATCTTTATAGATAGACTTGGGGAGTCGGACAATGGCAATATCGGGTTCAGGTTCCGAGTCGGAAAGGGTAATAGGGCCATTAAAACGGATATCTGCTTTACCTGTTAACAAGGTTTGTAAGTATTTTGTACTTTTCTCAGCCGTATAATAATGAATGGGTGTTTTAGGACTCATTTCAACGATTTCACCTGTTAATAGTTCAACGTTGCGATCGCATAAAATTCCAGCATCAATCATCTGGTGATAATCCTCTACAGACCATTTTGCTAACGTTTTCATGGCAGAATTACTGATTTTTATAATAGAATTCGGTTGTGCCTATATTAACATTTTTTTTAAATAACCGGACTAACATTTAACAGATATCCTTGATTTGCTTCAGATTATGACGGGGTAATTCCCCCCGTCAAACTGTTTACTTTTAACAAAATCCTATAAAGGCGGATGATTTAAAAAAGGAACAGTCACAACTTCTGCGTCAATTTCACCCACCTTAACCTTTGAACCTAATCCACCCGCTTTTTTGCGAATATAACCTAAGCCAAAATGTTCTCCATCAAGGTTAGTATAACTGGTTAATTTTCCAGCTTTAGCTTCATCAATATAAATCGGTGTTCCGGGTGAAACTGACCCACTCAAACGCAACCCCCAAAGCAGTTGTTTCACCCCTTTATAAGTATTAAGACGAGCAATCGTTTCTTGACCAATGTAACACCCTTTATCAAAGGAGAGAGTTTGCCATAAACCCGCTTCTAAAGGATTGTAATCTTCTGTTAATTCCGCATCGGGTGCTGGACGACCTTGGCGAATGCGTAAATGTTGCCAAACAGTTTCACCCAAGGGTAGAGCACCTTTCTCGGTTAAAATCTTCCAGACGGACGCCGCAATAGAGATGGGAATAATCAAGGTATAACCCTGGATTGCTAAACCACTTCCTACCGCCACACGCAGGGATGAACCCGCCATTTCTAATATTTGATGACAGCCGTAGGGTTGTTGTTGAAGGTCTTGTACACCCAACTGATTAAGAAGGTTGGAACTATCGGGGCCTAAAATATTGAAAATAGCATAATGGCTACTAATATCCTGCAATTGGATTTGATCCATCGGAAAAATATAACGATCTAACCACTGGATTAACTGCTGATGACGGTTGGGTGAAATTAATACTAGAATGGCATCTTCTGTGATTAATGCTGTTGCTAAGTCAAGGGTTCTAGCTGTTGAAGTTACAAATACGGTATCACAACCTTGTCCGGGTTTGAAAATCTGAATAGAATTGGTACTTTGATTATGTAAAAATCTTAATCGGTCTTCACCGGAAATTTTTAACAATCCCCAATGAGATCGATCATAAATAGCAACACTTTGTTGAGTAGCTTGAATGGCTTCAGGATCATTTTTAAAACTCATCGGAATGACTGACCCTAAGCTTGAGGTTTCAAAAATAGCACCCGTCTCCGCTTGTAAATTTTGTAATTCTGAAATCATGGTTTGAATTGGATGATTAAAATGGTTTCAACATTGATGATTATAGTCAATTAAGCAGGAAAATTTTTGGATTAATTCGGCAAATTTGCAAATAAATTTTCAATAATTTGACGAGTTTTAGTTTCGAGATTTTGCCAATGAACATCTCCGGTTTCTGGATCAATTAAGTGGGTGTCAATTTCAACTTCAAGACTTTCTTGGGAAGCATGGGTTGGTCGATAGTTTTGAAAACAAATTTGATAACACAATTCCCAAATATCCAGACTAACTTGTTGACCCTGATGCTGTAAGTGGAGTCGATATCCTGGGAATGGATCTTGGATTTCCTCATAGGTTCCTGTCCAAATTGATTCGTCTAATTGTTGACGGATATTGTCAAGGAGACGAATAAAAGCAGGCTGCATCAGGATTTCAGCTTGCTGCCAAGCCATTTGATCTTTAATTTTAGGTCTCATGGATTTCCATCTTCAAGGGATTTCTTCATTGTTTGGTTAAACTGGCATTAAGTTAAAGTTAAATCTTATTAACATAAGCTCAACAACAATTAATCATGAATTGTGCCATCGGGCATAATTACTCCGTTGAGATTTGCATCTGTTAAAATGGTGCGGGTTAAGTCTGCGCCACGTAAATCAGCGTTGGATAAATTAGCTCCACTTAAATCTGCATAACTTAAATCAGCACCTTTTAAATTAGCTTCAATCAACGTAGTATGATAGCTTTGTTCAGAACTTAACACCCCTAAACCCGAAACCCCAAAAATGGCGTGACACAACTTTGCTTGTTCTAAATTGGCTTGATTTAAAATCGCCCCACTAAAGTTAGCATAACTTAAATCGGCTTTGGTTAAAATTGCATAGCTTAAATCCGTTTGTTGATTATGATTTGGACGCAAATTAGCTTCAAATAGAATCGCTTGGGAAAGATTGGCGTTTTTTAAATTGCATCCTGATAAACAAGCTTTCATTAATTGGCTTTCTTCTAAGGAAGCTTTAATCAGTTTTGCACCTGTTAAATCGGCTTCTCGTAACTGAGCTTGATGTAAATTAGCTTCGCTTAAATCTGCACCCCAGAGAATGGTTTCACTTAAATTCGCTTGAAAAAGATTCGCTTTAGTTAAGTTTGTTTTGCCTAATCTAGCTTCTCGTAAATCTGCATAACTCAAATTCGCTCTGGTCAGATTCAAATTGACTAAATTAGCTTCTTGTAAATCAACGGAAGATAAATCAATATCAGGAAAATTGCGTTCGGCGGCTGCATATCTTCGGAGAAATTCATCGACATTCATAATAATATTTAAGTACAGTTGGGAATCATAAACACTAAACGGCAGTTTTTAAGGCTCGGAGTTGTTCTAACTGTTGATTTTGTTGCTGCATTTGAGCCACTAAAGATTCACAGACTAAATCGCAAACTTCAAATAAAAAAGGATTGGTAATTTCATAATAAACGCTCACACCTTGTTGAGTTCGGGTTACAATTCCAGCTTGAGCTAACACTTTTAAATGCTTAGATACATTCGCCTGTCCTAATCCGGTAGCTTCAATAATTTGGGTGACGTTTTTTGCCCCGGATTTTAAACAACAAACAATTTGTAATCGGCTGACTTCCGATAACACTTTAAAAAAATCTGCCATCAACGCTAAGGCGGCTGGAGATAACTGTAAATAGTCGCAGCTTGAAGTCGGTTGCACGGATTTTAAAGTGGTGTTTGTCATTGTGGAAACCCAATGGCGCTATTGATACTACTTTTTTACTATATTACCATATTGTTTAATAAATTTAAAATGGAGATCACTGATCAAGTCATGAAGCCAATAAAAAAATATAACTAGATGAAGATGTATATCCTAAACTTATCAGTTCTTCAATTTAGATTAAGCACTGATAACTGATCACTGATTCTAATCTAAGTTCTCGTTTTGTTTTTTCTCTGCAAGTCTCAACAAAATATCTGCATGAACCTCTTGAGTAATAGGATATAAAAAGGCAAAAACCATCCCCACGATTAAAACAAGAGTCGGTAAAGGGCCAATAGCAAACCGAATGGCGAACAAAGCCGAGTCAGGTTGTATGGGTGCGGGTTGACCCGGAATAGTAGAAATAAATCCAGCCATTTGTAAAGCTTGTCCTACAAGAAATAAACCAATGGCTAATCCAATTTTTTGTAATAACACCATAAACGAATAAAAAACACCTTCTCGCCGTTGTCCGGTATTTAATTCATCTAAATCAATCACATCAGGAATCATTGACCAAGGTACTAAATAAGCCGTTGCGACGCCACATCCGGCTAAAATTGCTAGAATATACATCAAGCTAATTTGTCCGGGTTGTAGGAAAAATAAACCTGCTTGGGTAATAATCCATAACCCCATTCCCATAAAATAAACCGCTTTTTTTCCATAGCGTTGACTAACTAAATTCCAGACAAATAACATCACTAAAGCCGTTCCTTGAACCGCGATGGCAACTTGGGGAAAAGTCGCTTCGGGAAGTTGCATCCAATTGACCACAAAATAAGGCAAAATCGAAGCGGTTAATTGAACGCCTAACCAAGAACAAAGATAAATTCCAATCACTAATAAAAAAGGTCGATTACTAAAAGCAATTTTAATTTGTTCAGCAATGGGTAAACTACCGGAATCATCCTCATTGTTCTGTCCAGATTGCCCAGCTAAAACTTGATGACGAGTTCCTAAAAAACACCAAAAAAGCGGAATAACAGACAAAAACCCACAAATTGCCCCTAAAACTCCATAGCGTTCATAGGGATTATTCGGAAAAAAACTAAAAATAATTTGAGCTAATATTAAAGAAAAAATACTACCGCCGATGGAGAAGGCAAATCGAAAACTATTGAGGCTGGTTCGTTCGTTATAATCTGTGGTTAATTCAGGCGTTAAAGCGGTATAAGGTAAATTAACGGCGGTGTAAGCTGTATTAAACAGAATGGCAATAATGACATAATACCAAAATAGAAATGAGGTATTATTACCCGGAACAATCCACTGTAAAAAAAATAAAATTCCAAAGGGAATAGCGCCAAAAACCATCCAAGGATAACGACGTCCCCAAGGGTGAACCGTGCGATCGCTTAAAACTCCTACAATCGGATCATTAATAGCATCCCAAATTTTCCCCACCATTAATACACTTCCTGCTAATCCCGCAGGTAAACCCGCAACATTCGTCAGAAAAACCAAAACAAAAAACACAGAAATATTCGCCGTAATTGCGGGGCCTAAATCCCCTGCACCGAAGGCTAATTTTGTCCAAAAATTCAGTTTTTTGGGTGGATGAACTGTTGAAGAAGGGGGTGATTGCATAAAAATTAATATCAAAGACCATTACCATCTTTCAATCCAGAACCGATGGCTGACAACAGGATAACTTAAAACGATATCCTAATTAATAGCAAGAATGATTTGGGAGTGATCCAATTATGGCTGCTTTAGGCGATCGTTTTAATCGGATGATCGGAAAAACCCGATTTGTTGTCTGTCGTTTATTTCTGCATTTAGGCGGTGCAGAGGTCGCACCTCTGTTGGGGGTACTCAACCAAGCCGCTAGAAAAGCCATTGACGCCGATGGAGACTTGGAAATCACCGGAGAAGCCTTAGTAGACATCTGCCAAAGTCTACTTCAGTATGACATTTACTGGCAGTCTGCTTCCAATGAAGGAGATGTGATTTGGAATGAGGGAGACGCGGCGGACTATTTTAACGAATTGTTCACCGACTCTGGCCAACGTTATCTGAGTCAACCGGATTTCTCTGAACCTGTCGATGAGTTATCCTTACCGATCACTCGAAATTTAGTGGTGATGATTACAATAGTAGCAGAAGGAGAAGTTCCCAATTTAGAAACGGATTTATCTAGTGTTGAAGCCATAAATCGAGGGTTAAAAGCCATCATTAATCTTCACTATCAACACAAACTCAGAGGCATTCAAGTTCATTTTTCCCCGGCTCGTTTAGGGGATGAATTAAATGGAGATCAATTGTTACAGAATTTTCCTGAATTGGTTCCCCTGTAAGCAATCAGATCAGTGTTCCTAACCGTTATAGCAGTCGTGCCAACACGGTGTTGAACGAAAGCTAAACTGTGATTTTTTTTCTCTCTGTTATCAAGATTGTTGATCAATGTACAATTTTTTGGATTGAATTTTGGAGCAAATTAATGTTGGCACAAGCGAATAGATTAATCTGGAAAAAAGTTTTAATTCTGTTGATGTCGTTCACCTTTTGTTGGACAACCGTTGCTTGCGGAAGTTCTACCACTTCCTCCATGTCACAACAATCAACAGCAGTGGTATCAGCACCCAAAAATCAAGTCACAGAGGGTCAATATCCCGTTCAACAAGCCCAATATAATGATGTGGATGGGTCATATACCCTCATGTTATTAAACACGCCTGCGGGTAAATCTCCCACCTATCAAACCACAAATTTACAGATGGCGCAGTTAACCGATGAACAAATTAAAGCGGGAGAAAAAAGCACGTTAAATATTAGTAATAATCAACCTATTTTGTATTTAACGCCGGATTTTCGCATTGAATACGTTCATAATGTCACAGAAACTCAACCCGACCCCGCCACAGGTCAACCCCAAACGGTAGTTGTCCGTCAAGAATCCAGTTTCTGGACACCCTTTGCGGCTTCCTTTGCGGGAAGTGCCATTGCCAATAGTTTATTTGCTCCCCGTTATTATGTGCCTCCGGTGTATCAACCCGGAAGCGCGTTAGTCGGTTATGGGGGTTACGGTTCTAGTTATGACCAAGCGGTCAACCAATATCGCACCCGTTACAATACCACTCCTCCGGCTGTAAAAAATCGCACCACCTTACGCACCACCGGAAATATTCGTTCTAACCCGAATTCCTCCGTTAATCGCAGTACATCACCAAATTCCACTCGTTCAACGGGTTCAGGGTTTGGAGCAACGGATTTGCGTTCCAACCCAAATAAAGGTTCAACTCAACAACGCAAACCGAGTTTTGGAACTGGTTCCCGCAGTCGTTCCTCCTTTGGAACAGGTAGCAGAAGACGCCGTTAAAACCTCAAAAGTGAACCCCGTTAGGTTTCTTACCTAAAAGCGAGTAAACCCTTCGGGGTTCATTTTTTATCTTTTTTTTCTGTCTCAGTTCCACTCAGAATTAATCCTATAGTAGTCGCCAAGGCAGTTAGCACATAGATTGATGCTCAAAGAGAACTTCTTTTCCTCCCTGTTTCCTGTTCCCTATTCCCTGTTCCCTACTATCATCGGTTGTTGACGATTTCGCACTTCTAAATAAATCAACAACGCATTAATATCAGCAGGATTAACTCCACCAATTCTTGATGCCTGACCCACCGTTAACGGCTTAACTTTCATTAACTTTTCTCGCGCCTCCATCGACAAAGTTTCAATTTTCATATAGTCCAAATCTTCAGGTAAAGTTCGGTTTGATTGGCGACTAATTTGGTCAATTTGGTTTTGTTGGCGTTGCAGATAGCCTGAATATTTAATAGCAATTTCTGCTCCTTCTTTTTCCAGAGAATTGAGGCTAGAATTACCTAAATTATATCGTTCTAAATCAACATAATGAAACCCAGGACGACGCAACAAATCTGCTAAGGTAATCGACCCTTTAATTTTTTGTTGGGTATCATTCGCAATGGAAATTCCGACTTCATCATTTTCTTTAATTCGAGTCGAATATAACCGTTCTTTTTCGGCAATAATATTATCTTGCTTCCGTTGGAATAATTCCCAGCGACGGTCATCAATTAACCCAATTTCTCGACCCAAGGGCGTTAACCGTTCATCCGCATTATCAGACCGTAATAATAACCGATATTCCGACCGACTCGTTAACATTCGATAAGGTTCTCGTAAATCTTTCGTACACAAATCATCAATTAACGTTCCGATATAACTTTGTTCACGGGGAAACACAATCATCTCTTGATGTTTAACAAATCTCACCGCATTAATACCCGCAATAAAACCTTGCGCTGCGGCTTCTTCATAACCTGTCGTCCCATTAATTTGTCCAGCACAAAATAGCCCCTCAATTTTCTTCGTCATCATCGTTGGATAACATTGAGTTGCGGGTAAATAATCGTATTCCACCGCATAAGCTGGACGCAACATCGTACAATGTTCTAAACCCGGAAGACTTCTTAACATTTGCAATTGCAACGTTTCGGGTAAACCCGTTGAAAATCCTTGAATATACAATTCAGGAATATCTCGACCTTCCGGTTCAATAAAAATCTGATGACTTTCCTTATCCGCAAACCGAACAATTTTATCTTCAATACTTGGACAATAACGGGGGCCTTTGGCATCCACCCAACCACCATAAACCGGAGATAAATGCAAATTTTCTCGAATAATTCGATGGGTTTCTGCTGTCGTTCGAGTCAAATGACAACACATTTGTTCCCGTTCAATTTGTACTTCCGGGTCGAAACTAAACCAGCGTACTTCAGTATCTCCCGGTTGCGGTTCTAACTTAGAATAATCGACAGACCGTTTATCCACTCGTGCAGGTGTTCCGGTTTTTAATCGTCCCGTTTCAAACCCTAAACGGTTCAGGGTTTCTGTTAACCCTATCGCCGCAAATTCTCCCGCTCGTCCCGCAGCCATTGATTTATTTCCCACCCAAATGATACCGCCTAAAAATGTACCCGTTGTTAATATTACGGCTTGACATTTAAAGGCAACTCCAAAATAGGTTTGTACCCCAATAATTTCCTCATTTTTACCTAAAATTAAATCCGTGACCATGCCCTCCCGCACGGTCAAATGATCCTGATTTTCAATAATATTTTTCATCACGGCGGCGTATTCCCGTTTATCCGTTTGCGCCCGTAAAGCCCACACCGCAGGGCCACGAGAAATATTCAGTACCCGTTTTTGCAAATAGGTACGGTCGGCCATTTTGCCAATTTCCCCGCCCAAAGCATCAACTTCATGAACAAGTTGAGACTTAGCAGGGCCTCCTACCGCCGGGTTGCAGGGTTGCCAAGCAATTTTATCCAAGTTGAGGGTTAATAGCAGGGTACGACATCCCAACCGTGCAGCAGCCAGCACCGCCTCACAGCCGGAATGTCCAGCACCGACAACAACAATGTCAAATTCATCTAAAAATTCTACTGAGGATGTTAGGGTCATCGTTTCTATTGGATAGCAATATCTTTTCTTTAATCTTAGCGATTCTTGGAAACAGTCTGGTTTTGCATACTATAGTCTGAAGATTTATAGCTCATCGCATCTTAGGATGATTTTTGTCTAGTTATTTAGCAAAGTGTGACTTTAGCAAAAGTATTTGGACAAGTATTAAAGCAAAGGCGAGAATTTTTGAATTTAAGTCAGGAAGAACTGGCTTTTGAGGCAGGTTTACATCGAACTTATATTAGTCTTTTAGAAAGAGGAGTAAAATCACCGACTCTAAATGTTTTTTTTCGACTTGCTGAGGCTTTAGACATTCGACCCTCCCAGTTTATTCAAGAGATTGAAGTTCAGTTAAAAACTTTAGAATTTTATGAAGATTCCGAACATTAGAATTTTATCTAATTCACCAGAAGTATTAAATCATCCCATTTATATCCAAGCGAAAAATCAGGTTGAAAATGCAATTCAACAAGTAGACTGGCCTGTAGGGACTGGAACTTTTTCAATTCATCCTCAAAGTGGGAAAAAAAGAGGAGAAGGAAATGGTGTAACACCTATTAAAGATAATTTTATAAAGGATTTAGAAGAGCAAGGTTGGTTGTCAGAGTTACCCATAATCAGTGGTTTGGGAAAATCTGACGCAGTTTTGACAACTCAGGGTAAAATCGTCGCTGTTGCAGAGTGGGAAACAGGAAATGTTTCCTCAAGCCATCGTGCTTTGAATAAAATGGCATTTGCAATTCAGCAGCAACTCATTATTGCTGGATTTTTGATTGTTCCCTGTCGCAATTTAGCTCAGTATTTAACTGATAGAATTGGGAATTATGAAGAATTAGAACCTTATTTTAACTTTTGGTTAAATAGTATTGCATCATATCCAGGGGTTATAGTTATTTTAGGGTTTGAACACGATGAAATCAGTGTTGATGTTCCTAGAATTCCTAAAGGAACAGATGGACGTGCTAATAACTAACCCTCAACATAATCATTATTTTTATGATAGTGTAGATTTCCTTCTGTTAACCGTTCAATAATCACATCACAATTTTGAATTTCCATTCCGATCCAATGGCGACCAGTAGCTTCACAAACTGCATAAGTTGTCCCACTTCCACCAAAGGGATCAATAATTAAATCTCCGGGTAAACTTGACATTTCAATGACGCGATCTAAAATCTTGGTTGAGAGTTGATTTGTTGTTCGTTTTTTACTTTTAAATTTCCAATGACGTACAGGAGGAATATCTGTCCAAACATCGGTTAAATTGACTCCTAATGGGTTCATGGCTTGACGATGACCCCCATAATCTTTAATTTCGCCCCCACAATGGCGGCAAGTTTCTATGGGAGTTCTAATTTTACGAAATACTTTTGGCTTGCCTTTCGTATAATATAAAAGACTATAATGGCTAGGATATAATCGCCCAGGAATAGGTAAGCTCGATTTTTGACTAATAGTAATCCAATGTCTAAAGGTTAAACCCTTATTTATTAAATAAGAGCCTAACAACATATTCCATTTAGGTAAATTGTAAATAAATAAACTACCGCCGTCTTTAAGAGTCCGGCAACATTCATCCAACCAAGTATAACACCAGTTTAAATATTCACTATCTTTGAGGCTATCATTATGCTTTTTGCCATATTTTTTCCCTAAATTAAACGGGGGATCAGCAAAAACAACATCAGCTACACTGTCATTGATCTGTTTTAAAATTCGTAGACAATCTTCCTCAAAAAGAACGCCTTTTTTTGAGATGAAGCAAGGTTCTTGTTTCATCTGATTAAACATATAGTTTTGATAAGGGAATTGATTCGGGCTTTTAAATGGAAGATAAAGTTGCTGCATGATGCTTTATATGCTTTATGATGCTTTTATTAATGATAAATATATAGTATTCTATCAAACAAAAAAACACGACTGGATCAATCGTGGTTATGTAAACATTGTAGAAATTAATTTGTCACTATTTTTTTTATGATAATGATAACTGGTCTATCGTGAATTAGAGCAGTTATTAAAATAGGTTTGGATAATATAACAGAAAACTGAAGACTGCAAAGAGAATCAGAAGACAAGAGATGAGGTCAAGCCCTCGGTCTGTTAGTGTGTCTCGGCTGCATCCATCACTGGACTTCGACCTAACACCTATAAACGGGTGTTCTGCCCGTGACCTTACCTGGTTAACCCAGTGAGAGCAATCATCTTG
>JACCEC010599504.1_pt1 | contig 14360 bp, 10 predicted proteins | sample 7450121 | NCBI WGS metagenome assembly JACCEC01 (sample SAMN15323455, study PRJNA562643) | freshwater metagenome | isolation source: river surface water | place: USA:Blue River Watershed | collected 2017-08-18 | reverse complement strand
GGCCTCGTCGAACTCGATTCGCCGATCCTCCTCCACCACGAGTTCGCCGCGCTCTCCAACGTGCCCGCCCTGAAGGGCCGCGTCGTCACGCTCCACGCGCACTTCTCCGCCACCGTCGGCGCCAAGGCCCTCGAGCCTGCCCTCAAGGCCCTCGCCGAGCAGGCCGAGAAGGCCGTGCGCGACGGCGCCAAGATCCTCGTCATCTCCGACTGCGGCGTCACCGCGCAACAAGTCGCGATTCCGATGCTCCTCGCCGTCGGCGCCGTGCACCAGCAGCTCGTGCGCGCCGGCCTCCGTCTCCGCGCCGACCTCGTCGCCCAGACCGGCGAGGCCCGTGAAGTCCACCAGATCGCCACGCTCCTCGGCTTCGGCGCCAACGCCGTCTACCCGACGCTCGCGCTCTGCACCATCGCCCAGCTCGCCGCGGCCGGGAAAACCGGAAAGCCCGTCGAGCCCTCCAAGGCGCTGAGCAACTACCGCGACGCGATCGACGCCGGTCTCTACAAGATCATGGCGAAGATGGGCATCAGCACCCTCGCGTCCTACCGTGGCGCGCAAATCTTCGAGGCCCTCGGCGTCTCGTCCAAGGTCGTCTCCGAGTGCTTCACCGGCACCGCCTCGCCCATCGGCGGCATCGATTACATCCAGATCGCCGAGGAAGCGCTCGTGCGCCACGCCCGCGCCTTCCCCGCCGAGGCGCCCGCCGCCCCGCTCGCCCTCCAGCCCGAGGGCTATTACCGCGTGAACAAGCGCGGCGAAGGCGAGTTCCACGGCTGGAACCCGAAGGTCGTCGCCTCGATGAACAAGTTCATCAAGTCGGGCGATTTCGCCGGCTACCAGGAGTGGAAGACCCAGGGCGACGATCACCAGCCCGTCGCGCTCAAGGATCTGCTCAAGATCCGCTTCGACGGACGCACGCCCGTCGCGGTCGACGAGGTCGAGTCGATCGAGGAGATCCGCAAGCGTTTCACCACCGCCGGCATGTCCCTCGGCGCGCTCTCGCCCGAGATGCACGAGGCCCTCGCCATCGCGATGAACCGCATCGGCGGCAAATCCAACTCCGGCGAAGGCGGCGAAGATCCGGATCGTTTCAACGTCCGCCCCAACGGTGACAACGCCAACTCCGCCATCAAGCAGGTCGCCTCCGGCCGCTTCGGCGTCACCGCCGCGTATCTTTCCTCCGCGAAGGAGATCGAGATCAAGATGGCCCAGGGCGCGAAGCCCGGCGAAGGCGGCCAGCTGCCCGGCGCCAAGGTCACGCCGCTCATCGCCAAGCTCCGCTACTCGGTGCCCGGCGTGATGCTCATCTCGCCCCCGCCGCACCACGACATCTACTCCATCGAGGACCTCGCGCAGCTCATCTTCGACCTGAAGGAGGTCAACCCGCGCGCCAAGGTCTGCGTGAAGCTCGTCTCGTCCTCCGGCGTCGGCACCGTCGCCGCCGGCGTGGCCAAGGCCTACGCCGACGTCGTCCTCGTCTCCGGACATGACGGCGGCACCGGCGCCTCGCCGCTCGCCTCGATCAAGAACGCCGGCTCGGCGTGGGAGATCGGCGTCGCCGAGGCCCACCAGGTGCTGATGATGAACCAGCTCCGCGGACGCGTCGTCCTCCGCACCGACGGCGGCATGAAGACCGGCCGCGACATCGTCATCGCCGCGCTGCTCGGCGCCGAGGAATACAACTTCGGCACCGCCGCCCTCATCGCCGGCGGCTGCGCCATGTTCCGTGTTTGCCATCTGAATACGTGCCCGGTCGGCGTCGCCACCCAGCGCGAGGACCTGCGCGCCAAGTTCCGCGGCAAGCCCGAGAACATCATCAACTTCTTCAACGCCGTCGCCGAGGACGTCCGCCACTACCTCGCCAAGCTCGGCGCGCGGAACCTCAACGAGATCATCGGCCGCGTGGATCTCCTCGAGCAGATCGACGATCCCGCCAACCCGAAGACCAAGCTGCTCAACCTCGGCGGCCTGCTCCACAACCCGGACCCGACCGGCGAGCTCGACCGCTACCACACCCGCGAGCGCAACGAGCGCTTCGGCAACGAAGGTTCGCTCGACGAGCTCATCGTCCAGGAGGCGCGCGACGTCCTCCTCAAGATGTCCAAGAGCCTCGTCCGCTCCTACAAGCTCACCAACGTCAACCGCGACGTCGGCACGATGCTCTCCGGCCAGATCGCCCTCTACAACGGCGACGAAGGCCTGCCCTCCAACACCATCGACCTCACCTTCACCGGCTCGGCCGGCCAGAGCTTCGGCGCCTTCCTCGTGAACGGCGTGCGCCTCACGCTCAACGGCGAGGCCAACGACTACGTCGGCAAGGGCATCAACGGCGGCGAGATCATCATCCGTCCGAAGCAGTCCGAGACCTTCGTCTGGAAGGACCAGTCCATCATCGGCAACACCTGCCTCTACGGCGCCACCGGCGGCCACCTCTTCGCCGCGGGCCGCGCCGGCGAGCGCTTCGCCGTCCGCAACTCCGGCGCCACCGCGGTGGTGGAAGGCGCGGGCGACCACGGCTGCGAATACATGACCGGCGGCCTGGTCGTGATCCTTGGCGAAACCGGTGGCAACTTCGGCGCCGGCATGTCCGGCGGCATCGCCTTCGTCTACGACGAGAAGGGAACCTTCGAGAAGAAGATCAACCCGGCCATGATCGGCCTCGAGCGCATCGCCGCGGGCGAGGAGAGCGACAGCCTCCGCAACCTGATCGCGCTGCACTTCCGCCTGACCGGCAGTCCCCACGCGCAAAAGCTCGTGGAGAACTGGGACGCCTCGCTCGGCAAGTTCTGGAAGGTCGTGCCGCATCCGCCGACCCCCGACTTCCCGAAGGGCGTTTTCAAGTTCGACGCGGCGAAGGTCCACGTCGGCGCGGTCTGAGCGCACCGCGACAAAATCAACCAATGCAAAAGCCCCGCGACCCAAACGGTCACGGGGCTTTTTGCTGAAGGCACCCAAAGTAACCTCCGGAATTTCCGCTTATAGTATTTCAAGTGGAGCTGTAGCCGATGAGGTGAAGGAAAAGAAGGGAGGATGAAAAAGCCGACATCGCTGGATTTGAGGGAGAGGATAGTGGCGGCCTACGTTGGGAAGGCGGGGAAGCGGGAAGAGGTGGCGAAGCGGTTCAAGGTGTCGGTGGGGATGGTGAAGAAGCTGTTGGCGCAGAATAACCGGACAGCGGATTTGAGGCCGGGATATCGGTTTTGCGGGCGGAAGGCGCGGCTGGGGCCAGAGCATGGCGAGAGCATGCGGCAGCTGGTGGATAGGGAGCCGGATGTGACCTTGGAGGAGATCAAGCAGAGGCTGGGCCTGGGCTGCGCGATTGGCGCGATCCACTGGGTGCTTACCGGACTGGGGCTGAGATATAAAAAAAGACGCTCCATGCGGCCGAACAGAACCGACCCGACTTCGCATGTGCGCGGCGCGGCTGGAAACGAGGGCAAGGCTCGCTCGACTCGGCCCGGCGCGTCTTCATCGACGAGTCGGCGGCCAAGACTAACATGACGCGTTTGCGTGGTCGTTCGCCCAAGGGTGAACGACTCGTCTGTCATGCGCCGCACGGTCATTGGCGCACCACCACGATGATCTCTTCGGTTCGGCTGGATGGCGCAACCGCCTGCATGACCATCGAAGGAGCGACCAACACCGAGGTGTTTTACGCCTACGTTCGTGAGGTGCTCGCGCCCTTGCCGCGCCCCGGCGACATCGTCGTGATGGACAATCTCGGCGCCCACAAAAACGAGCGCACCCTCGCCCTCATCGAGCAGGCCGGCGCCAAGGTCCGTTTCGTGCCCGCCTACTCCCCAGACCTCAATCCTATCGAGATGATGTGGAGCAAGGCGAAGGCCCTGCTTCGCAAGGCCCAAGCGCAACCACCCGACCTGCTCGTCGCCATCGCCTCCGCTCTCGACGCCGTCACCCCCCAAGACGCCCTCGGCCGGTTCGCCGCTTGCGACTATAACTTCATTTGAAATGCTCTAGCGCCGCGGGCAGGCGGCGCGAGTTGGCGTCAGGTCGGCCGCGAAAAGGTGACCTCGCCGGCGCGGTAGCGATCGGTGCGACCGTCCTCGAGACGGAGAAGGAGGCTGCCCTCGTCATCTATGCCCATCGCCTGTCCGCGCAGTTCGCGTTCGCCTTGGAGAAGGGTGACCTGGCGGTTTTTCAGCACGTCGAAACGGTGCCAGAGATCGGCGAAACCGCTCTGGTAGCTGCCGTCGATGAAGCGCTCGTAGGCGTCGAGCACGCGGCCGATGAGGGCGGCGGCGAACTTGTTGGGATCGAGCGGCGCGTTGGTGTGCTCGGAGAGCGCGGTGGCGCGGTGCGCGATTTCCGCGGGCCAGCCGCCGACGGGCGGGCGGAGATTGAGGCCCAGGCCGAAGACGAGGTCGTGGATGAGGTCGGCGTCCATGCGCGCCTCGGTGAGCATGCCCCCGGCCTTGCGTCCGTCGAAGAGGAGATCGTTGGGCCATTTGAGCCCGGGGGTGACGCGGCAAAAGGAGGCGACGAGCGCGCAGACGTTGACGCCCATCCAGAGGGTGAAGGTCTGCATGCGCGCGGGGGCGACCCGCGGACGGAAGGCGAAGCTGGCGTAAAGGTTGCCGTCGACCGCGCTGTGCCAGGCCCGCCCGAGGCGGCCGCGGCCTTTTTCCTGGCGGCGCGCGAGCACGACGAAGGGGGCGGGCCCGCCGCCGGCGAGAAGGCGGGCGGCCTCGTCGTTGGTGCTTCCCGTTGTATCTATAAAATGAATACGAGGGGCGTTCGCGGCGGGGCGTCGATGGGCGTCGATCAGCGCGGGATGGAGAGAGTCCGGCCGCGTGCCCAGCCGGTAGCCGCGGGCCCGGCGGCTGATGATGTCGAGGCCCTGGTCGCGAAGCTTTTCCAGGTGCTGCCACACCGCGACGCGGCTGACTCCCAGGGTCTTGGCGAGGGCCGATCCCGAGACGTAGCCGTCGTCGCCGGCGTCGAGGAGCGCTTGGAGGATGACGGTTTCTGAGCGATTGGCGGGGGCGGGCACGGCGGGGATAAAAGCCAGGACGCGGCAAATGTCCACCGGGCAGCGCGTTCCGGCGCGTTTGGCTAGGGGGGCGCGAGAGGCGGGGCTTCGCCTCGGGGCCCGGCTCAGCCTCGCCAGTCGAGGCCGATGTCGGCCCAGACGGCCTTGTGGACGAGGGCGCCGGTGGAGACGAAGTCGAGGCCGAGGCCGGCGTAGCGCGGCAGGCTCTTGAGGGTGATGCCGCCGCTGGCCTCGGTGAAGGCCCGGCCGCGGATGAGCGCGAGGGCCTTCTTGATTTTCGCGGGCGGGAAATTGTCGAGGAGGATGACGTCGGCGCCGGCGGCGAGCACGGGCGGGATCTGGTCGAGGCGGTCGACCTCGACCTCGACGGGGAGGTCGGGCGCGTTTTTTTTCGCTCGCGCGACGGCGGCGGCGAGATCGTCGGACGAACCGAGAAGGGCGAGGTGGTTGTCCTTCAGCATCACGCGGTCGAAAAGGCCGAGGCGATGGTTCCATGCCCCGCCGCACGCGACGGCGTATTTTTCGAGCATGCGGTAGCCGGGGGTGGTCTTGCGCGTGTCGAGGAGCCGGGTGCGTCCGGGGCCGAGGGCGGCGACGTGGGCGGCGGCGGCGGTGGCGACGCCGGAGAGGCGCTGGAGGAAGTTGAGCAGGACGCGTTCGGCGGCGAGCAGCACGCGTGGATCGCCCTCGAGGGTGGCGAGGACGTCGCCGGCCTCGGCGCGGCGGCCGTCGCGCAGGCGCGGCTGGACGGTGGCGCGGGTGCCGTAGGCGGAGAGGATCAGGGGAAGCAGGGGCAGGCCGCAGGCGACGAGGGAGGTGCGGGCGACGAGGTCCGCGCGCCCGAGGCGGGGCGTGGTGGCGAGGGCGGCGGTGGAGCGATCGCCGCCACGGGCGGGTTTCTTCAACAGGCCGGCGCCCTCGAGGTCCTCGTCGCGGGCGAGCTCGACGAGGCGTCGCAGGTAGGCGCGGTCAAGGTCGTCCCAGGAAAGGCGGAGGAGCAGGCGGTCGAGATTCGCGGCGGCGGGCGGCATGGCTGCTTATTGACCACGGATTTCGTGGATGGGCACGGATAAAGGAAAAGGGACGGGGGAAGGTGTCGTGCGGGGCGAGGGGTGGGGTTGGGACGCAAAAAAGGGGCGCCGCAAATGCGGCGCCCCGATGGTTTGATCGCTTGGTCGCGCTTACTTCTTCGGCGTGACGTTCTTCAGCGCCTTGCCGCCGCGGGTGGCGGGGGAGACGCCGACGGGCTCGTCCTTGGAGTATTTGTTCACGAGGAGCTGCTGCACGATGGTGAAGAGACCGTTGATCGTGGAGTAGAGGGCGAGGGCGGCGGCGAAGTTGTAGCAGATGAGGGTGAAGATCCAGGGCATGATCTTCATCATCATGACCTGCGGGCCCTCGGCGGTGGCGGGCTGCGGGGTGAGGCGCATCTGGAAGATCATCGTGGCGCCCATGAGGAGCGGCATGATGTTGAGCGGGAAGCCGAGGCCGGGGACGTGCCAGACGGTGTCGGGGGCGGAGAGATCGTGCACCCAAAGGAAATCTTGGAAACGAAGCTCGGCCGTGCCCTGAAGCATGGCGAAGAAGCCGACGAAGAGCGGGATGGTGAGCAGGATGGGGAGGCAGCCGCCGGCGGGGTTGACCTTGTGTTCCTTGAACAGGGCCATGGTCGCCTCCTGCTGTTTGCGGGGGTTGTCCTTATACTTTTCGCGGATGGCCTTCATCGGCTCGGAGAGCTTGGCCATGCGCTTCGCGGACTTGGAGGCGGTGAGCGTGAGGGGAAGCGTGATGAGCTTCAGCCCGATGGTCATGAGGACGATGGCGAGACCCCAGTTGCCGATGAGCGAGTGGGTCCAGACCATGAACTTGTTGAGGAGGGGGGCGAAGACGCCGGAGAGGAAGATGCGGTTGAAGAAGTAGCGGTCGAACTGCATCACCTTGTCCTCGGAGTGCTTGAACTCGTCGCTGCGAGCCAGGCGCGAGTATTCCTTCGGGCCGACGTAGAGCAGGCCGCCGTGGACGATGCTGGCGCCGGGGGCGAGGGCGGGCAGGTCGAAGCGCGCGGCGGCGGTGATGCCGGTGTCGGTGCGGGTGCCGCCGGAGGGGGGCGGAAGCTCGACGCGGCGGATGGCGACGGATTGGCCGGGCTGGTCGGGGGTGTAGATGCTGGCGAAGAACTGGTTTTTCACCGCGGCCCAGACGACGGGGCCTGAGTGTTCGAGGACGGCCTTGGGGGTGGAATCACCGGCGCCGAACTTGGAGAGGAAGCCCGGCTGGAAGGCGGCGCGGTCGGTGACCTCGGCCTTGTCGCCGTTGTAGACGGCGGCGTTCAGATAGAGGCCTGTGTCGGACGCGCTGACGAGGGTGCTGGTGCCGAGTTCGAGGGCGAGGCGGGGGAGCGGCGCCGTGGCGTCGGAGAGATTGCGAACGGTCGTTTCGTGGCGGATGCGGTAAGGCTCGGCTTTCGGATCGGCGGGATCGGCGAGGACGTAGCGGCGGGTGACCTCGAGGCGATTTTCAAAGACGGCGCGATAGACGACCTCGCGGTTGGTGGAGGAGACGCGCTGGAAGCGGGTTTCCTGGCCGAGGCCCTTGATGTCGCCGAGGGCGAGGAGCGGGGCGGCGTGGCGTTGGTTAAAAACAAAGGGCTCGGGGGAGCCTTGGAGCGCCGGGTATTTCTTGAAGGCCACGTCTTGGATGGCGCCGCCGAAGTCCGTGAAGCGGACGCGGACGAAATCGTTGGCGAGCTCGGTGGTCTCGGCGTCGGAGCGCGTTTCGCTGAGCGCGGCGAAAGCCGTGTTGGGCGCGGCCGAAGGCGCGGACGCGAGTGTCGGCGGCTGCGGTGCGGCCGGATCGCCGGCGACCGCGGGCGACGTGGCGGCGGCGGGCGCCGACGCCGGAGGCGGCTGCAGGCGAGCGCCGACGATGAGCGTGGCGAAGGCGGCGACGATGAAGACGATGCCGAGGGTGAGGTTCTTCTTATCCATTGAGTAAAGGAGGAGGGTAGGCGTCCGGGCCATCAGCCGATGGCGGCTTGGCGCGGAGGAACGGGATCGGGGCCGCTCGCGCCCCAAGGGTGGCAGCGGAGCAGGCGGCGCGAGGCGAGCGCGGCACCCCGGAAGGGGCCGTGGAGGGCGAGCGCCTCGATGGCGTAGTGCGAGCAGGAGGGGGTGAACCGGCAGCCGCAGCCCGGGCCGCCGAGCGAATGCAAGGCCGGGGAAAGGAGCACTTGGTAGCCGCGAACGCCGGCGATCAGCGCGCGGGCGAGCGGCCCGGGCGAAGGGGCCGGGGGCGAGGCATGGCGGCGGTGGGTCTCAAGCGGCACGGCGAACGGGAAGTTTTTGGCAAAGATCGAGGAATCTTTGGTCGAGGGCGGCCGGTTCAAGCCCATTGAGCGCCCGGCGCGCCACGAACACGAGGTCGAGGCCGGGAGGAAAGGCGAGCTGGTGGGCCCGGAAGCCTTCGCGCAGCCGACGCTTGGCGCGGGCGCGGGCCACGGCGTTGCCGACCGCGGATCGCGACGCGACGAAGCCGGCCCGGGCGGAGCCCACGGGGGCGGTCGACGCGGTTTCCGCGGTCGCGGCGGCGGGAGGCGGGGGGGCGTCTTTGTTCGCGTCCGGCGCGTCTACGCCCGGGCGCGGGGCGGGGCCGGGGGCGCGCGGAGCGTAATAAAGCACAAAGGCGCCGCAATCGAAGCGGCGCCCTTGGGTGCGGACGTGGTTGAAATCGGACGCCCGACGCAGGTGTTGGTCGGCGCGAAAGCGCATGGCGTCGAGGCCGGGGAGCCGGGACTGGCCCGGCCCGGGGCTTAGACGACGGTGAGGCGCTTGCGGCCCTTCGCGCGGCGGGCGGCGAGGACCTTGCGGCCGCTCTTGGTGGCGTTGCGGGCGCGGAAGCCGATCTTGCGGGCGCGTTTCTTTTTGTGCGGGCGGAAGGTGGGTTGCATGGTGTGTTACGTGTTTAAGAGTTGACGGAAGTGCCCGCCGCAAACCGCGGTGTCAATATGGTTTCAAGCCGGGCGGGGCACGGGCGAACGCGCGGGGTTGGCCGAGTCATTTGAATTTCGCGACTTAGGTTCGCGGAGAGAAGGGGTTCAACGCGGGGCGATTCGCGCCTGATGGCTGAAGTAGTGGTCGTTCAAGACGGGGTGGACGCCGTAGAGCCGGTCGAGCAGTTCGGCGAGACGCTCATCGAGCGGGGGGAGCGCGCCGGGGTCGGGCGCGAAATGATCCGCCGGGCGGAGTTTTTCGAGGAATCCCAGGAGATCCTCCGCCACCTGTTCGGCGGGGTGGCCGGGACCGGCGGCGTCTCCGCTGTCGCGCGCGATGGCGGAGAGGTGGGCCTTCAGGCCCTGGGCGAGGTGGAACAGGCCGTGGGGCGCCTCGGGTTGCCGGAGGAAGAACTCGGCCACGTAGCGCGGGTGGCTGCGGGATTGATAAAGGCGGCGGTAGGCGTCTTGGGAGCCGAGCATGCGCAGCAGGGCGGCGAGTTCGGAGTTGTTGCGCGAGGCGGCCGCGCGGCGCTCGCCCGGGCGGGCGTGGGCCCCGATCACGTGACGCAGGGCGCTGCAGGTCATGATCGCCCGTTCCAGGCCGCCGCCGAGGCGGAGAAAATGCCAGGACGCGTCGTGGAGCATCGATTGGTCGGCGGTGGCTTGGAAGGCGGGGATCTGTTCGAGCACGATCTGCCCGGCCTCCGCGGCGAGGGTCTGGCGATGCTTCTCCGGCGGGACGCCGGGGGCGGGGGCGGGTTTGTGCCTGAGCGTGTCGAGCCGGTCGCGCAGGCGGGCGAGGAGCCGCCAGGCCTCGGGCGAGATCGTGTCGCGCAGCTGGCTCGCGTTGTAGAGGACCGAGTCGACGACCGACACGACCGATCCGGGGAAGCTCGTGTCGAGGGTGAGCCTCCACACGAAATCGGTTCCCATGGTCTGGTGGGGGCGGGCGCGGGCGTTCAGGCGTTGGTTGCCGGAGTGGCCGGTGGCTTCGAGGATGCCCCGCCAGACGGGCAGCCAGTGTTTGCGGTCGCGCGCGGGGATTTCCTCGAGCGCGACGTCGTCGAGGATGGCGAGCATCCGCGCGGTGGACTCGGCCCGCTCGAGGTAGCGGCCGAGCCAGAAGAGGTTTTCGGCGGCGCGTGAGCCGAGCCGGTGCGGCGCGGGGGCGTCCGTGGCTTCGAGGTTTTCAAGGTCGGCCACGCCGCCGGATGGGTGGAGGCCGCGAAGCACGAGCGCGTCCGTGCTTTCCCCGACCGAGCCGACCGGAGGGGTGGCCGAGCCGATTCGCACCAGACCGCCGGGGAAAACGTCCTGACGCCGGCCGTCGGAGAGGACGAAGGCGCTGAGGCAAAAGGGGGCCGAGTCGCGGCCGGGGCGTCGGCCTTCGAGGGTGAGCGCCTCCGGCTCGATCCGCGCGACAAAGCCGTGCGGGTTTTGGCGAACGACCGTGTCCAATCCCCGCCGGGTGAGGAGCGGCCGGTGGTAGGCGGGCCGGGCGACGGTGTAGTTGTCCGGCGACTCGTGGGCGGGGCGGATGACGAAGCGGTCGGGTTGATCGAGGATCTGCTCCATCCGATCGGCGTCGCCGCAGGCGTGGTTCTCGGGTGCGGGAAGCAGCAGTTTTTCTCCGAAATAAAAACGCGCGAGCCGGGGAAGGTAGGCCTCGACGACGAGGCTTTCGGCGAGCCCGGTGCCGATGGAGTTGGCCACGGCGACGCGGCCGGCGCGGATGGATTGAAGCAGGCCGGGGATGCCCGCCGTTTCGCGGTCGGTGGAGAACACCACCGGGTCGATGTGGGCGTCGTTGAGTCGGCGGTAGATGACGTCCACCCGCTCGAGGCCGGAGACGGTCTTGAAGTAGACGGTGTTGTCGAGGACGAGCAGGTCGTCGCCGCGCGCGAGCGGGAGCCCCATCTTCCGGGCGAGGAAGCTGTGCTCGGAGTAGAACGCGTCGCCGGGGCCGGCGGTGAGGACGACGATGGAAGGGGAGGGGCGATCCGCGGGGGCGAGGTTTCGGAGCGCGCCCAGCAGCTGAAGGGGGAAGTTGATGACGCTTTGGTAGTCGGGGAGCGCGCGGTAGAACTCCGCGGCTTCCTGGGTCATCAGACGGCGGTTTTGCACCGCGTAGCTGAGGCCGATGGGGGTGTTGGCGCGGGTTTGCACGCAACGCCATCCGGCGGCGGTGCGGACCAGGTCGAAGCGCAGCAGCGTGGCCGGGTTCGCGCGTTGCGGCTCCAGTCCCAGGCAGGGGCGGCGATAGAACGGATCGGCGAGGGCCACCTCGGGCGGGAGGATGCCGGCGCGAAGCGCCTGTTGCCCATGGTAGAGGTCGACGAGGAGCGCGTTGACGAGCCGCGCGCGCTGGCGGAGGCCGGCCTCGATCGGCGCCCATTCGGAGGCGCCCAGGACGAGCGGGTTCGGTTCCAGTTTCCAAAACTGGTGCGCGCTGCGACCGGAGGCGTCGTCGGGGTGGGACAGGTCGGTGACGGACGCGTCGCGGATGGAGAGGCGGAGGCGGGGCCGGAGGGTGCGCCGTTGCGCGGGGTGGAGCTTGGGGAGCGGCGGATGCGCGTGGGCCGGCGGCGTGGACATCGAGGAAACGGTCGCGCAACATGGACGCGCGCCGGGAGCCGGCGCAAGCGCGTGGGCGCGCGGCGGAACCGCGCCGCGGACGTTTTTGGGGATTGCCCGCCGGGATGAAACCGCGATGGGTGCGGCCTCATGTTGCCTCTGTGGGATACGCAACCGCACCGCCGCTCGCCGGTCATGACCGCGCTGCTGATCGTCGCCTGTCTGGGCGTGTTTGGCTACGAGGTCGCCTTGATGCTCGGCGCCCCCGGTCGTTTCGAGGCGTGGATGACGACGCATGCGCTGGTGCCGACGCGCTTGATCTCGGGCTGGGCGGATCCCGTGCAGTGGCAAACCGTGGCGACCTCGATGTTCCTGCACGGCGGGGTGGCGCATGTGCTGGGCAACTGCTGGTTTCTGTGGGTCTTTGGCAACAACGTGGAGGATCGGTTGGGCCATGTCGGCTTCGGGTTGTTTTATCTCGCGACCGGCGCGGCGGCGGCGGTGGCCCAGGTGCTGTCGGGGCCGGGTTCGAACGTGCCGATGGTGGGCGCGAGCGGCGCGATTTCCGGCGTGTTGGGGGCGTATTTCATCTTCTTCCCCCGGGCGTGGGTGATCTCGCTGGTGCCGTGGATCGTGCCCGTGCTGCCGATCCCGGCGGTGGTTTTCCTGCCGCTATGGTTCTTCGTGCAGGCCTACGCGGGGGTCGGCGCTCTTCTCTCGGGCGCGGCCGGCGAGGGTGGCGTGGCGTGGTGGGCGCATGCGGGCGGTTTCGTGGCCGGCGCGGTGCTGGCGATGGCGATTCCGCGCGGGCGGCGGCGATGACCGCGGGCGGTCGCGGGCTCCGGGGTTGCATCGCGGGGCGAAACACGAAACCGTCCCGGCAAAGTCATGCTGAAGAAAATCATCTCGAAGCTGCGCGCCGTGATCGCGCCTTCGTCCGCTAAGAAAAAAGAAACCGAGTCCGCCCCGAAGGCACGAGGCCAGGCGCCCAAAGGGCAAGGGCAGGGACCGCGTCCGGCGCGCGCGGCGGGCGATCAACCCGCGCACGCCCGAGGCCGCGAGCCTGGCGCGCGCGAGGGCGGACGGCGCGAAGGGCGCGGCGGCGGCGAGGGACGGCAGGGCGGTGGACGCGGGCGCGATCCGCGAGGCGGCGAACGCCGTGAGGAGCGTCGGGGCGGCGGCGGACGGCACGAGCGCCCGGAGAAGCACGAGAAGCCGCGCACCGATCACAGCTACGAGCATCCGCGCAAGGAGCCGATCAAGCCCGTGACCCCGGTGGCGATACCGCCGCAGGACACGAATTTCACCAAGCTCGGCCTGAACGACGCCATCGCCTTCGCGGTGGCGGAGATGAATTACAACGATCCGACGCCGATCCAGGCGCAGGCTGTGCCGGTGGTCTTGTCGGGCAAGGACGTGATCGGTTCGGCCCAGACCGGCACGGGCAAGACGGCGGCTTTCGCGCTGCCGATCATCCATCGCCTCGGAGCGCACGCGAAAAAGACGCGCTGCCTCGTGCTCGAGCCCACGCGCGAACTCGCGCTGCAGGTCGAGGAGGCGATCCAGAAATACGCCAAATACACGGATATCACCGTGACGGTGGTGTATGGGGGAGTCGGATACGGAAAGCAGCGCGAGGACCTCGCCCGCGGCGTCGACGTGATCGCGGCGACGCCCGGCCGTCTGCTCGACCACCTCGAGCAGGGAACCGCGAGCCTGGACGGCGTGGAGATCCTCGTGCTCGACGAGGTGGACCGCATGCTGGACATGGGCTTTTTGCCCGACGTGCAGCGCATCATCGCGAAGTGCCCGAAGGCGCGGCAGACCTTGTTTTTCAGCGCGACGATGCCGCCCGAGCTGGCGCAGCTCGCGAGCTGGGCCCTGCGCGAACCGCAGGAGATCAAGATCGGTCGCACGCGCTCGGCGGCGGAGACCGTCGCCCATGCGTTTTATCCGGTCGTGGGCTCGCAGAAGTTCGACCTCCTGATCGAGCTGCTGAAGCGCACCGATTTCAAGAGCGTCATCATTTTCACCCGCACCAAGATGGGCGCGGACCGGATCGCGCACCGGCTGCAACGCGAGTCGCACACGGTGGGCGTGATCCATTCCGATCGCAGCCAACGCGAGCGCGTGGAGGCCTTGCAGGGCTTCAAGGACGGCACCTTCGAGGTTCTGGTGGCGACGGATATCGCGGCGCGAGGCCTGGACATCGCGGGCGTGTCCCACGTCGTGAACTACGACGTCCCGGAAAATCCGGAGGATTACGTGCATCGCATCGGACGCACGGGGCGCGCGCAGTCGACGGGCGACGCCTACACCTTGGTCACCGAGGAGGACGTGCGCGACGCCCGCTCGATCGAGCGATTCATCGGCGCGAGCATCGAGCGCAAGAAGCTCGATGATTTCCCTTACATCTACTCCGCGCTTTTCGACGAAACCGCTCTGGCCCAGGCGGAGGCGGCGGCGCCCAAGCCGGCCGGTCGCCTGATGCGCGGCACGCGCGGCGGCCGTCGTTGAGACTGCCTGAGCGCGGTCGGCGCGTCTAGCGTTTGGCGGCGGCGCGGGTGAGCCGGTCGCGGATCGCGGGCGCCAAGCCTTCGGCCCCCGCGGGGGTTTCCGCGTGGATACGCTTCCACGATCCTCCATCAAGCCGGCGTAGGAGCGAGAAGAGGTTGCGCGCGATTTCGTCCAGGTTTCCGTCTTCGCTCAGCCAAAAGATTCGAGAGTCCTCGCGGTGGCGCGCGGGACGACGCAAGAGCAGCACCGCCTCGCCCGCGGATAATT
>JACCEC010630407.1_pt1 | contig 14363 bp, 15 predicted proteins | sample 7450121 | NCBI WGS metagenome assembly JACCEC01 (sample SAMN15323455, study PRJNA562643) | freshwater metagenome | isolation source: river surface water | place: USA:Blue River Watershed | collected 2017-08-18 | reverse complement strand
GATCGGCCCATGTTCACGCAAGACCGCATCCGGTTCGATTTCGACCCATGGTTCGAGGACGAAACGGCGTTCATGAGCGCGCGGATGAGGCAGCTTTAATTCATCACTCTCGAGGAAGAAACCTTCGTAATCAACGATATCGATATCGATGGTGCGCGCTGCTTTGGGAAGTGTTCTCTGGCGACCTAATTTCGCCTCAATTGCAAGGAGTTCTTTAATTAACTCTTTAGGCTGCAATTCAGTCTCACCAACCAACACAGCATTGATGTAATTTGGTTGGGCGTCATTAACCTTAAATGGCGCAGTTTCATAGAGTGAAGAAACTTTCTCGACCTTTACTAGGTCGCGAATTGCATCAATAGCTAGTGAGATCTGCTTTCGTGGATCACCAAGATTGGCTCCGAGAGCAAGAACTACTTTCATCGCTCTCGTTTGATGGTGATTGAGACATCTCCAAAGGGAACTGAGATTGGCGCACGTGGTTTATGAACTGTGATTTTGACTTCTTCAACAGTTGGATAGGCCTTCAGAATCTTCTGCGAGATATTTTCGCCAAGAGTTTCAATGAGTTTTACGGGTGGCCCAACAATCTCGTTATGAATCAGAATTGCAAGGTCGTTGTAATCGAGTGAGTCATTGAGATCATCTGACTTTCCCGGTTTTTCTAGATCTAATTTCAATTCAGCATCCACAATAAATGGTTGGCCGTTTTCACGTTCGGCATCGTATAGGCCGTGATAGCCCAGGGCTTCGATACCTTCGATTCGCATCTTGTCGCTCACCCTTGCACTTTACTCTTTGCAAATGAATTTACTGTCGCGATCGCATCACGATGCGGCTTAACGCTATGTGTTCTGACTCCCCACACATCAAGTTTTGCGACCATCGCTGTAATCGCAATCGAAGCCGCTTCGCGCTCGTCAGGGTTGGTGGCGCCAGTTAGCTCACCGAGAAAACGCTTGCGGGACGCCCCAATCAGGATGGGGTAGCCCAAAAGGGCTAAACGCTCGATATTTCGCAGCAACTCCCAGTTATGTTCGGGTAGCTTCGAAAACCCGAGGCCTGGGTCGATGATGATCTGCTCTGGACTTACTCCTGCCTCAATCGCTGACTCAATACGGGCTTCAATCTCTTCTTTCACTTCTTTTACAACATCTGTGTACTTTGCTAGTTCCTGCATCTCTTTAGAGTGCGCGCGCCAATGCATAATGATGTATTGCGCTGTGGGATTCTCAGCAATAGTTCGGTACATTTTTGGATCTGCAAGTCCGCCACTGACATCATTGACATAATTGACACCTAATTCAATTGCCTTCTTAGCAACTGCTGCTCTGGTTGTATCGATAGATATTGCAACATTCTTCTTTACAAGTTCTGTGATTACAGGAATCACACGCGACAACTCTTCTGCTTCAGTAACTCGCTCTGCACCTGGTTTAGTTGATTCGCCTCCGACATCAATGATGTCAACACCTTCAGCAATCATCTCGTCAGCGCGCGTGATTGCAGCATCGAGCAAGTAATGCCTTCCCCCATCAGCAAAAGAATCTGGGGTGACATTCAAAATCCCCATTACTAACGTGGACATTATTTTGTGGTGATGAGTGACATTGCTTCAGCGCGAGTTGCAGGATCACGGAGCATGCCGCGAACCGCGCTTGTGACCGTGCGCGCTTCTGATTTACGAACTCCACGCATTGACATACAGAGGTGTTCACAATCGATAATCACGATAACTCCACCAGGCTGGAGAATCTCAACCATGGCATCAGCAATCTGAGTGGTGAGTCTTTCTTGCACTTGAGGACGGCGGGCATACAGATCTACTAACCGCGCTAGTTTGGAGAGCCCGGTAACTTTTCCAGATGGGCCCGGGATATAGCCGATGTGAGCACGGCCATGGAATGGCGTTAGGTGGTGCTCACAGTGCGAGAAAACCTCAATATCTTTGACGATTATCAGCTCTTCATGGCCTAAATCAAAGGTAGTAGTAAGAACATCTTTCGGATCTTGAAATAGGCCTTGGAAATTCTCTTGCAGTGCGCGCGCTACTCGCTTAGGAGTATCTGCCAATCCCTCTCGTGAAGGATCTTCGCCAATCGCATGGAGAAGTTCGGCAATCGCTCTTTCTGCGCGCTCTTGATCGAACTTCTTACTCATCTTTCGCTGGCGCCTTCTTCTTGCGCTTTGGTTTCTCTTCTGTGGCAGCAACACCGTTGTTACGCGGCTTTAAAGCTACTGGTGGTACGCGTGAAGGTTGACGTTGGGAAGATCCAGTCCACGCTGGTCGGTTAGGACGCATCGCAACATGTTTAAAGATCACTTCAATCTCTTCCTTATGAAGCGTCTCTTTTTCTAGCAATTCTTCTACAAGCGCATCAAGTATCGATCGGTTCTCAATCAAGATTTCATAAGCTTCTTGATGTGCTCCTTCGATGAGTTCCTTGATCTCTTGATCAACTGCTGAAGCGATCGCTTCAGAATAATCTCTTTGGTGGCCATAATCACGGCCAAGGAATGGCGCAGAATCACTGGTGCCAAGTTTGATTGCACCAAGCTTCTCTGTCATTCCATATTGAGTAACCATCGCGCGGGCCAACATTGTTGCTTTCTCAATGTCATTTGAAGCGCCCGTGGTGGGGTCATGGAAGACCAACTCTTCTGCTGCTCGTCCACCCATGGTGTACGCCAATTGATCGAGCATCTGATTACGCGTCGTCGAATACTTATCTTCGTCAGGAAGCACCATGGTGTAACCCAACGCGTGACCACGCGGCATGATGGTGATCTTGTGAACCGGATCGGTATGAGGAAGTGCATGCGCAACAAGAGCATGGCCGCCCTCGTGATAGGCAGTAACGCGGCGCTCTTCTTCGCTCATAAGCCTTGATTTACGCTGCGGTCCAGCCATAACGCGATCGATAGCTTCATCAACGTCATCGCGAGAGATGATCTTGCGATTCTCACGAGCAGTCAGAAGTGCAGCTTCATTTAGCACGTTAGCAAGATCAGCGCCGGTGAATCCAGGTGTGCGACGTGCGATTGCAAGGAGATCAAGATCCTTTTCTAGGGGCTTGTTCTTGGCATGGACTTTCATAATCGCTTCGCGACCTTTAACGTCAGGACGATCAATTCCAATTTGGCGATCAAAACGTCCAGGACGCAATAACGCAGGGTCAAGAATGTCTGGACGGTTGGTGGCTGCAATCAAAATAACTTGATCATGCGGTTCGAATCCATCCATCTCGACCAGGAGTTGGTTAAGAGTCTGTTCGCGTTCATCGTGCCCGCCACCCATACCTGCACCGCGATGACGACCTACCGCATCAATTTCATCTACGAAGATGATCGATGGTGAATTAGCTTTTGCTTGATTGAAAAGATCACGGACGCGTGCAGCGCCGACGCCCACAAACATCTCAACGAAATCAGATCCTGAAATTGAATAGAAAGGGACTTTCGCTTCACCCGCAACTGCGCGTGCAAGAAGAGTCTTTCCAGTACCGGGAGGGCCGAATAGGAGAATTCCTTTGGGAATTTTCGCGCCGATCTCTTGATATTTCTTTGGTTCGGCGAGGAAATCCTTAATCTCTTTGAATTCTTCAATCGCTTCATCAGCGCCTGCAACATCAGCGAAGGTAACTTGTGGAACTTCATTGTTATGCAACTTCGCGCGCGAGCGTCCGAAGGAAAATACCCGTGATCCTCCCTGGGCTTGCCCCATCAAGAAGAAAAGCAGGAATACCAAGAGCAGAATCGGACCAAGAGTGAAGAGAATTGAGACGAAAATATTTGTCTTGGGAACCGTTACATCCCACTCTTTGGGAGGCTGATTTGCCGTGAGAAGATCGACCAGAACTGGCTCTTGGCCAGTCACGTAGGAGGCCTCTACTTGGTTTGCGCCATTAATTGCCTGGCCGGGTTTGAGGATGAGTTGAATCTTCTGGTCGCGATCAACGATGTTGGCAGATTCAACTTCACCGCGGGTGATGGCCGCCATCGCTTGTGAAGTATCAATCTTGGTGAATTGATTGTTACCTGAAGAAACCTGCCCAAAGATTGTGACAGCGACAATCGCAATCAGAATCCAGAAAAGTGGTCTACGCGTAAGTTTCTGACGCTGTGGAGACTTCCCGGGTTGTTGGCGAAGTTTAGGTTTCTTAATCTTTGATTTCTCGGCCATGGTTACTCGTACATGTGCTTAGCAAGCACACCGATAAAAGGAAGGTTGCGGTACTTCTCATCGAAATCTAATCCGTATCCGATGACGAAATCTTTTGGAATATCAAATCCCACATACTTCACATCAACTTTGACAACCGCCGACTCTGGTTTGCGAAGCACGGTCATGATTTCTACTGACTTTGCACCGCGTGATTCAAGGTTTGTTCGCAACCAATCCAAGGTAAGTCCAGTATCGACAATATCTTCGACGATCAAAACGTTCCGTCCAGTGATGTCCTTATCAAGATCTTTCAAGATTCGCACTACGCCCGACGACTTTGTGCCCGATCCATACGATGACACTGCCATCCAATCCATCTCAAGATGACGATTGATATGACGTGAGAGGTCGGCCATTGCCATGACTGCGCCTTTTAAAACTCCGATCAGGAGTAGATCTTGATCTTTGTAATCAGATTCAATCTGTCGCGCGATTTCCTTGAGGCGCGTCTGTAATTGTTCTTCACTAGCAACAACACGTTCGATTTCACTCTGAACCGATGCGAGATCCACTATCAACCTTTCGAGATGACCTTATTACTGGCGATTTATGAGAGCGAAAGTCTGCCTGAAATTCGCGCCACGGTCACACCGCCGGGTAGTGAGATCGCCCCTTGGCCCTTCCAGGCTGTGACCAGAGACTCAACAGGCTCAATGTGGTCGGCAGAGAGCGAGCCCGATGGAGCGCCAGCGAGGTAGATAGCCTTACGCAAAACTCTGCTCCGAATCGCACGAGGCAGGGTCTCCAGGGTCGCAATATCGAGAGAAATCGGGTCGAGCTCATCAAAGACCTCATCAGCCCATTGATCGAGCGCATCGGCATCGTCGCGAAGTAAGCGCGCCGAACGAGTGAGGGCATCTGTGACGCCCGGTCCGATCTCCTTCTCCATCATCGGCAGAACATTTTCGCGAACGCGAACTCGAGTAAATTCCATCGATTGGTTATGTGGATCGCGCCAGAATTTGATGCCTGCTTCCTCACATGCTGCCTCTGTTTGTGCGCGAGTGATTGATAACAATGGACGACGGTAATTATCAATCCGTTGAGCCATTCCCGAAAGTGATCGCGTTCCTGATCCGCGCGCTAGTCCCAGCAGTACTGTTTCTGCTTGATCATCTTTGGTGTGACCGAGAAAAATTGCTACCGCGTTATGTGATTTAGCAACTTCATTGAGAGCTGCGTAGCGGGCTCGTCGTGCCGATGCTTCAACTCCGTCGGTAATTTCTACCGAAATCTTTCTAATCTCAATAATCTCGTAGCCTAACTTTGTTAATTCTTTCTTTGCTTCATGAGCGACATCTGCAGAGTTTTTCTGTAGGCCGTGATCAACAATGAGTGGAACAACGGAAATTGATTTTGCTTCACATTCAGGAAGCAGAGCTGCAGCAAGCGCAGATGAATCAGCGCCGCCCGATGCAGCAACAATGACTGTGTCACCTGGGTTGATATCTTCTAGTTCGCGACGAACGGCTAGGCGAATCTGATAAAGCGGGGTTGCCTCGGCCATGTGCCTAAGCCTATGTACTTCTAGACCCGGCCTCCATAGGGCATCAAACCTTTGATGCTGTAGATATTGGAGAAGAGCAGACCTTTACCTTTTGAATTCGCCTCCCACATCATGCCGTTTCCAGCGTAGATCGAGATATGGTGAATCGTATTGACAGTTCCTTTATAGGAATAGAAGAGCAAATCGCCAGGTTCAAGTTGGCTAATGGGAACATGTTTTGTATAGCTGAAATAAAGCGATGAGTTCAGGCGATCCCAATTTGGCCAGCCCAATCCCGCAGCGCGATAAGCGGCGTAAACCAAGCCAGAGCAATCAAATGCGTTCGGGCCTTCATCGCCCCAGATATATGGCTTACGGGCCAAAACTTGCTTCTTGGCAAACTCAACAGCTTTGGCACGCATCTCTGGATTAGAACGAGATGTGGAACGACCTTTGAAACCAAGATCTGGCCAGACCCTGGTGTAAATCGCTGTGTTAGTAGCGATGCTTGCATTCGCCTCTTCAAGAAGCGCGAGTTGGCGTTGCTGTTCGAGAGTAACGCGCTGCTTTCGAGCAGCGTTAAGTTCCTTAAGAATCTGATCTTGAATCTTCTGTAACTTATCTACTTCCTTCTGTTGCACATTTCGCGCAGCATCGGCTTCGATCTTTGTCGCTTCTACTTTCTTAGTTGCGACTTCTTGGGCAATTTTTGCAGCATCCGCAGCTTTCTTTGCTTTCTTGGCCGCCTCCTCTGCTGCTTTAAATCTAAAGAGTGCTTGGGTGTTCTGCGCTCCCAGTGAATCAAGGGTTGAAAGTCGATCCATCAGATCTTGTGGGCCGTCAGAATGCAGAATCGAATCCAAATCGGTAAAGCCGCCGCCCATGATGTATGCATTTGTTGCAAGGCGACCAATCGCATCATGAGCTGCCTTAACTTCAGAGACTGCAGTGTTATAGGCAGCAGTTGCTGCATCTGCTTCTTTCACTGCGATTGCGAGTTCGCGTTTTGCTGCTTCATACTTTGCGCGCGCTGCGTTTGCGACAACGGTGAGCTGGCGAAGAGTGAGGTTGGCTTTATTGAGACGAGCGAGCGCGGCATCAGCTGCTTTCTTCTTCTCTGCTTCTGCTTTCTTAGCGGCCTCAATCTGAGCCAGAGTTGGCTTGGGTGGCTTCGCTACAGCAGGGGTTGCTGATAGCAGTAATAAAGAGGAAAGGCTGAGCGCAAGAACGCGTGCTCGTGTAGATCTCAAGATATGGCTCCCTGGGGAATTAGGGGTCAATGACTGATGAAAAGGATAAAGGGGCTTCCCTTAAATCTCCCTGAAATTACCTTGGGTGTCGCTAAATAAGATGTGATTTACACCGAAGTACGCGAACTCCTCCGCACTAAAGCCCACGATGCATAGAGTCCGAGAGCTGCGCCCCCATAGAAAAGTCCGTAGTAGATCCACTTACGATCGATTGGACCATTCAAGATTGGTGCAGTCGGAATGACCGCCAGAACTTTGGGAACTTCCTTAGAAATGATTTGAAGCGTCCATGCATCAGGCTTCGGATTGGCATCACCTTTTGTATTCACAACAACATCGTTCAAATCTTTCTTCACGCCTATCACTCGGTGTGAATAGCGCAGCCCTTCCGCATCTGGAACTGGAAGTACCACGATATCTCGTGAGCGAATCTCCGCCGCAGGAATCGGCCGAGTAAGGACCATATCTCCTGCTGAGATCGTCGGCTCCATGCTCCTTGATGTGATGGTTAAAAAAGAGAGCTGAAAATAAATTGAAAGCCCAGCGGCTATTGCCAGAGAAATCGCAGTTAAGGCAAGAGTTACATCTCGAAAGACACGAATTAGTTTCATGAGTGAGTCACTGTTCCTGCTCTAATGTGCGAACGATTCACTTTGATGAGTATTCGAAAGTCTCGGCTCTTGCCACTATCCACCGACGCACGCAAGTAAATAACCCCACTACTTGTTGGTGGATTTATTTCCACCGGAGGAAGGCTCAATCCGCTTACATTCAATATCGGATTTGTCGCTGGCGCTCCCAATGTTGCTGTAGTACCCGAACAAATATCGCTTATCTGATCCCAGGCGTTTGAACATCGCTCAAAAGTAATCTGTACTTGCTGGCCGATTGCACCGCCTTGTGTAACTTCCATAGTGAATCCATTGAGCGTGCTCATACCGGTGTTATTGAGGTTAAAGTAAACGAATTCACGGGTGTTAGCTTTACCTCTAAATGAATTACTGGGTATCAAATAGAAACTCTGGTTGTTCAATGTTGTACTTCCCAAACCCACAGCTTCTAACGCCCACTTAGCGCTGCTTACACTGATGTTCCCACTGCTTCGCGCAATCTGACTCGCAGATGCTGGCAGCACTCCCACCAGAATTAAGGTGGATGTAAACCAAACAAGTCTTCTCTTCATTATTTTCTCCAGGGATGAGAGAGGGAGTTACTAGAACTCCCTCTCAAGGATTACTGATTAGCTATTGATTGTTGTTGCTAAGCGTTGTGCAAGATCAAAGGTGTACGTCACCCCGACAGAACCACCTTGGATGGTGCTAGTTGGAATTACGCCGTTGACAGTAGTTTCGTTCTGGTCTGGCAAAGTAATCTTCATTTGCAGATATCGCAGCGCGCCAGAAGCTAAAGTGCTTGAAGTCAAACTTGTTGCACTCGTAAGTGAACCAATAGGGGTTGCTGCAAGTTCAACGGTAGGTGATGAACATGCACCCGTCGCCACATCCCACGCGACCGGACAACTTGTAACAGTGAGTGTCAAAGCCTTTGTCGTTGCAGGTGATACCCCATCCGAAATAAGTGAAGCAGTACCAGTCTGGGCAGTTTTAAGAGTTAAGCCAATTCCATCAATCGATCCAGAATTTGTCAGCGTAACGTAGCGATTGACAACATCTCCTGGAACAAGATTAGTTATCGACTGACTAAATCCATTTCCACTATTTGCTAATTCAAGCTTCATAGTTCCCGAGTTAATCGTCTGTGCAGTTGTATTGAACGCTGTCGCATTCAGAGATGCGATCACGCTCTGTCCTGCGATTGCTGCTACCGAAACCATGATTACTGCGCCTGCAAATGCGCGCCATGGGCTCTTCTTGAGTTTTACCTGAGTCATACACACCTTCTCCTGTTATGGCTGCACACCGTGTCGGGCAGACCGGGCATAACAGTGGAGGACGAGCGTGCTTTCTAACTCTTGGGGTTCTCACGTACTTCTCAAATTAAATTGAGGTTCGAGCTAGTTCAGAACGGCGCTCTCACTTTCTTCAATGCTTGCCAATCGGAAACCGACGCTGCGCACGACATCAATAACGTCGGGTCCGCCATTTCGTTTGATTTTTGTGCGAAGTTGGTGAGCATATGTTTCTACAGATCCCACGGAAGCTTCACGCAAAGCAGAGACTGCGAGCAAAACTTGTTCCTTTGAAAATACTCGGTGTGGGTTCTCCATCAAGAGTTGGAGAAAACGATATTCCGAATTTGTGAGAAGAATTTCTTTCTCACCAATCTTAAATAGATGTTCTGCCAGATCAAGTGTGAGGTTCTCCCACGAAAGAATTGTTTGCCTCGGAGCACGTTGACTCTCGCCTCGTTTGATTTGTTGTGTAACTCGCGAAGTAAGAATTCTTTTCTCAACCGGCTTGGTTACATAATCATCGGCGCCAGCACCTAGTGCCAATTCTTCATCTACAACTTCACCACGGCTGGTAATCATCAAAATAGGGACTGTGGAGACGGCACGAATCTGGCGGCAGATTTCTAAGCTATCAAGAGGTGCATGACCTAGGTGAATCAAGACCAGGCTGTAGTCTCGTGTTGAGAATAATTCACGGGCCTCTTGAGCGGTTGTGACATCGAAGACGACAAAGCCCATGACTTCTAGTTGAAGTTTAATTTCTAATCGATCACCAGCATTGTCTTCAATGAGCAGCGCGTTGGGCTTTGGTTCGCTTGCGGCCTGCACATTTACTCCCGACTATTGAATCTTCTATTCAGACGTGTTCCACCATACAGCAAACATTTATTTTGACTGAATTCTGCCTCCCAATTCGAGAGATTATTCAGAACATGTGAGTAAATTCCCAGCGACTCGTGATGAAAGGAGGAAGAAAGAGTGGCATTGATGCGTCTGAGCAACATCGCAAATTACCTGACATCTGAGCGTGATCTCAAGACTGCAGTTCAGTATGTAGCTCTCAATGGGTGCATGTCAGGTGAGCCAAGTCGATTTTATGTGGCGCGATTGAGTAGCGACTTAACTCTTCATCACATAGCAAGTTTTGGATTTTCTGATGAATTCTTGGAAGCAAATGGCGAGTTTAGCCTCCTTACAAATAACCTCCTTAACCAAGCAATTCATTCTGGCTCTGTTCTCATTCGAGACCGTGATACTCAATATCATCAAGACTTCCAGGGACTGGTAGTCACTGAAGATGATGCGCCATGGAAATCGACGGTTTTTCTTCCATTGCTGCCAAACTTTGCCGCTACATTCACAACACGTGCAGCAATCAAAGATAACGAAAATAACCGTCACTACTTTGAAATGCTCCGCTCTCTATTCAGTCTCTACATACACTTGCTCGACATCTCGCCTACTTCGCACTCTCATCGCCCTGGCAAGAGTCGCGAATCTGAAGCTGGGAAAAAGTTAACTGAGCGACAAGAATTAATTCTCTCCATGATTAAAAGTGGAATGACAAATAACGCAATCGCAAATCGGATGGGGTATTCAGAATCTTTGATTCGCCAAGAAACCATGAGTATTTATCAAAAACTCGGCGTTGATGGTCGACGTGAGATTATCAAAAACGAATCTTTAGATGAGAGCACCAATGACGAGAATAACGGAGTACAAACTTAAGTAACTTATGGAGCCATGGAAAATTCGGCCCGCACTTTTATCGATACTTCCTTTATTCAAGCCCATTACTTGATAGATGAAAACTAACCCCAAGATTGCGTTGATTGCCCAGAGCCAATACGGCAGACCAGCGCTGTACAAAGTTAGGAATGAAGTAATCACCATAGAGATGGTGTGAAACCACATCTGCTGAGAGACTTTTTGCATCGGCGCTACTACTGGCAGCATTGGAATCCCTGCTGCTTCGTAATCATCGCGATATTTGATTGCCAGAGCCCAGAAATGAGGCGGGGTCCAGAAAAAGATCACCATAAAGAACCAAAAGGCGGTCCACGACAGAGTTCCTGTAACCGCGGCCCATCCAATCAAAACGGGAAGACAACCCGCGATTCCGCCCCACACAATATTTTGTGATGTGCGACGTTTTAGTCCGACTGTATAGCCAAATACATAGAAAGCAATTGCGCTTACAGTCAGAGCTGTTGCTAATGGATTAGTGAAAAACCAGAAAAGCAGAAGCGAAACAATTGTAATTACTGATGCAAAAACTAGAGCTTGGCTCTCGCTAATTTCTTTGTTGACGATTGGTCTCTTGGAAGTTCGTCCCATGAGCTGATCGATATCGCTCTCTATGATCATGTTAAACGCATTTGCTGCACCTGCTGCAAGAGTTCCGCCCAACAGAGTTGCAATCGTTATATCAAGCGGTGGTATTCCACCCGCAGCCAAGAAGAGTGCAGGAAGTGTGGTGACCAACAGCAATTCGACAACGCGCAATTTCATCAGCGCGACATATGGCTTGATCACGTAGCGAGATTACCCTGTAGATTGCGGGCATGCGTATTTCGGTGAGATGGACCATAGTTTTTGCTCTCATTTTTCAATTTCCTTTTACTGTCTCAGCCAGCACCAGCTCGGATATGACGAAGTTGAAGTTAGAGAAGACGATCACCGGCAATATCTCACCCAAATCAGTCCGCGCTTCAAAAACTGGTTTTGTCTCGGCCCACAACATGATGTATCGCCACTCTGTGACTATCTATAACGCTGAGAATTTCGAATTAGTTGAAACTATCTCGGATCAAGTAAAACTCTCTGATTTTGGCTTTAAGGGTTATTCTGGACTTCATCGCGGCGCACCAGTCGAGGGAGCATTCTCGCCTGATGGCCAACATCTCTATGTCACTAACTATGCGATGTATGGCAAAGGCTTCAATCGAGAGGGCACAGATGTATGTAAGCCTGCAGATAAGTACGACCGTTCATTTGTCTATCGCATCGATACTGATTCTTGGAAGATCGATGCCGCATATCGCGTAGGAGTTGTCCCTAAAGTCGTAGAAGTAACTCCCGATAACAAGTTTGTGTTGGTTACTAATTGGTGTTCATACGATTTATCAGTCATCTCGGTTGACGAACAAAAGGTTGTGAAGACACTCAACATTGGCGCATATCCGAGAGGCATAACAGTCTCCCAAGATTCGCAATTTGCCTACATTGCCCAGATGGGTGGCGCTGTCATTCATCGCCTCAATCTGAACACATGGGAGAAAGATCTACTAAACATTGGTTCTAATCCTCGGGCTTTAGTTCTCTCCCCAGATAACTCAACTCTTTATGCAACGCTCAATAGTTCTGGTCGGGTGGTTGCCTTTGATTTGAATTCCAAAAAAGTTGTGAAGACTGTCAAGACTGGATCGGCAGCTCGCAGTCTTGATATATCAGCAGATGGAACAGCGCTTTATGTCGTGAACTACATGAGCGATACTGTTGCAAAAGTCCGAGCAACAGATTTGAAAGTCTTACAGAAGATAAAAGTCTGCAACGAACCAATAGGCATTACCTACGAACCACTTCATAAGCGGGTTTGGGTGGCTTGCTACGGGGGCGCCGTTAAAGTCTTTAGTGATTCCCTTTCACAATAGTGCCCAATAAGCGATCCATCGCAGCCCTGGCCTTGTTCCGTGAAGTAAGCGTGGGTGTAATTCCGTCCGCAAGAATTGCAAAGACAAACTCGTTCTCGCCATCGGATACATAACCGGCCATTGTGACGCTGTGATTTACCCATCCGGTCTTGGCGCGAACATTGCCAATGGCATTCGGAGCTGTCTCTATAAATCGCTTCTGTAACGTTCCAGTTATTCCACCAACCGGGAGCCCTTCATAAATTGATTCAAATGTAGGGTTATTCCTAATTTTGGCCAGCAACTCCACAATTGTCTTTGCAGAGACTCTATTCGATTTGGATAAACCACTTCCATCCCTGGCCCTAAGCCCTGTGTGATCAACTCCAATTTCACTCAAGGCAAGAGCAAAAGTCTTCGTTAGTCCCTTGCCGTTAGTTTCGTAACCAATCTTTCTTGCAGCACTATTTGCTAAACGATTAGCGAGTCGATTATCACTCCACAGATTCACAAACTTGACCATCTCGCTCATGGGTTCTGATGTCACAGAACTGATCTGGTCGCGCGCAATCTCTTTAGCTTTTGCTGTTTCAATCTTTATAAATGTTGGCCTAATCTTCTTTGCTTTGAGATTGACTTGTAAATCGTAGATATCTCGCTCGAATAACCCTGCGTAATAGACCGTTATCTTCTTCTTTCCTTCCGGGTTGGCCTTGTTGAGCAATCCAGGAAGGAATCTCTGGCTATTTTTCTTCGACAGAGTGAGGTTGCTCGTCAGCCAAGGATCGAGCGATCCCTGTAAGACAAATTCGTCGGCGTTATCGGTCTTAAAGATTGCTGTCTCGTAGCGTTTCTCTGGTCCAACGAAGTGCAGCGCTGCCGTGGTGGAGATGAGCTTTAACACCGATGCTGGAACTCGCAGTGATTCTGGTGCGTTCTGAGCAACAACTTTTCCATCTATGGGATTGATGACGAGAAGTCCGGGCGATGCTAATTGCTTCGAATTAACGTATTTATCGAGAGAGTGAATCGCGTAACTCGGGGTTGAACCCAGAGTTAAAAAGGCGGCTAGAAAGCCCATGAGAACCTTGTTACGCATGGCAGAGAGAGTAATAGTCAATTCTGTGAGATGGCTTTAGGCTTCGCTGCATGCGCACGGGTTATGTCTATCACGAGATATTTGGATGGCACGATACGGGAACTTATGTCGGCGATATGCCGTCAGATCCGGGCGCGGGTCTTCAGCCCTACATGAATTATGAGAACGCAGAAACAAAGCGTCGCATTCATGAATTGATTGTCGTATCCGGACTAATAGACCACCTAAAACGAGTCCCAGCGCGCAAAGCGAGCGAAGCAGAATTAGAGACTGTTCACACAAAAGAACATATTGCTCGAATCAAAGATGAGTCTGCGACACGACTTGGTGGTGATGGCGGTGATATGACTACGCCTTTTGCGCGCGGTGGTTACGAGATTGCTGCAATGGCAGCCGGTGGTGCAATTGAATTATTCGAGTCAGTCCTTAGCGGTGAGTTAAAAAATGGTTACGCCTTGATCCGGCCACCTGGACACCATGCGGTTCGAGAAACTGGAATGGGTTATTGCATTTTCTCTAATCTTGCAGTTGCAATTGGTGTCGCAAAGAAGACGCATGGTGAAAACTTGCGCGTCGTAGTTGTTGATTGGGATGTGCATCATGGAAATGGCACTGAAGCAATTTTCCTTAATGACCCAAATATCCTCACAATCTCCCTTCACCAGGATCGCTTATACCCACACACAACAGGTGATGTAGATGTCGTAGGCGTTGGAACCAACATCAATATTCCACTTCCGCCCGGAACTGGACATGGCG
>JACCEC012752005.1_pt1 | contig 14373 bp, 9 predicted proteins | sample 7450121 | NCBI WGS metagenome assembly JACCEC01 (sample SAMN15323455, study PRJNA562643) | freshwater metagenome | isolation source: river surface water | place: USA:Blue River Watershed | collected 2017-08-18 | reverse complement strand
TTTTCTTCTGAATATTTACTATCATATCCTATTGCTTTATTTACAGCATCAGTTCTTGATTTTGCATCTCCAAATATTGTATTTGCATAATCTTCATTTGCTAATCCAGTTAAGAAATCACCAGTATCTAATGCCCAATTTAAAGCCATAGCAACTGGCGCTTTTGCAATATTTATACCTCTATCTACTATTCCACCTGTTTCACTTTTTGGACCATTAATCAATTCATCTATTTGTTGTTCATTTAGTTTTTTACCACCAAAATTGCTGTATTGTTTATCTCCAGCTATTCCTAAATACTTATCTAATCTATTTTCATTCATTCCAGATGTCATATCTTCTGGACTTATTCCTCTTGTGTCTCCAAGCAATCCTTCGGGACTTGCATAATACTCTGACTGTCCAGATGCTTCTTCAAACTTATCTATCATTGAGTTTGGACTTCTTCTATTCTCGATAGCGCCAGTTCTTCCGTGTACTGCACCTTCAAGTGTTTTTGATACATTGTATGGCAATAGCATATCCATATAATTTTTATTTACATCTACTCCACTATCTCCAGCTTCCCAGCCATATCCTTTTTTACCAACACTATATCCTTCAGCTTCTGCTCTTCCTGGCTGATATCTATAATCAGATGATGGCAAATCTCCTCTAGCTATTCCAAATTTTACACCAGAATCATCTTTAGTTCCATACATGTAAGCTCTTCCAAGCTCTCCTGTATATTCTTCACCAGTAGAATTGAAATAATATTTTCCATCAGCACCTTTTGTAAGTGATTGATCTGCTGCTTCAGATAATAAATCTTGAACACCTAATGCTGATTCATTATTCCATATCTTATTCTTATTTTGGTCGATGTAACCTAATGCATTTACAGAATATGTATTTTCATCAAGATTTGCACCTTGTTTCATTCCAGCTTGTAATTTAGCTAATTTATCTGCTGTAGCTTGTTCTAATTGTTTGATTTTTCGTTGTTGAAGTGACTCTTGCTGTATAGCTTCATTTGTCTCTTGAGTATTTTGTAGGTTTTCAAATAATCCCATATTTATCTCCATTATAGTATGTAGTTATTATACTACACACTATATTAATTATGGTTTATTGATATTTATTTCTTCATTTCTTTGGCATATTGTTCTAGTATTCTTCTTCCATTTGGATTCATTCTCATACTAGCAATCCATCTTCTTTCGTCAGCAGTTAATGAGTTTTCATAATTTAACATTTTATCTACTATTTTTTTTCCTTTGCTTTCTTGAATCATTTGCTCAGTAGGTTTTTTAACTTCAAGCAATAATTTTCTTAATTCTGCTTGACTTGCATCATTACTTTTCATGTGGTCAAGCCATCCATTTTCATTTTCAGTAAGACTTTCTGGATCATTTAAGAATCTAGATACTATATCTTTTTCATTTAATTTTTTACCATTTCCAAACACTTCATCTCTATATTTATCTAATATTATTCTACCATGTGATGTCTTATTTAACTCATCAATTTGAACCCTATCTTTTTCACTAAGAGACTTGTCATTATTTAAATATTTATAGATATTATCATCTTTTTTTGTATCTTCAGACGCTTTATCTATTACTTTATTAAATGCATTAACTGTATCATTTTTAACTATATTTAAATTATCAAGAAATGAATTTGATGATTCACTATTATTTGAATCATACTCAATCTCTGGCGCTTTTGAAGGTGAATTCATTAAATCTCTAAGCTTAAATGTTCTATTTATTTCTTCTTTTGCTTTAGCTTTTTCTTCTATTGCTTTTTGTGAATCTTTTCCATATAATTTATTTATCTCTTGAAATCTATCAACAATAGCCTGCTCTTTTGTATCTTTTTTAGACATATCAAATGGTTCTTTGCTTACATTTTCAATATAATCATTTTTTTTACCAAACTTATTAATCCATAGTGCAGATGCATCTATGTTATCAAATGCTGGAAGTTCTCCAGTTTTAACCATGGATTTAGCTTTAGTTATATCTATTTGACCAACTACACCTTTTTCTTTATTTTCTGGTGTATTTGCAAATCTAGGAAGTTCTACACCTATTTCTTTATTAGATAATTGATTTAATATTTTATGATAATCACTAGTATCTAATGCTTTACCTTTTAATACTTTTAATGCAGTAGGTTCTCCAAGATTATGAACCATATAAAGATTTGTATCATTTGGTTCTATATCATTTTTCTTTAATCTTTCAGCATTATCAACCATATGCATTGCTGTAACTTCTTTTTGAAGATATGGATCAGATTTAAAATCACTCCATGTTTTACCTAACTGTTGTAAATATGGAGTTGCTGTTTTCTCTTCAAATTGTCCATATCCAACATACTTGCCTTTCGTATCAGTTCCTTCTTTTCCTATAAGCGATGAGTATGCAGATTCATATTCTTTAGGCAATGACTTTGGAACATAATTATCAACAGCGCCAGATGTTGGTCTTGAATATGATACTCCACTTTTACCTTTTGGAATACCAAACTCTCTTTTAAACATATCTTCAGCTAATTTACCTTTATCAACTTTTGTACTTTTAGCAATCATTGATTGTAGGTCTATAGCTGGCTTATATTCAACTTTTTCCAAAGCTCCAGTAGTTGAGTTTGCATCTGATTTAGAAACATTTACTGGAATATTTGATAGCAATGTTTTTACTGTATCATCATTTATTTCTCCACCGCTACCAATTGATGCTTTTATAACATTTGCAACATCTTTTGGACTATATGTTTTTGACAAATTAGTATATAAACTTAATGCTTTTTCTTTTTCTGATATAGCACCTAATGAGTCTATAACATCTGTATCTAATTCTAATTTATTTAACTCAGCAGCATTACTCGCAAAATCACTACCTATTGCTCCAGCTTTATCTTTCTTAGCGCCAGTAGTTGTATTTCCTGATTTACCATCATATTTTTCATTACCTAATGCTTTTTCAGTATTTAATCTATTAACATCTTCTTGCTTCTTTAATTCACTACCTATTAATAGTTTTTCTATATCAGTTAAACCAGTTTCTTTTTTATCTGGTTTAAACATCTCATATGTTGATGTAGCAGTAGAAGGATCAACTCCATATTTTAATGCTTGAGAACCAATGTATGATCTTAAATTTTCTTGATCCATTGTTGGATTTAATATCTTTTCATTTCTTGCATAGTAATCATTTAATCTTGAAGCTTCTGCATCAGATATTGGATTAGACTCGTTCCATTTTGAAGCAGCTAATTCATTTGTTCTCTTAATAATTGTATCATCTAATGCATCAACACCTGGTTCAGATATTGACTTCATAAATGCTTCTTTATTTTTTCTTTGACCTAACAAATAATCTCTTTCTTCTTGAGCTATTTTATCTGCATTTATTATTCTATTTCTATTGAAGGCATCATTTTCTCTAGAATATCTTAATTGTTCTTCTTTAAGTTTGTCTTCTTGTTTAAGCCTATCTTGAGCATTTAACTTAAAACCTAAATCCATTAATTTATCTGAAAACTCATTAGCGCCAGTGCTTATGTTTCCAACGTTAACTCCACCAAATGTTGGTCTATCTATAGCCATATTATCCTACCTTATTTGAAACTGCATTACTATCTCTTGCAAAACCACTATAGAATGATTGCTTATCAGCCATATTTTGCTTGTTAGATTTAATTTGCTGTTTTGCTAAATCTATATTTGCATCAAGACCTTCCATTTGCTTAGCTCTTAATTTCTTTCCATCTCCAAAGAATGTATCGTATGCAGACATTCCTAATCCACCAATTGATGCTAAATCTCCAGCAGACATTCCTGTTCCAAGAAAACCAGTATTAGTTTGAGCAGCTGTTAAATCTGTAAGTTTACCATCAGCACCTATAACCATTTCACCTGATTTTATTTTATCATTAAACTGAGTAGGAACAATATATCCTCCGTTTGCATCTTTTTGCAACATCATTCCATTTGCTTTGCTTAAATCTATAGCGCTAGTTGGAGTTTTGCTTCCACCAAATATATTCCCTAGTCCACTTAGCCATCCACTATCTTCTTCTCCTCCAGAGGTAGAAGTTCCTCTAGACATCATATTATTTTCAATAACATACTTACTTTCTGCCATTTTAATCTCCTTAAACTTATATTTTTATACTTTTATATTATATTACAATATTTACAATTAGCATACGCTTTTATATCTCATATTTTATAGGAGCTATCTCTCTCATGCCTATTGGAACAAAACTTGGTCTGCCTATATTCATAATAGATTCTTCGTAGAATTGATCTGTATTAAACATCATGCTACCAATTCTTGATTGATTAGTATATGTCTTTATGTCTTCAACTCCAATATGCAACTCTTTATCTGCAAGATCTTGTAACTGCTCAGCAACCAATGCATCATTTTCTTTTTGATACTTTCTAATCTCATGCTTTTTAGCGTCAACCAAAGAGTTAAATTTATTTGTTTCTCTAGTTGTTATTAAATCACCTATTGCCTTTGCTGCAGCACTTAACGTTTTCAAACCAATCTGTATAACTTGTTTTCCATTATTTAGTATTGTTATTCCAGACGAAAACGACAATGACATTTCAATTCCTTTTGCAGCCATTAATGATGCAACACCTTCTGCATTTACTACATTAACAGATTTTGTTGCAGTATGCAATGTAGTCTGTGTCATTTCTGCAGAAGCACTAGCCAAAGCAGTACTTGTTGTAGAAGATGCAGTATTTGCAGCACTTGTTGCTGCTTGATCCGATCCTGAGTTCATAACCATATCTACGCCTCCAGAAACAATTGCTACGGCGCCAAGTGCTTTAGCTAAATCTTCATTTCCAGTTAACGCAGCAACTCCAGCTCCTGCTCCAGCTGCTTGTCCTACTCCGCCAGCAAATGACGTTGGAGCTGGAGCTGCTGCAAACGAGCATATTGATGATATTATTGCTATCTTTTGGTACACTGTAGCCCATCTTCCCATTTTTTCAGCTTTTCCTCTGTCTTCTGGACTATCATAATGACTTCCCATGTACATATTTAATGCAACAACAACAACTCCTAGATACAATGCCAATGACGTAAAAAATAGATATAATGATCCTCCACCAGTAAATACAGCAAGAACTACAGCTATAACAAACAACACAACTAGCGCCACATAATTCCAGAAATTTAATTTCTTCTTGGGGAATTCTTCATAATCTACTTCTATGCTTCCCATTACAAGATTAACAAACAAATCTCTATCAAGATAATTACTTTGTGTTGTTGCAACTCTTAACTTCTTTCCTTGAAAAAACTCATTAGGAGCATCATTGTTATCCTCATCAAGTTCTCTTCTGATAGCTTCTTGCCTAGTAGCACCAGCTTCATTGCTCATCATTAAGTCTCTATTTCTAACTCTTAATTGATTATTCTCCGCCATCATGTCTCTTATAAACTGAGATTCTTTAAAAACAGTACCAATCTTTTTTATTGATAATTCTAGATATATTACACTATATGTAGCAACTTCTTTTTTTGTTGTGTATTCGTAGTCTTCAATCTCATCAATATACTTAGAATCTGTTGTAAGTTTTACACTGTTTACTTTGTAAGGCGCTATGGAAGCTTTTTTTACTGTCACATTGAATATTCCTTCATTGTCAAGCAATGCATACATTCCTATTGCTTCATCTATAAGCGTATTAGATGACGAACCAACTTCGCACGTATCTATTAATTCTTTATAATTTTCATCAACATACTGCAATATTTGCTCTTTTGTAAATCCTTGAAACTTAGTTGCATCGCTGTTATCTTTAAAGTGCAAATTTACATTTATTGTCATGTCTGGAGTGAAATAGCTATTAATTTTAGCAGACAGTTCTTCTGCATCAGTTATTCTATATCTAGGATCCCATTTGCTAGGCTTAAAATATAACCATGCTTTTTTTACGCCAGAAAAATTTGCATCAAGTATCTGTTGTTTGATTCCTAGCGTATCGTATAGTTTTAACTTTTCAGCAGTCTTTCCATGAGGATGTATCTGGAACTTTTTTATAAACACATGAGTACCCTCAGACGTATAAGTAGTTCCCCAATACCTAATTAGTCTATGCTTAAACTTTTTAGTCTGTATCATATCTATTAATAGTGTTTTATGGAAATCTATTATACGTTTCATTTTTATATCCTTATACCTATATAGTTATGCTTGGAGCTGATACTGCATTAATCTTAGTTACGGCAGTCATCCACTTATCTAAGTATGTAGTATAATTTAATCCTGGTATCTCAGCAGCAACTAATGTTCCGATCATTCCACCTGATGATGTAGCAGCATTTGACCATGCATTATACGCATATCCTTTAGCTTGCTCAGCCGATACAACTTTTTGTAAGTCACTTAATGTTGTATAATTTGTTACTAGCTTCTGAACACCAGACATTCCATTATTGTCTAAACTTGTCCACTGAAACACACCATGATTAATATATGTATCTGCAACCAACCTATGTGTTCTTGCATATACTTCATCTGTTTGTGCAACAACTTGATCATTAAGCTTAACTTTATTAGCAGTATCTTGTTTTAGATTTTCTATTGTTTCATATATTCTACCGCTATCTGGCAACGATACAACATTTCCATCATTATCTAGTATAGGCTGACCATAATCTCTTATTAATTGAGCTTGCAATAATTGCTTAGCTGCAATCGATGCAACAGCTTTTTCTTTAGCTTCTTCACCTTGTGAATCCAATAGCGCCAGAGTTCTAGACATTTCCTCTTTTTTAAACGAATTCTCTGTTTCCTTAGCAGCCCATTGAAGTCCTGTACTCATAGCATTAGCAGTAATACCAATAGCAATCTGACTAATTGTTTCACCTATAACTTTAGCTCTAAGCTCTTCAGTTATACCACCTCTATCTAGTAAGTCATTTAATGTTTCTTTAGCTCTTATATAAGCTCCATCTGGCGCTAATGCCTCTTCAACCAATAACCTTTGCTTTTCAACAACATCTATAGCTGAATTTGTTATTATATTTACCATTTCATTTTCCTTTTATTTTTATTTTATATCATATTGTTTATAGCTATACCAGACAGACTGTAAGAACCAGCACCACTAATATTTATTGCACTGGCATCTGTCCAATCAAATGGTAATTCATATGTGCCAGATAAGCATTCTGCGTTTACAGTTATTGATTTACTTTCTATTGTTTCACTAATAGCGCCAACATCCCATTGATCCGCAGGAATAATATTCCCTTCTCCATCATAACCATACCACCTTGTATAACTATTGAATACTGCATTAATATTAACAGTAATGTTACCAAATATAGGAATATTATATATACTTAAAGAGTGATCACCTGATGAGCTTATAGTTAAAGAGTCAAATGTATTATTATATATATTGTCTATTCTTACTGTAAAAAAATCTTGTTGGTTTAAATTAGAGGTAGAGTACTTTAGTACACTAATTCTACCAAGTATTATTGTGCCAAGTTTTAAGTAAGTGTATACTGTACCATCAGGTGCACCATCAGGTCTAACAATTGTTGCAACAGTAAAATTTGAATTCTGAAATATTGGTCTTCTTTTTACGGCCTTCATACTATTTCCTGTATTATACTGATTATAAGCACGCAGTCTTCCAGTTAGAGTTGTCCCGTTACCAACTGTCCCTGGCGTCTCTGATACTCTACTTAAACTTGGTATTCTGTATATTGAACCAGCTGGCGATATAGACACATCTGGCACTGAGTCATGTAGAGAATTGTATACATAACTAGTCATATACCTACCTTCAGAAGCAGCAAGAGCTGGTATCTGGCTAATGCTACCAATAGATGAAATTAGGTAGAAGTTAGTCAATACTTCTAATTCACCATCCAAGTCTAAATAGCTTGCTTTTATTACAGATCCTATTATCTTTGCTCCAGTAATAGTTTTTCCATCTATTATTGTAGCACTTATATTCTCAGCAATCAGTCCAGTAGTATTTATTTGACTAGCGCTAATAGCTCCAGCATTTATTAATCCTGTATTAACATATCCTCCATTAATGATTGTATTTCCTGACAATGATGCACTAACCATTGCTGCATAATCTGCATAACCTAGCTTTTGCGCAATCAAATCATTGTTATCATCAATGCTTGAACTAATATCTATATCCTGTATCGATGAATCAACATACTCTTCTGTAGCCACATTCTTAGCTTTTAAGCTAGCAGGCTTTATTGTGTTTATATCTAATGCCATATATCCTCTTTTATATCATATTGTTTACTATTATACCAGAATCTATTCTAGTAGAACATGACGGATAAGGAATATTCCAATAGTTGCCTGGATCATATTGCCATCCAGACAATGATTCAATATTTAAAGTTAATAATCTTCCATTAATAAGATCAATGCTTGTTTGAATCATATCTGGAGTAGAATTAATTATTGCAGATACAGAATGTGATACATCTAAAATACCATTATATGTATGTGAAAAATTTAAACTTAATGTACCTATTCCTATATCAACACTAACAGATGAAGAATTACTAGTGTCTTCTCTGTAGTTATTTATTATAGTTGACATATTATTTCTTTCAATAATATATTGTATTACATTATATCCAGTAGGACTTACATCTGATCCAGCTCTAACACAAGTTACTCTACACATTATGGTAGATCCTAGATAAATACTAAATACGTATGGCGTATAAGATCTTTTATAATGCAGGGCTTGACCGCCTTGGCTTATACTAATAGCATTAAAAGTATTTTCTATTCTTACGTAAGGACGAATTCTAACACATTTTCTATTATTATTAACATTTGCTGTATCATATGACCATATTGTACTGTAAAGAGAACCGTTTGCTAATTGCGTAGGCTCTCTTAGTTGTGAAATTGATGGAATCCTATATTCATTATCAGAAGTTATAAATACTGCATCTATGTATAAACTAGGATTGGCAGCATACATAGCCAATGTTATATGATAATTAGTTAATACTTCTAGATCGCCATCCAAGTCAAGATATGAAGCTTTTATTACTGCGCCATTAATTCTGGCTCCATTTATTGTTGAACCAGTTAATGTTTTTCCTTCTATTGTATTTGCGCTAATATTTTCAGCTATTAATCCTGTTGTATTTATTTGATTTGCATTAATTGCTGCAGCACTAATCAATCCTGTATTTATATATCCACCATTTATTATCGTATCTCCAAGCAATATAAACTGAGCTAGCATGTGTTGATAATTTTCAAATCCCATTGTTGTAGCTATAGAATCTTGAGTAGCAGTACTAGTCCTATTTTGAATAGCATTATCTATATAACTTTGAGTTACCATCTGACCAGTTACTGTATCAGCTGTAATCTTAGCTATTTTCATTCTACTTATAATGCAATCATTTGTCCATCCAAGAAGAAATCTAGAAGTATTAATAAGTATAGCTGATGAATTTATTTTACCTACAATTTCCATATCACTTGCTTGTCTAATAGTACCATCAATATTACTTGTACTACCACCTACAGGATTAAGTATTCCTTCTATTATATACCATTTAGATGGGTCTATCACATTATCTAGTAACATTGTATAAGTTAGTCCTACTGATGTTAAAGCATTTGAACTATCAATATAGTAAAACTTGAAGTTGCTTAAATCAGATACACCTTTAATACCAAATCTATAATAGTAAGGTATATTAACTTCTTCTATATATGGACTGTAAACTTCATCAGCGCCAGATAGAGATATCTGAGGTTCTGCATAAGTATCAATACCAGAAGTTATACTTTTAACTGGTGCTCCCTGAAATTGATATCCAGCATTATTAATATCTCCAACTAAACTAGTTACGGGTATTAAGCTATCAGTAATATTAATATTTTTATCACCAACTTGAATATTCTCGATTGTACTAGCTATTGCTTCTTCTATAGTTCCAGACTGAGAACTTCCGAATGTAACCTTACCTTCAAACGTTATATCTCCAGTAACAGCATTAACAGTAAATGGTTGTTTACTAGCTGCAGTTTGACTAGCAGCTCTCAGCTTAAACTTATCGGCTGTAATCCAGAACTCACTGTCTCCTTCAGGTATTCCAGAGTTAACTGTTTGCGATGTAGCTAGTCCAAATCCACTTGTATACGGAACACCATTTATTTTTACAGTACTGTTATATGCAAACTTTGATTCAACTTTTTCTGCAGTAGCAACAACTTGATTGTTTAGCTCACTACCAGCTGATCCAAACGTACCATCAGTTCCTTCTATATATGCACTCAATCCTGTCCCGGTTGATGCACCAGCTTCATCTATACCTATGTATGTATTTATTGTATTGAATGCAGTAGCTGTAGCTTCAAACTCGCCTTCCATTGTACTATATAGCGTTTCAACACTTGTACTTCTAGCTTCTTCTTCATTTGCAATCGCAGTACTTAATGTTGCAACAGCAGCTCCTATTGTTCCAGCTTCTGTGCTTTCTAATTCTGCTCTTACAGCATTTACCATTATAGCTTCAGCTTCTTCTGGTGTAGTTTTTGTATTTGCAACACTAAGAATGGTTGCATCTGCTTCATTCATATTGCTGTTCAATGTAGTTATTGCAGTATTTATTCTTGTGTCTATGTCATTGCTACTAATAACACTCATTTCGTATGTATTCTTTGAAACCTCCATGGCTTCTATCATTTGATTTAATGAGTAAACAACTTGATTCATATCTGATACTTTAGCGCCAATACTATATTCAACAACTTGGTCTATCATGTTTTGTAACCAAGTTGGAGCATCTTCATATCTTTTTGGTATGTATATCTCATCACCAGTAATAACATATTCTTTTCTATTTATAGTAACATCTAAATCATCTGTGTTGTCTTTTATTACGTTTATATTATTATCTATTGTGGCTACAATTGATTGCTCAATATCTGGCGCTAATGAGTTATTTATTTCAATATCAACAACAATATTTTCTACACTCATTATGCTATCCTAATATTATTTACTTTTAATATGAAATTTCCATTATCAACAGTATTAGCTTTTAATGCAATTCTATACATTGGTTTTTCATAATATCTATCAGCTTTTTCGCCTCTTTCTATTTCTAGACTATTAATGAATGATTCTTTAAGCAATATCATTAGTTGACCATTATCTTCATCATAAACAGTTATTTGTCCATCATCTGATTCTGTCATCTCTATTGTTGATACAACAGAATTATCTTCCATCTTTATAATCTGCAACTCAAATGTATCAGTTTCATAAATTACTATAGGAAGCAATGTATGATTTTTTTTTATTGTAAGTATGAATTCATTATCCATATTTTGATTTAAAGTTATGTATGAAGACATAATCATCCTTATTTGATTTTTTATTTATGAAAACATTATATCTTATTAAACCAAATAAATATCTTTATAAATAAAAAAAGAGTCAGGCTATGCCTAACTCTTAAAACTATTTTTTAGGTTTAGGTGATTTAGATTTGCAAGCCATCTTAAATTCCTTTTATTGATTTTTTTATAATGTAATTATAGTTAATTACCTTTTAGCTTTTGCTGAGCTTTTAACTCATCAATTTTTTCTTGAGTCCAGCCTTCAACTTCTGTGATACTAAATCTAGCTTTTGTTCTATTTGTAGAATCTTTACTATTTGTAGGAATCAATATTGTTCTCATAGCAGCTAATGCACCATTTCTTACATACTGAGGATCACCATGCATAAAAACGCAATCTGTTTGAGAACCTAAGAATTTATTTCCCCATGAAATTGTAACACCTCTTTCTAATACATCAGCTTCCATACTTTGTGTAGTATCATGATCTGTAACAACAACTCTTGTTTTTGTAAGATTATACTCAGCAGCTAATGCAATTTCTTCATCTCTTGTAAGTTTTTTAAACTCAGGCACTACTGGCGCTTTTGGAGTTATTTTTGTTTCAACTTTAGATTCTGTTTTAATTTCTTCCTGAACTTCTACTTTATCAGCCATAATTTCTTCCTCATTTGTATTTGTATTTGTATCTTCTGCACCATTTAATGCAGCTTGTGAATCTCTAAAAGCATTTAACACTTTAACGTAGTCAGCATTAATTAAAGAATTTGCATCTTTTCCTAATTCAGCAACTTTACCTTCTAACTTAAAAAAACTAATTGCCTTAAGTAATTCTGCTTTTGTCATTTGTTCATATGATTTTGTAGCCATTTTTTATATTCCTATTTTTATTTTATATTTTTATTTATTTGTAATATTCTTGTTCAACTTTTCAAAGCGCCAGTGCAAGAAGTCATCTCACCTGGCGCTTTGTAGAGTTTATCTAACTATGATGTAGAAGATTAAGATCTTCTACATACAACCGCTAATTGTCTAATTCTTTCAGGTCTATATGCTAAGAAACCATATTCCCATTTAGAAGCAACAGCACCAACTTGACCGTATAAGTCATTATGAGCATCAGCTTTTGGCATAATGTGGTTTGCAGTAACATCTTGACTTCTCATACCTGTAGTAATGAATGAATCAGTACCTACAACTAAGATAGGGAATACATCGTAATATCCACCAGTAGCATAAGTATTAGCTCTTTCACCAGCAGTACCAGTAGCATCAGCAGATACTAAAGAACCAGCACCTTTGTAGATTTGTAAGTCAGAAACAACTACGAATCTGAATGCACCAATTGAACCAGCTTCTCCATCCATGATAGTCTCACCAGCAGCATATTGTGATTTTGGAACCCATGCAAGAGTAACTCCATCAGGACCTTTCATTTTTCTTAATGTTGGTAACATTTTTGAAGAAATGAATGCAACATAAGCGTTCTCAATAACTTTAGTATCAACTTTATCTGTACCAGAAACGATTTCAGTATCAGTTGGAACTTCGTTGTTGATTAAATCTTGTTCAAATGCACTTAATGCATCATAATCAAGAACATCTTGAGATTTCATTTGAACTGGAGTAATAGCAACATCAGAAGCTATCATTCTATTTGCTTCAGAAGCAGTTAGTAATGAGTTTTGAATTTGCATTTCTTTTAATTCACCAGTAGCTCTTGCAAGTTCTTTGATTTCTCTAGCAACTTGTTTCATTCTTGAGTCTAATGTTACAGATCTAACTGTATACTTAGCACCGATACCATGTTGAGTCATTTTTGCAGATACTAATTTAGATGAACTATTTAGTAAGTTAACAACTCCACCTTCTTCTGGTAGTGGAACTAATGGACCTTGAGCTGTAGCATATGAAGCATCTCCATATAAGATATTTCCAGCACCAGATTTCATGAACGCAGCACCACCTAAAACACCAACTCTAGCAGTAGCAGCAGCTTTAGCAGCAGCAATAGCTAAATCTAAATTTCCACCATTTGCACCTAAGTAAGCATTAGCATCATATTTAGAATCTAATACTCCACCAACAGATGGGAATACATACCATACATATGTTAATAATTTTGCAGTTGACGCATCAACATTTCCATCTACCATGTTATCTTTATGTAACATTGGGATAACTATTTCCTTAGTGATTGTGTCACCACTATTCTCAGGCATATCTTCTCTTGAAGCCATTTTTGAGAAAAACTGTTTTCTTGCAGCATACTCTACTACAGCTTTTGAAACGAACTCAGGTGTAAATTGTCTAGAAATTGAACTAGAAGTGTTTCCACCAGAATTAAACTTTTTAATTAACTTTGCCATTTTTTTTTCCTTGTTTATTTAATAAACCCAATTGCTTTCAAGGCAAGTCTTACGACCTACCTATCATGTCAAACGCTTCAAAGAAGTCTTTTCCTGTTAATTTAAGAGGATCAAACTTTGGCTCTTGCGCTACAACTTTAGGTTTAGATGTGCTAACCGATGAAGCCTTTTTTCTTTTCTCGGCAACTTTTGCCTGTTCCTCTTTAACTTTAGCAGTATACTCTTCTTTTTGTCTTTTTTCAAGAATTTTAGCTTTTTCAGCTTCAACTTTTGAATTATCAACAACTTTTGGAGCAACTACAGTATTAGTTTTAGGAGTTGTTTTTGATGCTTGCTCAGCATTTTGCTCAGCAATAGCTCTTCTTTCTTCAGCAATAATCGATACAGCTTCTCTGTACTGATTAATAGAAGTTTTTGATGAGAATCTACCAGATGTATCTAAAAGTTTTAACTCTTTGATTTTATCTTGAACAGCATCATATATAGTTGGAGAATTATCAGAATCATCTAACTTTGCAGTCATATGATGTAATAAATCATCTCTAACTTGTGGCTTTGCAGAAAATTCTTTGAAACTATCAGCATCCCATTGGCTACCAACAACTTCTCTAAATTT